>Ga0055584_100003834_pt1 | contig 14763 bp, 8 predicted proteins | sample OSDHelmetaG_FD_58716 | JGI IMG/M metagenome (GOLD analysis project Ga0055584, IMG submission 58716) | Pelagic marine sediment microbial communities from the LTER site Helgoland, North Sea, for post-phytoplankton bloom and carbon turnover... | ecosystem: Environmental > Aquatic > Marine >... | reverse complement strand
CTGATGGCATATTCATATACTGAGAAAAAACGTATCCGTAAGGACTTTGGCAAGCTGCAAAGCCCGATGGATATTCCTTACCTGCTAGCTATTCAGATTGATTCATACAAACAGTTTACCCAGACTGACACCTCGGTTGAGGAACGTCTGGATCAGGGGCTTCATGCCGCTTTTAAATCTGTTTTTCCGATTGTCAGTTATTCCGGGAAAGCTCTGCTTGAATATGTAAGCTACAGATTAGGTAAGCCAGAATTTGATGTTAGTGAATGTGTCCTGAGGGGCGCAACTTATGCAGTATCACTGCGTGTAAAAGTCCGACTGATTATTTACGAAAAAGAATCTACAGCAAAAGTCATCAAGGATATTAAAGAGCAGGAAGTCTATATGGGTGAAATCCCCCTGATGACTGACAGCGGAACTTTTGTGATTAATGGTACAGAGCGAGTAGTGGTTTCTCAGTTACACCGTTCACCTGGCGTATTCTTTGATCATGATCGTGGTAAAACACATAGCTCGGGTAAATTGCTGTATTCAGCAAGAATTATTCCTTACCGTGGTTCATGGCTTGATGTTGAATTCGATCCTAAAGACATGGTTTATGTACGAATCGACAGACGTCGTAAGCTGCCAGCCTCTATTCTTCTCAGAGCTCTGGATTACAGCACCCAGGAAATTCTGGAGATGTTCTACGACAATAATACTTATTTCATTGATAAGGATGGCAACATCTCGGTTGAGCTTGTTCCCTCACGTTTGCGTGGTGCTGTTCTTAATTTTGATATCAAGAGCAAGCGCACAGTCATCGTTAAGTCCGGAGTCAGGATTACTGCTCGCCATATTCGCGAGCTGGAAAAAGCCAAGCTGACCAAGCTGGATGTACCTGCTGAATTTGTCATTGGTAATGCCCTGGCAAAAGATATCTTTGATACTGAAACCGGCGAGGTCTTGTTCCCTTGTAATGCTGAGATCACTGAAGAAATTATGGAAGGTCTGGTGAGCGCTGGAGTTGGCGAATTCCAGACTATTTATACTAATGATCTTGATTGTGGTCCGTTTATTTCAGATACATTGCGTATCGATGCAACTACTAACCGTCTTGAAGCCTTGGTAGAAATTTACAGAATGATGCGTCCTGGTGAGCCGCCGACTAAAGAGTCTGCGGAAAACCTTTTCGCCAATATGTTTTTCTCATCAGAGCGATATGACTTGTCCGCGGTTGGTCGCATGAAATTTAACCGCCGCCTGGGTCGACCTGATTCAGAAGGTGATGGCGTACTTAGCAAAGAAGATATTGTCGACGTTATCAAAACTCTGGTCGGAATTCGAAATGGATTTGGCACAGTTGATGATATTGATCACTTGGGTAACCGACGTATCCGAAGTGTTGGTGAAATGGCCGAGAATCAATTCCGTGTTGGACTGGTCCGCGTAGAACGCGCTGTGAAAGAACGTCTTTCCATGGCCGACAGCGAAGGTCTGATGCCTCAGGATATGATCAATGCCAAGCCTGTAGCAGCAGCGATAAAGGAATTTTTTGGTTCCAGCCAGTTGTCACAGTTTATGGATCAGAATAACCCTCTTTCAGAAGTGACTCACAAACGTCGTATTTCCGCGCTTGGGCCAGGTGGTCTTACTCGTGAGCGTGCCGGTTTTGAAGTGCGTGATGTACATCCAACACATTATGGTCGTGTTTGTCCTATTGAGACTCCTGAAGGTCCAAATATTGGACTGATTAACTCTCTGGCGACTTATGCGCGTACCAATGCCTATGGCTTCCTGGAAAGCCCGGTTCGTAAAGTGGTCAATGGCGCAGTAACAGATGAAATTGATTATCTTTCCGCGATTGAGGAAAGTGGTTTTGTTATTGCTCAGGCTTCTTCGCCTCTGAACAAGAAGGGTAAGTTTGAAGAGGACCTGGTCAGCGTTCGTCACAGAAATGAATTCACCCTGATGCCATCTGATCAGGTGGATTATATGGATGTATCGCCACAGCAGGTTGTATCAGTTGCCGCATCTTTGATTCCTTTCCTCGAGCATGATGATGCTAACCGTGCGTTGATGGGTTCCAATATGCAGCGTCAGGCTGTACCGACTCTTATTTCAGAGAAGCCGCTTGTTGGCACGGGAATGGAACGCAATGTAGCTCGCGACTCTGGTGTTTGTGTTATCGCCAGGCGTGGTGGTGTCATCGACAGTGTTGATGCTGCTCGAATTGTAGTACGCGTCCACGATGAAGAAACTGAAGCTGGTGAAGCAGGTGTGGATATTTATAACCTGATCAAATACACCCGTTCAAATCAAAATACCTGTATCAGCCAGCGACCATTGGTGAGCGAGGGTGATCAAGTAAGTGTTCGGGACATCCTGGCCGACGGCCCTTCAATAGATACTGGTGAGTTAGCTTTGGGGCAGAATATGCGCATAGCTTTCATGCCCTGGAATGGCTATAACTTTGAAGACTCAATCCTGATCTCGGAAAGAGTAGTGAAGGAAGATCGCTTCACCTCGATTCATATTCAGGAGCTGACCTGTATCGCTCGTGACACCAAGTTGGGTTCTGAAGAAATTACAGCAGATATTCCCAATGTTGGTGAAAGTGCTCTGAGTCGTCTGGATGAATCTGGCATCGTTTATATCGGTGCTGAAGTAAACGCCGGCGATATCCTGGTAGGCAAGGTGACGCCAAAAGGTGAAACCCAGCTGACTCCAGAAGAAAAACTTCTGCGCGCTATCTTTGGTGAAAAAGCATCAGATGTGAAAGACACATCACTAAGGGTACCAAGCAGTGTTAAAGGTACGGTTATCGATGTTCAGGTATTTACCCGTGACGGTCTAGAAAAAGATCAGCGTGCTCTGGAAATCGAAGGAGCGCAGTTATCCAAGGTACGTAAAGATATCGAAGATGAGTTTCGTATTGTTGAAGAGGCGACTTTCCAGCGTTTACGCAAGTTAATCCTGGGTAAAGGTGTATCTGGTGGACCTAAGCTGAAGAAAGGTGACAAGCTGAGTGCCGAGTATCTGGATAATCTGGATCAGGAAGAGTGGTTCAAGATTCGTCTGGTAGACGAAAGCATGAGCGAAGCTCTTGAGAAGGCAGGTGTTCAGCTCAAGGAACGCAGAATCGAACTTGATGAGCGTTACGAAGACAAAAAACGTAAGCTGACCCAGGGCGATAATCTGGCACCGGGTGTGCTGAAAATCGTTAAAGTATATCTGGCGATCAAACGCCGTATACAGCCTGGTGACAAGATGGCCGGACGTCATGGTAACAAGGGTGTGATCTCGGTAATCATGCCGGTTGAAGACATGCCATATGATGAGTCTGGTAACCCTGTTGATATCGTACTGAATCCACTGGGTGTTCCGTCCCGAATGAATGTGGGGCAGATTTTGGAAACTCATCTTGGTGCAGCATCAAAAGGCCTGGGTGCAAAAATCAATGTCATGATTCAGCAGCAACAAAAAGCAGCAGATATCCGCAAATTCCTGGATCAGATTTATAACGGTATTGGCGAATCGCGTCGTACTGAAGATTTGAAAAGCTTCAGTGATGATGACGTGTATGAGCTGGCTAGAAATCTTAGAGCGGGTGTGCCAATGGCAACACCGGTGTTTGATGGTGCCAGTGAAATCGAAATCAAGGAAATGCTTAAGCTGGCCGACATGAGTGAAGATGGTCAGGTAAGTCTTTTTGATGGACGTACTGGTGATCAGTTCGACCGTAAGGTAACAGTGGGCATTATGTATATGCTTAAACTGAATCATCTGGTCGACGACAAAATGCACGCTCGTTCAACCGGCTCCTACAGTCTGGTTACCCAGCAGCCTTTGGGTGGTAAAGCCCAGTTTGGTGGCCAACGCTTTGGAGAAATGGAAGTGTGGGCACTGGAAGCATATGGTGCCGCCTATACATTGCAGGAAATGTTGACAGTGAAGTCAGACGATGTAAATGGCAGAACCAAGATGTACAAGAATATAGTAGATGGTGATGACCGCATGGAAGCCGGTATGCCCGAATCCTTTAACGTACTTGTTAAAGAAATTCGATCTTTGGGTATCGACATGGAACTGGAAGTCGAGAATTGATTCAGGATTTAGTGATTGGCAGAATTTTCACATTTCTGTAAAGACAACTAAATCCAGAGAATTTATCAACCCTGTTAGGGTGGAGGAATAGAATGAAAGACCTATTAGGTTTATTGAAGTCACAAACACAGATTGAAGACTTTGATTCAATTCGTATCGGATTGGCATCACCACAACTGATTCGCTCCTGGTCATTCGGGGAAGTGAAGAAGCCGGAAACCATCAACTACCGTACCTTTAAGCCGGAGCGTGACGGACTTTTCTGTGCCAAAATTTTTGGCCCGGTAAAAGACTACGAGTGTCTCTGCGGAAAGTACAAACGTCTAAAACACAGAGGTGTTATCTGTGAAAAATGTGGCGTTGAAGTAGCGCTGAGCAAGGTGCGCCGTGAACGTATGGGCCATATTGAACTGGCCAGTCCTGTAGCTCATATCTGGTTCCTGAAATCACTGCCTTCACGTATTGGTTTGTTGCTGGATATGACACTGCGTGATATCGAACGTGTTCTGTATTTTGAATCTTTTGTGGTTATTGATCCTGGTATGACTACATTGGAAAAAGGCCAGCTGCTTTCTGACGAAATGTATTACGAAGCCCTGGAAGAATTCGGAGATGACTTTGAAGCCAAGATGGGTGCTGAAGCCGTTCAGGATCTGATGGCAGATTTGGATGTGGTTGAAGAATCCACCCGTATCCGTGAAGAAATTCCGCAGACAAATTCTGAAACCAAATTGAAAAAACTCTCCAAACGTCTGAAGTTACTTGACGGTTTTGTAAACTCCGGCAATAAGCCGGAATGGATGGTGCTCAATGTATTACCTGTGCTACCACCTGATCTGCGCCCACTTGTTCCTCTGGATGGTGGCCGATTTGCCACCTCGGATCTGAACGATTTATACCGTCGGGTAATTAACCGTAACAACCGTTTGAAACGACTGCTCGACCTGAATGCGCCGGATATCATCGTACGTAATGAAAAACGTATGCTGCAGGAATCTGTAGATGCATTGCTGGATAACGGTCGTCGCGGAAGAGCGATCACCGGCTCCAACAAACGTCCGCTGAAATCACTGGCTGACATGATTAAAGGCAAGCAGGGTCGTTTCCGTCAGAACCTGCTTGGTAAGCGTGTGGATTATTCAGGACGTTCCGTGATCGTGGTAGGTCCTACCTTGCGACTACATCAGGCCGGTCTGCCCAAGAAAATGGCATTGGAACTGTTCAAGCCTTTCATTCTTGGGAAACTGATTCTGCGTGGCGTTGCAACAACAATTAAAGCTGCCAAGAAAATGGTAGAAAAAGAAACTGCAGAAGTCTGGGATATTCTTGCGGAAGTTATTCGTGAGCATCCGATCATGCTAAACCGTGCGCCAACTCTTCACAGATTGGGTATCCAGGCTTTCGAACCTGTACTCATTGAAGGTAAGGCCATTCAATTGCATCCTCTGGTTTGTGCAGCATACAACGCTGACTTTGATGGCGACCAGATGGCAGTTCACGTGCCACTGACTCTGGAAGCACAGCTCGAAGCCCGTTCCTTGATGATGTCTACCAACAATATTCTTTCACCAGCATCTGGTGAGCCGATTATTGTGCCTTCTCAAGACGTGGTGCTGGGTCTTTATTACATGACCCGTGAGCGAGTTAATGCCAAGGGTGAAGGCATGGTCTTCGCCAATGTGGATGAAGTTGTCAAAGCATTTAATACCAAAGCAGTGCATCTTCAGTCCCGCATTAAAGTGCGTTTGTCAGAAGTGCTGTTTAGCGAAGACGGTGAAAGGCAGGAATCTACCAGTATTGTGGATTCTACAGTCGGTCGTGTAATTCTGTTTAGTATCGTGCCAGATGGCTTGCCGTTCAGCATGGTTAACCAGAAAATGTCCAAGAAGCAGATCTCACACATTATTAATATGTGTTATCGAAATGTTGGACTTAAAGAAACCGTTATTTTTGCTGATCAATTAATGTATATGGGCTATCGCTACTCTACATGGTCAGGCTCTTCAATCGGCGTGAATGATTTTGTCATTCCCGACGCAAAAGCCACTTTAATTGCCTCTGCTGAATCTGAAGTCGCTGAAATAGAATCACAGTTTGCCTCTGGTCTGGTAACGCAGGGTGAAAAATACAACAAGGTAATTGATATCTGGTCGCGCGCTAATGACCAGGTGGCCAAGTCCATGATGGATGGCTTGTCCCATGAAAGTGTAATCAATCGTGATGGTGAGGAAGAGCAGCAGGAATCCTTTAACTCTGTTTATGTTTATTCGGATTCTGGCGCCAGGGGTTCCCCCGCGCAGATTCGTCAGCTGGCCGGAATGCGTGGCCTGATGGCGAAGCCGGATGGATCGATTATTGAAACACCGATTACTGCTAACTTCCGTGAGGGACTAAACGTACTTCAGTACTTTATCTCTACCCATGGTGCGCGTAAGGGATTGGCCGATACCGCCTTGAAAACAGCGAACTCTGGTTATTTGACGCGTCGCCTGGTTGATATCAGTCAGGATCTGGTCGTTAAAGAAGAAGATTGTGGAACTGATAACGGTTTGACGATGACACCTGTTATTGAGGGAGGCGACATTATTGCACCTCTGGGTGAACTGGTACTGGGTCGTGTTCTGGCACAGGATGCTCTGGACGGTAATGGTGCAACCATTCTTGAAGCTGGCATCCTGATTGATGAAAAATTAGTGGAAATACTGGAAACCAATGGTGTGGACGAAGTTATTGCCCGTTCACCTATCACCTGTGATGCTGATGCCGGTATCTGTCGTATGTGTTATGGCCGAGACCTTGCCCGAGGTCATTTGACTAATATTGGTGAGGCAGTCGGTGTTGTTGCTGCGCAGTCCATCGGTGAGCCTGGTACTCAGTTAACCATGCGTACATTCCATATTGGTGGTGCGGCTTCCCGTGCTACAGCGGCAGACAATGTTCAGGTTAAAACGGACGGTACTATCCATCTGTACAACATGAAAACTGTGCAACGAAAAGATGGTCAGCTGGTTGTGGTATCACGTTCTGGTGAGTTGATAGTTAATGACACCAACGGACGTGAAAAAGAACGTTATAAATTGCCTTATGGTGCAATTATTAATGGTGCAGATCATTCTGAAGTACAAGTTGGAAATATTGTTGCCAGCTGGGATCCGCATACGCATCCAATTGTTGTTGAAGTTGCTGGTAAGGTCCGTTTCGAAGCCATGGAAGAGGGGCTTTGTGTTAAGCGTCAGACTGACGAAATAACCGGTCTGACCAATATCACTGTCATGGATCCTTCCGAGCGTCCTTCAGCGGGTAAAGAATTACGTCCTGCTATTACGCTGGTTGACGGAAAAGGAAAAGAGTTTAACTTGCCAGGAACCAATGTTCCTGCCCATTACTTCCTGCCTTCAAAAGCGATTGTTGGTGTGGAAAATGGTGTTGATGTGAATATTGGTGATGTAATTGCCCGTATTCCCCAGGAAGGTTCTAAAACTCGTGATATTACTGGTGGTCTGCCCCGTGTTGCTGATTTGTTTGAAGCACGTAAGCCTAAAGAGCCTGCCATTTTGGCCGAAATTTCCGGAACTGTAAGTTTTGGTAAGGAAACGAAAGGCAAGCGTCGACTGGTAATTACGCCAACAGATGGTGTGAATCCGATTGATGGCAGTGATCATTATGAAGTACTGATTCCGAAATGGCGTCAAATGACGGTCTTCGAAGGAGAGTATGTCGAGAAAGGTGAGGTTGTGTCTGATGGACCACCTAATCCTCATGACATCCTGCGCCTGAAAGGAGTTGAAGCACTGGCTCGTTTCATCGTGAATGAAGTCCAGGAAGTTTACCGACTCCAGGGTGTGCGTATCAATGACAAGCATATTGAAGTTATTGTTCGCCAGATGTTACGTAAAGCTGAAATCATCCAGATGGGTGACTCTGCATTCATTAAAGGTGAGCAAGTAGAATTCATTCGAGTGCGCAAGGAAAATGCACGATTGAGGGATGAAGAAAAAGAAATCGTGAAATTTGAGCGCGTTTTGCTTGGTATCACTAAAGCATCTCTGGCAACAGAGTCGTTCATTTCTGCGGCATCTTTCCAGGAAACCACGCGTGTATTGACAGAGGCTGCGGTCACTGGCAAGCGGGATTACCTGCAAGGTCTCAAGGAAAACGTTGTTGTAGGACGACTGATTCCTGCTGGTACAGGGCTTTCCTATCATGCAAACAGGAAACGCATTGCCGAGGCCCGTTTGTCTGAAGACACAGTGTCAGCCAGTGAAGTGGAAGCTGCACTAAGTGAAGCACTTGCAGAATCAGAAAGTGCTGCAGCAGCGGAAGCGGCAGAGGATTAAACCAGTCACAAGTCGCTAGTTACAAGTCTCAAGCAAAAGCTGTTACTTTCAGCTGGCAACTTGGGACTTGTAACTTGAGACTTGTGACTAGTATGAGTTGACTAGGTGGGGCGTGATCATTACAATCGCGCCTCTTTTTTAAATAAACAAAGAATTTCGGAGCAATAGATGGCGACTGTTAACCAACTGGTTCGCAAGCCCAGGAAAAGCAAGCTCGACAAGAGTGATGTTCCCGCGTTGCAGGGTTGCCCGCAACGTCGTGGCGTCTGTACTCGTGTCTATACAACAACACCTAAAAAGCCGAACTCGGCACTGCGTAAAGTATGTCGTGTACGACTGACTAACGGTTACGAAGTGACTTCATATATCGGTGGCGAAGGCCATAACCTGCAGGAACATTCCGTGATCCTGATCAGGGGCGGCAGGGTTAAAGACCTGCCGGGTGTTCGTTATCACACTGTTCGAGGCAGTCTGGATACTTCCGGTGTTGCTGACAGAAAGCAGGGTCGCTCCAAGTACGGAACCAAACGACCTAAGTAACTCTTTATAACAGAAGTTATAAATAATTAAATCATTCCAGTAAGGCCGGATTTTGAGACAACTCATTAATGCCGGATAAGCCTGAAGAGAGAAAAGTATGCCAAGAAGAAGAATTGTAGCTAAGCGGGAAGTTCTTCCCGATCCCAAGTTTGGTAACAAAACCCTTGCGAAGTTTATGAACCATGTAATGGTTGATGGCAAGAAATCTGTTGCAGAAAAAATTGTCTACGGCGCTCTTGCAGTAGTAGCTGACAAATCCGGCAAAGATCCACTGGAAGCCTTTGAGCTTGCTCTGGACAATATTGCTCCTCTGGTGGAAGTTAAATCCCGTCGTGTGGGTGGTGCTACCTATCAGGTGCCTGTGGAAGTACGTCCCGATCGACGTCATGCACTGGCGATGCGCTGGTTAGTAGATCATGCCCGTAGTCGTGGTGAGAAATCCATGGCTTTGCGTCTGGCTGGTGAGATTTCTGATGCAGCCGAAGGCCGTGGCAGTGCTGTCAAAAAACGTGAAGATGTCCATCGCATGGCAGAAGCCAACCGCGCTTTCTCGCATTATCGTTTTTAAACCAGGTTCTATTTCCGCTCTGAGATTGTTGAGGTTTTTACTGTGCCCAGAAAAACTCCACTAAGCCGATATCGAAATATAGGTATTGTTGCTCATGTGGATGCAGGCAAAACCACAACAACCGAAAGAGTGCTTTTCTACACTGGTATTTCCCACAAAATAGGTGAAGTGCATGACGGTGCAGCCGTCATGGACTGGATGGAACAAGAGCAGGAGCGTGGCATTACTATCACCTCTGCTGCCACTACCTGTTTCTGGAGTGGCATGGACCAGCAGTTTGACGAACACCGCGTTAATATCATCGATACTCCCGGACACGTTGACTTCACCATTGAAGTAGAGCGTTCCCTGCGCGTATTGGATGGCGCTGTAGTGGTCTTGTGTGCAAGCTCAGGGGTGCAGCCCCAGACGGAAACAGTTTGGCGCCAGGCCAACCGCTATGAAGTGCCCCGCATTGTTTTTGTGAACAAAATGGATCGCGCAGGTGCTGACTTTTTAAAAGTTGTTCAGCAAATGAAAGAGCGCCTTGGTGCTAACCCTGTCCCTATCCAGCTCGCCATTGGCGCTGAGGATGAATTCAAGGGTGTCATTGATCTTATCAAGATGAAGCGCATCATCTGGAATGAAGCCGATCAGGGTGTGACTTTTGAATATGGCGAAATTCCAGACGACATGATGGCTGAATGTGAGAAATGGCGGTCAGAATTGATTGAAGCGGCCGCTGAAGCCAATGATGAACTGATGAATAAATATCTGGAAGGAGAGGAGTTAACTGAAGCTGAGATCAAGCATGGCCTCAGGCTAAGAACTCTGGCAAATGAAATCGTGCTGACCCTGTGTGGCTCTGCCTTTAAAAACAAAGGCGTTCAGGCAATGCTGGATGCAGTTATAGAATTCATGCCTGCACCGATCGAAGTTAAGGCGATTGAAGGTATTTTGGAGGATGGGGTCACTCTGGAAGCCCGTGAGGCTGATGATAGCGCGCCATTTGCTGCTCTGGCTTTTAAAATTGCTACCGACCCTTTTGTGGGCACACTAACCTTTTTCCGTGTGTACTCAGGCACTTTGAAATCTGGCGATTCCGTTTATAACCCGCTAAAAGCCAAAAAAGAACGTGTTGGCCGGATGGTGCAAATGCATGCCAACTCCCGTGAAGAAATTAAAGAAGTACTTGCTGGCGATATTGCCGCAGCAATCGGGCTCAAAGATGTTACCACCGGTGAAACACTGTGTAGCCTCGATAATGTCATTACTCTGGAGAAAATGGATTTCCCGGAACCGGTTATTTCTGTTGCTGTAGAGCCAAGAACACAGGTAGATCAGGAAAAAATGGGTATTGCACTGGGCAAATTGGCGCAGGAAGATCCTTCATTCCGGGTGGAAACAGACGAAGAGTCAGGCCAAACCATTATTTCGGGTATGGGTGAGCTTCATCTGGATGTGCTGGTTGATCGTATGCGGCGGGAATTTGGTGTTGAAGCTAATATTGGTAAGCCTCAGGTTGCGTATCGTGAAACGATCCGAAAAATTGTCGAAATAGAAGGAAAGCATGTAAAGCAATCAGGTGGTCGTGGGCAATATGGTCATGTCTGGTTGCGCCTTGAGCCATTACCCGCTGACTCAGAATACGAATTTGTTAATGAAATTGTCGGTGGTGCAGTGCCCCGGGAATATATTCCGGCGGTCGACAAAGGTGTTCAGGAACAGATGCAAAATGGCTGTCTGGCTGGATACCCACTGCTGGCGATGAAAGTGACTTTATATGATGGTTCCTTCCATGATGTGGATTCCAGTGAAATGGCGTTCAAGATTGCAGGCTCCATGGCATTAAAAAAAGGCGCTTTAGAGGCCAATGCGGCTTTGCTGGAGCCGGTAATGCAGGTGGAGGTTGTTACACCTGAAGAATACATGGGCGATGTGATGGGTGATTTGAACCGTCGCCGCGGCATTGTTCAGGGTATGGAAGACAGCTCTTCCGGGAAAGTCATTAATGCCGAAGTGCCCTTGGCAGAGATGTTTGGTTACTCAACAGACCTGCGATCAGCTACTCAGGGGCGGGCAACCTATACCATGGAGTTCACCAAGTACGCAGAAGTGCCTTCAGCTGTTGCCAGCTCGATTATTGAAAAAGGCGCTTAACATATTGAATAATAAGGGTATTACCCTTATTTAAGTGTCCGTATTCAAGAAGAATTCCGGATAAAAAAGAAGATAGTAAAGAAAGCTCTCATTATTTCTTAATTTAACGGCTAAACTCCTTGACTCTCCGGGGTCTCGCACGTAATATTTGCGCTCTTTTTTCGAGGTGAAATCAAAATTTGGTTTCACCTCTTTTAAATGTTCTTTAACAACTTTATTGATGTCAGGAGATGTTGGTCATATGCAGAACCAGCGAATCAGAATTAGGCTAAAAGCCTTTGATCACCGCTTGATTGACCAGTCTACACAGGAACTGGTGAATACCGCTAAACGTACTGGTGCTTATGTCAGAGGTCCGATTCCTCTGCCTACCAGAAAGGAGCGATTTACTATTCTTGTCTCTCCACATGTCAATAAAGATGCGCGCGACCAGTACGAAATTCGTACTCACAAGCGCTTGCTCGACATTGTTGAGCCGACTGAGAAATTTGTTGAAGCGTTGATGCAGCTGAACCTTGCTGCCGGTGTTGAAGTACAAATCAGTCTAGGTAAGAGCGAACCTAAAAGCGGTAAGTAAGCGCTTTTTATTAAAGGCTTGAAGAATAAAGCCTTAAAGAATTTTTTAAGAGGTAAGTGTCTGTAGCCAAAACTACTGGCACTCTAAATACATAAACTTTGTCAGGTTCCTTACAGGGCCCAGGCAGTACACATAACATGGTGTAATGCGAAAGCAGCCATAGTGGGTTAAAGCCCCTTACACGATGAGGTAAGATAATGTCGATTGGCTTAGTCGGTCGGAAAAGCGGTATGACCCGCATTTTCACCGAATCCGGGTCCTCTATACCCGTTACAGTGGTAGAAGTTCTGCCGAACAGGGTTACTCAGGTGAAAACCGTTGAAACAGACGGTTACAGCGCTGTGCAAGTAACTACTGGGTCTGTAAAAGGCTCCCATGTATCCAAATCCGAAGCAGGTCAGTATTCCAAGGCGGGCATTGATGCCGGTCGCGGTTTCTGGGAGTTTCGTGATGAGCAAGCAGCTTTCGCTGAAAAGGATGTGGCACCTGGCTTTGAGTTCACAGTAGATACATTTGCTGAAGGGCAAATTGTAGATGTTACTGGTACTTCAAAAGGTAAGGGGTTCCAGGGTGTAATCAAGCGCCACAATTTCACCATGCAAGATGCTACTCACGGTAACTCATTGTCACATCGCGCCCCTGGTTCGATCGGACAATGCCAAACACCGGGTCGTGTCTGGAAAGGCAAAAAAATGGCCGGCCAGATGGGTAATGTGAAGGTCACTACCCAGGGTCTGGAAGTAGTAAGAGTCGATACTGATAATAATTTGATTCTCATTAAGGGCTCTGTTCCTGGAGCTACGGGGTCAGATGTCATTATCTCGCCAACTGTTAAAACCAAAACGTCTTCTGAGGGGTAAGCAATGGATTTGAATGTTGCACTGCCTGGTAAGAAGGCAGCAAAAAAAGTTTCCGTATCTGACGATAGCTTTGCCAAAGAATTTAACGAAAGCCTGGTTCACCAGGTCGTAGTTACCTATCTTGCCGGAGCTCGTCAGGGCACTGTAAAGCAGAAAACCCGATCTGAAGTTAGCGGTGGTGGTAAGAAACCATGGCGTCAGAAGGGGACTGGGCGTGCTCGTGCAGGTACTACAAGAGGGCCAATCTGGCGCTCTGGTGGCGTAACCTTCGCAGCTCGACCACAGGATCACTCCAAAAAAATTAACAAGAAAATGTATCGTGGAGCATTACGTTGCATCTTTTCTGAACTAGTTCGTCAGGACCGCCTTCTCGTTGTAGATGATTTCAAAGTCGATTCCCATAAGACAAAAGGGCTCATCGATAAATTGACTGAATATGACTTGCAGAATGTACTGATTGTTAGCGATGAGGTTGATGAAAACCTTTATCTTGCTTCCCGCAATCTTCACAAGGTTGATGTTCTGGATGCTGCAGGTGTTGATCCCGTTAGCTTGATTGGTTTTGAGAAGGTAATGATTACTTTACCTGCGCTCAAGAAAGTAGAGGGGATGCTGGCATGAATCAGGAAAGAATGTTGACCATAGTATTGGGCCCTCATGTTTCTGAGAAGAGCTCTATCATTTCTGAAATGAATAATCAGGTTACTTTCAAAGTGGCCAGAGATGCTACCAAGCCTGAAATCAAGAAAGCAATTGAAGGCCTGTTTAATGTCGAAGTGAAAGAAGTTCAGGTCCTGAATGTGAAAGGTAAAAGAAAGCGCACGGCTAAAGGCAAAATGCGGACTCGTGTGAGCTGGAAAAAAGCATATATCCGTCTTGAGCAGGGTCATGAAATTGACTTTGCGGAAATGGGTTAAGGAGAGCGTAGAAAATGGCAGTCATAAAATCAAAACCTACCTCCCCTGGACGTCGTTTCGTCGTTAAAGTGGTTAATCCTGATCTTCACAAAGGCGCACCTTATGCTCCTCTTGTTGAAGCCCAGCATAAAAATGGCGGACGTAATAATGCAGGACGTATCACGCGCAGACATTGCGGTGGTGGTCATAAGCAGAAATACCGAATTATTGATTTTAAACGTAACAAGGATAATATCCCGGCAACTATAGAAAGGCTGGAATACGATCCAAATCGCAGTGCAAACATTGCATTGTTGAAGTATGCAGACGGTGAGCGTCGCTACATTATTGCTCCAGGTAAAGTAAGTGCCGGAGACGAGATTATTTCAGGTGATACTACGCCAATGAAGCCTGGCAACTGCTTACCTATACGTAATATCCCAATGGGTAGCACCTTGCATTGCATTGAAATGAAACCTGGCAAAGGCGCGCAAATTGCACGCAGTGCTGGTACTTCAGCTCAGTTGGTGGCCAGAGACGGTCAATATGCCACTTTGCGTCTGCGCTCAGGTGAGATGCGTAAAGTATTATCTGACTGCCGCGCAGTACTGGGAGAGGTATCTAACAGTGAGCATAACCTGCGTTCTTTGGGTAAAGCAGGTGCTAAACGCTGGCGTGGTGTCAGGCCAACTGTTCGTGGTGTTGCCATGAACCCGGTAGACCATCCACATGGTGGTGGTGAAGGCCGTACTTCTGGTGG
>Ga0055584_100003833_pt1 | contig 14766 bp, 11 predicted proteins | sample OSDHelmetaG_FD_58716 | JGI IMG/M metagenome (GOLD analysis project Ga0055584, IMG submission 58716) | Pelagic marine sediment microbial communities from the LTER site Helgoland, North Sea, for post-phytoplankton bloom and carbon turnover... | ecosystem: Environmental > Aquatic > Marine >... | reverse complement strand
TTTTTATCTGCCGCTGCGGGAATAGCGGGTTCGCTGCCACCTGCAGACTCAGTCCTGCCGCGCGCAGGAAATCGGCTGTGCCCAAGGGGAAATCGCTCGGCACCAGCAGTCTACTGAGATCTAGGTCCGCCAATAGAGCTTGTAGCACATCGTTGGCGCTCGGTTGCTGACAGCCCGCCGCGCGCGCTTTGTCCTCGTAATCGGTGTGGGAAAGTACGCGGTCTACGGCGGCCTGTTCACGCGCGCGGTCGAGTTCGAGATTGCTGGCCAGCAGGATTTTTTCCTCGGCTGTCCACAAAAAGACAAAAGCATCCGGTGCGCGAAAGCGGGTGGCATAGTAGAGGTCGGCGAGATTTTCGCTTGCGCCGACTATCAACAGGGCGTCGTTCTCGCCGAGTTCAAATGACATTAGATGGCTCCTGTGCTAGGGGGTGCTCTGTTGTGGCATACGCAGTGCGCGCACGTCGACGCCGCTTTGGGAGCGCCAAAACCAGAACAGCGCCGAACGCCCTTCTTCAAGGCTCGATATAGAGCGCACAAACTGTGGCAAAGAGGTCACGCGCTCTTGGTCTATTTCCGTAATTACATCGCGCACTTTGATACCCTTGTCCGCGGCGGGGCTCAAAGGGTCCACTTCGGTGACGACTACCGGCCCCTCGCTGATATCAAATCCCAGCTCTTCGGCCACAGCGCGTGTGAAACCCAGCTCTTCGGCCATATCGGGGGGTAGTGTGTTCACGCTCAAGCCCAGTTGCAGTAAGCGATTTCTGCCCAGAGCTAATAAGAGATCTTCTTCGCGCTCACCTAGGACGATTGCCAGCACCGTTTCCCGACTGTCTTGACCCAGCAGGGCTAGTTGCACACTCTCGCCGGGATCGCGACCGTACATAAGTGATTGGATCTGGTTGGGGCTGTTGATTTCTTGACCGTCGATGGCTAGGATGATATCGCCATCGCGTAGTCCGCTGCGATCCGCTGGCCCTCCAGACGAAACGTTTGTGACGAGTACGCCGTGTGGTATATCCATCTGCAATCCGCGATTGCGCACAATTTCTTGTGTGACCCCTCTCATCTGTATGCCCAGATAACCGCGTACGACCCGCCCGTGCACCAGGATATCGTTCATCGCTTCGCGCGCCAGGTTAACGGGTACCGCTAGACCATAGCCCATATAATAGCCCGTGCGCGTGGAGATAGCAGTGTTGATGCCGATGACCTCGCCATCCAGGTTCAAGAGTGGACCACCCGAATTTCCCGGATTGATGACGGCATTGGTCTGAATAAAACTCTCTATGGCGTAACCGGAACCGCCGAAAATATCGGCGCGGCGGTCCAAGGCGCTGATAATGCCGTGTGTTAAGGTCGAGCCCATGCCGAGTGGGTGGCCTATAGCCAATACCCAGTCGCCGATTTGCAGTTGGCTCGAAGAGCCCAGCGGCACATGGGGCAGTCTTTGGCTCTCAATTTTGAGCAGGGCAATATCGATAAGCGAGTCGAAGCCGACTACTTCAGCTGCAAAAGTACGCCGGTCGGCCAAGGTGACGAGAATAGAATCAGCGCCTTCAATTACATGGTAGTTGCTGAGAATATAGCCGTCGTCACTGACGATAGTACCCGACCCTAGGCCGCGCAGGGCCTCCTCGGGGATTTCCGGGTGGGACTGAGGTAGCCCGTTGCGCGCGCTGCGCCACGGGCGCGTAGTGGAAATCTGTGCGACGGCGGGTTTGACTTGTTCATAGGTCGTTCTAAAAATGTTGCTCAGTTCGCGCAGACTTTGCACGCTGTCCTGTGCTTTGGTCGGAGCAGTACAGACCAGCAGCACAATCAAAGCGATAGCTACCATTGCGTCCGTCCGTGTATTATTCCATGACGAAATCCATGCAGGCCTTCTCATTCAATTCCGTATTCTTTTAGTTTGCGGTAGAGCGTGCGCGCGCTGATACCGAGGATATCGGCGGCTTTGCGGCGGTTGTTGCCAACGCGCTGTAGCGCGTCGAGAATGGCCTCCTTTTCCATTTCTTGTAGACTGCGCAGGGGTTCGATCGCCTGCGCATCTACAGAGCGCGGACTTTCGTCCTCAACGGGGACGACGGGCTGTTCGCTCAGCGGATAAATGGCTTGGGGGGGCGTTTCGCTGTGCCTTTGTGGTTGGTCAATCGACATGTGCTGCTCTAGGCGGCTGCGCAGTTCGGCGACCTCGCGCTTGAGGTCGAGCAGAGCAAAATAAATCAGTTCGCGCTCCGACTGATCCGGGCTTTTGTTGGTGGGCACGGGCAGATGGCGCTGGAGTTCGGGAGGACTTTCTAGGTGCGGCAACAAGTCGTCTGGTTCGACCAAGCGCCGCGGTGCCAGAAAGACGAGGTGCTCCACCAAATTGCGCAGTTCACGCACGTTGCCCGGCCAAGCGTAGTCATCTAAGAGAGTTATAGACGCGGCCGAGAACCCCTCGAAGCGACTCTTTCCTCCTTCTTGTGTTAAAGAAGCGACAAAATAGTCAACCAACTCGGGTATATCCTCGCTGCGCCGGCGCAACGGTGGTATGGCCAATTCGACGACTTTGAGTCGGTGGTAGAGATCGAGGCGAAATTCTCGCCGTCCTACGGCTTCCTGCAAGTCGCGATTGGTCGCCGCTACAACGCGCACATCCACTGCTAAAGCGGTATTGCCACCGATGCGAGTGACCTTGCGTTCCTCGAGCACGCGCAGAAGGCGCACTTGGGCCGAAAGCGGCATCTCGCCAATCTCATCTAGAAAAACGGTGCCGCCTTGGGCCTGCTCAAAGATGCCTTGGTGCCTGTCCTTGGCATCAGTATAGGCTCCCTTCTCGTGTCCGAAGAGCTCATTTTCCAGCAGGTTCTCCGGAATAGCGGCACAGTTTATCGGTTTGAAGGGTTTGTTGTGACGCGCGCTGTAGCGATGTAATGCCTCGGCGACCTTGTCTTTGCCGGCGCCGCTCTCACCCGTCAACAACACGGTGGACAGGGGCGTGGCGGCAATCATTAAAATGCGTTCGCGCAGCTGTTGCATAGCGATGGAACTACCGATTATACCCGTGCCGCCGCGTAGGAATCTACCCTTTTCTACGTGAGTCTCGGCCGCGTATCGCAGGGCCTCATCGGATGCAGACGAGCCGACTAATCCCTCGATGTGGGCGTTGCCAGCTAGGCGATACCAGTTTTCGTCCTCCTCGCCTAGACCTAAGAGGGGCACTTCACCGAAATTGGCCAACTCCTCGACATAGCCTAGGAGTTGGTCTCCCATGCTTAGGTCGACTACAATTAAATCGGCACCGCGTTTGGCCAAGGTGGCCAACACGTCTGGGCTTTGCACATCGACCGTGCGTCCACTGTTCAGCGCGTTTTTAAAACGCGCTTTCTCTTCCGTGGCAATAAGTAAGATTCTGCTTTTGGCGAGACTCATGTTTTTTAGTTGGTTCGCGTCCAATTGTCTTCGCGCAAAATGGTTATCTTGCGACCGACACAGTTGATATAGCCCTGTTTTTCCAAGCGTTTGAGCACGCGCGATACCGTCTCGCGCGTCGTGCCCGACATATTGGCTAGCTCTTGATGGGTGGGGCGGCTCTCTATAGTGATGCCGTCGTTGCTTTCCTTGCCCTGGTCCGTAGCTAATTGCAACAAGGTCTCGGAGATGCGGCTGGTCACGTCGAGCAAGGCCAACCCCTCGATCTGCCGGTCGGTTTTGCGCAGACGCGTGGCTAATTCGGCGAGCAAGGCCGTGGCGATTTGCGGCGTTTTATAGATTAGCTGCAAAAAATCGGAGCGACGCAACATGACGAGGCTCGTCTCTTCTGTGGCGATTACATTAGCCGAGCGCGGTTTGCCGTCTAAGAGCGATAATTCACCGAAGACGGTGCCAGAACCAAGGAGCGAGAGGATGACCTCGCGTCCTTCCTCGCTGACGATGCTCACTTTGACCTGCCCCTCCTTTATAATAAAGAGAGTGTCGCCTTCTTCTTCGGCCAAGATAATAACGCCATCTTTGCCGAAATTGCGTGTAAAGGTGAGCTCGGCGAGCGCCTTCAGCTCTTCTTCGTCGAGACTTTCAAAAAGAGAGACATTGCGTAGAAACTCCATGTCCATAACACCCTCCCTTGGATGTGGACTGCCCTGTAGCGGCTCAGTCGAACTGGCCGAGACGGCGGCGCAACGAGGCGATCTGCTCGCGCGCCATTTCGCCCTGTGGCGTGCTGCCACCTTCGCGCTGCACGATGCGTTCATAAACGGTGATAGCCGTGGCATATTCGCCCATAGATTCGTGGCATTTGGCCCGCTGAAAATCGGCCGAAGTGATCCACTGACTAAACCCTCCAGCTCCGTGGTAACTCACTCTGTAATACGCTTCTATTGCCTTGCGGTATTCGCCCATGTTCTGATATGACTCACCCACATAAAAACGCGCTTCGGAGGCATCGTTGGGGTCGAGTCGCTGTTGGGCAAGTAGCGCCTCAAAGTGGCTGATTGCTTGGGCGTATTGACCCTTTTCCTTGAGAATTACGCCCAATTCCAAGCGGGCTTCCAAAGTGCGTGGGTGGTCGGAAAAATCGCGCAATAATTGTTCGACGACTTGGTGCGCCGCTTCGTACTCGTGGGCCCCCTGGTAGCTCTGCAGGAGTTTCCAAATCGCTTCGCGGGCCAATTCGGTTTCGACGCCAGGTGTATCTAGTGTTCGTTTATAGGCACCGGCTGCTTGCAGGTAGTTATGCAGGGTAAACTGGTAATTGGCCAGGTGCAGATAGGCATCAGCCCGCTGTGGGTTAGCTGGATATTTTTGCACGAAGCGTGCGAGAGCTTCCAGCGCGCGCGCCGCACCCTCCTCGCTTGGAGCTGCGGCGTTCTGCTCCCAGAGGGTTATGGCTTCTCTGTAGGCTCCTTCTCCGGCCTCTGTGCCCCCTTTTTTTTCGACCTTGCGAAAGGCCTTGAGTGCCTTTTCATAGTTTTTGTTGCGCTGGTAATATTTGCCTTCTTCGAGCAAGAAACGCTGGTCCCAGGCCGTATCTTTTCCTAGATGTTTGGCATAGCGCTTAGCTGCTTTGCGCCCCTCGTCTATGCGCTGTAGACGAAAGAGTGCCAGTGCATACTGTCCGTAGACCAAGGAGTCTTGCACGCTTTTTTCTAGTAGCGGTTGGTAGATGCGCTGGGCGTCCGTGTAGTTTTCTAGCGCAAAGGCAATATGTCCAGCGCGTGCGCCCGCTTCGTTGGCCAGAGGTGATTGGGGAAATTCGTCTTGTACCTGCAAAAATTTATGTACGGCTTCGTCTTCTTGACTCAATCGCACCATCAACACGGCTTGGTCGAAGTAAATGCTGTCGCGTGCAGCAATATTAGGTTCTGCGTCCAAGAGTTGGCGATAGGTCTGCAATGCGGCGCTGTATTGGCCCATGTGATGGTACGCGCGCGCCAGCTGTCGGCGCACTTGGCCGCCGGGATCACTCACGTTCTCAGCTTCGGCCAGTGGGCGATAAAGTTCGGCTGCAACGGCATGCTCGCCCAAAGAAAAATACGTGTCGGCCAGCAGTAGTAGTGCGGCGCGGCGAGCGGGAAAGGCCGGATGCCCCCAACGCAGTTCCTGCAGACGGGCGATAGCCTCTTGTGGCCGTGCTTGGGCTAAGCGTATTTGCCCGATTTCAAATAGAATACTCGCCGTTAAAGGGCTGTCGGGATAGCCTTGTAAAACGCGCTCTAGGGAATCGGCCGCCGCCACATGGTCGCCGCGCTGTGCCAAGCACAGGCTCAACCCAAAGAGTGCCTGTGGTGCGAGTGGGCTTTGTGGGAAGAGGCGGCGCAGTCGGCCGTAATCGGCGATGGCCGTTTCGAGTTTGGTCTTTTCGCTGGCTCCGAGTAGGCGTCGTGCGTCGGCCAACTGCAGCAATGCCTGGTCGAGGTGCTCGCTGCCCTCGCGACTATAGGTGTTAACGAAATTGGCAAACCCCTCTTCTAAAGTGAGTAAACGCAGCGAGTCGGGGCCGCTATTAGCCTCCGTTTCGATTAGGCGCAACTGTGACCGTTGCGCCCAAGAAGATCCCTCGGCGCGTGCGAGGATGCGATATTCTTGTAGAGCTAATTCGCGTAGCGAATCAGCGTGGATGGCCTGGTCTTCTATCCTGCGTTGGCGCGCTAGTTGCAGCAGGCTTTCGGCGAGAAAGAACTGTGCTTCGGGACCGTAAGAGCTATTGGCATAGACGGCCGCGTAGTGTTCAAATGAGCGCGAGGCGCTAGCAAAATCGTGATGTTTGAAGAGGGCGTGTGCTACGTCTAGCTGTACGATTTGACGCGGCGTGCCACTGAGTTCATCGATCCAAGCTTGTTGGAGTGCACGGCTGAGTTCCGCGGGGTTCATCACGGTGAACTCGCGCAGATACTCAATGCGTTGGCGCGCCTCTTCGGCATGTGGGGCCGCTGGAAAGAGCTCTAAATAGGCGACGTATTCGCGCAGCGCCTCGCGCGGTTGGTCGCCGGCTTCAAACGTTCTGGCCAGCCCATACTGTGCTTCGGCGGCCACTTCGCCTTGGCCGGCAGCCAACTGGCGGTAGATGGACACCGCCTCCTCTTTATATCCCGTCGAGGCGTACAGTTCAGCCAGCACCACACGGACGGCATCGGCGTCGGTTTTTTCTGCACCTGCTTCTTGTAGATAGCGCCGGTACCAGGTGATGGCACGGCTTTGGTCACCGCGCGTTCGGTAGAGTGCCCCCAATTCGCGCAATGCCTCGTGTGCCTCGGCGGCATCGCCGACTTGGATCAGTCCTTGGAAATGCCCAACGGCTCGTGCAAATTGCCCCGCCTGCCCGAGAGCAATAGCCTGCCCTAAGCGCGCGCGCAGATAATTCTCATGACCAGGTTCTAAATCGGCCAAGAGAGCCTGATAATGGCTCAGTGCTTCTCGGGTCTGGCGACTTTGACGGCGTGCATCGGCTAAACCAAGGAGTGCGCTACCCTTTAACTGTGCGTCTTCTACCTTCTTATATGCGCGGTCAAAGGCATCGCCGGCTTGGCTAAAAAGGCGTTGTTCATAGAGGTGGAGCGCATAGTCGAGATAAGCGCTATCGGCTTGAGCTGAGCGGGTGAAGCGCTTGTGCAACTCGGCAAATTTCTTTTCTGCCGCGTCGCGGTTGCCCAAAAAGAGATCGATGCGTCCGTTTAAGAGCAGAGCCGAAGAGGCTAAAGTGGGCGGCGGTTGTGTCGTGGAAATCTGCACCAATAGGCGTTGTGCCCCATCGGCCTGGCCCGAGGCGAAGAGCAAACGGGCCAATTGGTAGCGCGCCTGATGGGCCGATGCCGTTGTGGCGTAGTCGTCGAGCACGCGTTGGTAAATATCTACGGCGCGCTGTATGTCTTGGCCATAGGTGAAATTGGCGGCCGCGTCGATGAGGGATTGAGCGGCAAAATCGCTGGCACTGAAACGGCGTTGCACTTGCTCATAAGCTCTCGCCGCTGGTAAATACTGGCCCAGCTCAGATAGACAAGCGGCACGCTCGCGGCGTGCGTCGGCTGTGGCCAAGTGTTCGGGGTGCTCTAAAAAGAAGGTCTCATACGCGGGAGCGGCTAGACTGCAGTTGCCATTATTGCGGTAGGCTCGCGCCAATAGCAAGCGGGCTTCAGCGAGTTGTGGGCTATCGGGGTAATTGCGTATAAATTCGGCAAAGAGCGTGGAAGCTGTGGCGTAGTCATGCGCATCTTTGTACAGATTGCGCGCTAGTTTAAAGTCGTCTTCGGCACTGCTCTGTCCGAAAACAGGCAAAACGAGTAAAACCATCGCCAAAGGCAGGAATTTTATATACTTTATGATTGTTACCATTAACCTGTCATTCTGTCAGTTTTTATCCGTTTATAGTAGAATAAATGCAAAAAGAGGTCAAGCTCTATGAAAGGTGAGAAGTGGATTGAAAGAGCTTGTGCTAAAATAAATTTAGGTCTCAAAATACTAGGCAAACGCTCCGATGGGTATCACGAAATTTGCAGTATTGTCCAGTGTGTAGATTTGGCCGACGAGCTACATTTTGCGCCTGCTGATTGCAATATTCTGACGTGTAGTGATCCCAGTATACCGACCGATGACGACAACTTAGTCCTGCGGGCGATGACACTCTTTGCCGACGAATTACAGAGTGCGTATCGTCCCCATCGCGTACACCTAGAAAAAAACGTGCCCGTCGGTGCTGGCCTAGGTGGTGGTAGCGCCGACGCGGCGGCGACACTGCGGGTGCTCAACATACTACACGATAATCCTTTTGATGCGGTAACCCTGCGTGCGTTGGCAGCACAATTGGGTTCAGATATACCCTTTCTAATAGAGGGCGGTACGGCGCTTATGCGTGGCCGTGGCGAGGACTTGCAACCTCTACAATGGCGCGGCGACGTATTCTATGTGCTCGTTTATCCGGACGTCGCCGTGAGTACGGCTTGGGCCTATGCTCAAGCTAGGCCCGCCTTGACAGATAATAATCCCTATATTAGATTTGTCGATTCCTTGAGCGGCGGGTGCATTGATTGGCGGGATTTATTGGAAGTTCTGGAGAACGACTTCCTACCCGTGGTTGATGGCGCCTATCCCATCGTCGCAACGCTTCGTTCTCACCTGGATCAAGCCGGTGCTAATGTGACTTCAATGTCGGGCAGCGGTTCCACGGTTTACGGCATTTTCGACGACCGGATCGCCGCACTCAAGGCTCAACGAGAGCTACGAGCGCATGGCCACCGGTCTTTTTTTTGCCAACCGTTAGCCAGCGAACAAAAAATACGGATTTAGGGTGGCCCGGTCGTTCAATTGGTAGGACAACGGATTTTGGGTCCGTCTATCGAGGTTCGAGTCCTCGCCGGGCTGCCAATTATTTAAGGAGAGGTCTCATGCCGCAAGTTTCACTTAAGCTCCACGCGCGGGCGCAAGTCTCGCTGAAAGTCGCCTCCCGTTCGGAGTATGGCAAAGGGCCCGTGGGCGTGCTCAGACGACTCGATGGACAGGTTCCCGGCGTTGTCTATGGTCACAAACAGGCCCCCTATTCCTTTAAGACCAGTGCTCGTGATTTCGAGCAGATCCTGAAAAAGGGCGGTCAGAACGCGACGATCTTGATCGAGCACGAGGAGGATGACAAAGATTCCGAACTCGCGCTAGTTCGCGAAATCCAGTACCACAAAGTGCGCGGTAATGCGATGCATATGGACCTATTGCGCATTGATCCGACTGAGACGCTGCGCGCCAACGTGCCACTGATAACCGTTGGTGTGCCCGAAGGTGTGCGCAATAGTGGCGGTGCTCTACAGCAGACGCTGACTTCCATCGAAGTCGAATGCATCGTATCGGAAATGCCCGCAGCTATTGAGATCGATATTACATCGCTAGAGGTTGGTGATAGCTTGCACGTAAGCGATCTAATGGAGCAAGAGGCGCGCATTACGACCGATCCAGTTCGCACGATCGTCAATGTTTTGGCTCCGCGCCTGGCGACTGCGGAAGAAGAAGGCGAAGAAGGCGAAGAAGGCGAAGAAGGCGAAGAGGGCGAAGAAGGCGAAGCGGGCGAAGCGCAAGAGTAGAGCATCTTGCAGATCGTCCTCGGGCTGGGAAATCCGGGACCGCGCTACGCAGAAACGCGCCACAATATCGGTTTTATATTGGTCGATTATTTGGCGTCGCGCGCGCAGGTCGATTGGGTGCCCAGTGCGCGCGACCACAGCCATGTCGCCGAGATCAGTTGGGATGGCCAACCCGTACTGTTGGTCAAACCGCAGACCTATATGAACCGCAGCGGGCGCGCAGCCAAGGCGCTGTGCACTCGCTATGCGATTGAGCCGAGCAATACCCTTGTCGCCTACGACGACTTTTTGCTCGACTTTGGTCGTTTGCGCCTGCGTCGTCGCGGCAGTGACGGGGGGCACAATGGTTTGGCATCTGTGTTAGAAGAGCTTGCAAGTCAGGACGTGCCGCGTCTGCGCTTAGGGATCGGTCAGCCACCGCAAGGAACCGACATTATCGATTATGTCCTGGCTCCATTTCCGGGGGGAGAAGGGGTGGAAGAATTGGTGCAGCGCGGTGTAGCGGCCCTAGACTTGTATTTCGCTGAGGGCGTCGAGGCGGCTATGAATCGCTTCAATGGCGTTCCCTAAATTTTTACCGTCTGAAGCATTCTCCCTATAAGAGGGGTAAAGGGGATATAATGGAAACCTGGACGATGGCGGCACCCTATCTGGGCCTGGCGGGTTTGCTCTGCTCGTTGCTGCTTTACTCAAATATAAAGAAGGGGTCGGTCGGCACGCAGGAGATGGCCGATATTGCCGAGGCGATTCACGAAGGCGCCATGGCCTTCCTCAAGCGCGAATACACAATTCTGCTCGTTTTTGTCATTGTCGTTTTTGGCCTGCTCTTCACTTTTGTCGGTCACAACACATCCTACGCATTTCTCTGCGGTGCTTTCTGTTCGATTGTCGCCGGATTTACCGGCATGAAAGCGGCTACGCACGCCAATGTGCGCACTGCTCAAGCGGCCAACGAGCACGGTCAGGGGCCGGCGTTGATGATGGCCTTTTCCGGCGGCGCCGTTATGGGTTTGGCCGTGGCGAGTCTCGGGTTGATCGGTGTAGGCGTACTGGCCAATGTCTTTGGAATTTGGCATGACATAAGCGCGTCGGCGAGCCTCAACGGGTTTGCTATGGGCGCTTCTTCGATTGCCCTCTTTGCGCGCGTTGGCGGTGGTATTTTTACCAAGACCGCCGATGTTGGTGCCGACTTGGTGGGTAAGGTCGAAGCTGGTATTCCCGAAGACGACCCGCGCAACCCCGCTGTAATTGCCGATAATGTTGGAGATAACGTCGGCGACGTTGCCGGTATGGGCGCCGATATTTTTGAGTCGTATGTCGGTTCGGTCATAGCTACAATTGCTATTGCCGCTACGGCCTCAGCAGCTGCACTTCAGGTATTGGCTCCGGGCCTTGATATTACTGAAGCGCGTTTAGCCTCTGTAAGTTTTCCGCTGATCGTCATTATGATTGGCCTATTAGCTTCGCTCGTAGGTGTAATTAGCGTGCGTCTTATGCAAAACGCCGATCCGGGTGCTGCCCTGCGTTACTCGACCTTTATCGCCGCTGCATTAATGATTGGTGGAGCGTATTGGGCCGCCGGTCAACTGGGCCTTTCCAGCCAAATCGTTTGGGCGTTGAGCTCGGGTTGTATCGCCGGTATCGCCATCGGGCTTATTACGGAATACTATACCGGTGGCAAACCCGTTCGCGAAATCGCCACGGCTTCCGAAACGGGTCCGGCTACTAATATTATTTCGGGTTTGGCCGTGGGGATGGAGAGCACTGCGCTTCCGACCTTAGGTATTGTCGCCGCCATCGGTCTGGCTTTTAGTTTTGCCGGTCTCTACGGCATTGGCATTGCCGCTGTGGGTATGTTGGCGACTGTGGGCATTACCATGTCGGTAGATGCTTATGGTCCCATCGCCGATAACGCGGGTGGTATTACGGAAATGGCTGGACTCGGCGAAGAGACGCGCAAGATCACGGACGGTCTCGATTCGCTGGGCAATACAACGGCTGCCATCGGCAAGGGGTTCGCCATTGGTTCGGCGGCGCTGACGGCGCTGGCCCTTTTTTCTGCTTATACATCTACGATAGAAGCTGGCACGGGTAAACCTGTAATTATCGACGTGACGGAACCGATTGTTGTTATCGGGCTCTTTATTGGTGCGATGATTCCCTATTTGGCCGCCGCTATTACCATGAGGTCGGTGGGTAATGCCGCTCATACCATGGTCGAAGAAGTGCGCCGCCAGTTTCGCGAAATTCCCGGTCTTATGGAAGGCACTGGCAAACCCGATACCAAGCGCTGCGTCGAGATCAGCACCACGGCCGCTCTGCGCGAAATGATTGTACCCGGTCTCTTAGCTGTTTTGGCGCCGGTCGTCGTCGGTTTTGCGCTGGGGCCGATCGCCCTGGGTGGCATGTTGGCTGGCGCAACTGTTAGCGGTGTGCTCTTGGCGCTGATGATGGCCAATAGTGGCGGCGCTTGGGACAATGCTAAGAAATGGATCGAAGAAGGCAATCTGGGCGGCAAAGGTTCCGAGCCGCACAAGGCCGCCGTTGTAGGTGACACGGTAGGCGATCCGTTTAAAGATACATCCGGGCCTTCTTTGAATATTCTCATCAAGCTGATGTCGGTCATTTCTCTAGTACTGGCACCGCTTTTCGTCTAAGGGCCTACTGTTCCTTCGGACTATAACCAAGAAAGCGAAAAATACATGAAGAATTATGAACTCGTTTGCATCTTCGACCCTCAGGCTGGCGAAGGCCAATCTGAGCAGGCCGTTGAGCGCTACCAGACCTATATCACCGAAAACGGGGGCGAGATCGTCAACACTGATCTCTGGGGTTTGCGCCGATTGGCCTACACTTCTCAGAGCCTGAGAAACCGTCGCCAAGGTTATTACGTGTTGTATCAGTTCAAAGCCGAACCGACGATTATTCAGCCGATGGAGCAGTCGATGAAGCTGGATAACGAGTTGCTGCGCCACTTGGTCATTGCCGTCGATGACGAATTTGTTCGCGTGCCGCAGTTGATGCCCGAAGACTATCTAAAAGAGCAATTGGCACCGCCGCGCCGTGATCGCGGTCGTCCGGGAGAGCGTGGTGGTGATCGTGGACCGCGCCGCGATGATTCTAGAGGTCGCGATGATTCTAGAGGAAGCCGCGACGAAAATGCGGGTTCGGCGCCTGATGCAGTTGACGCCGTCGATGCGGGTGGCGCGGGCGATACAGAAGATCAGAAGGACGAAGAATAGAGACCTCTGTGACGCGCTGGTCGGCTAGCCGATGCTAATTCTCGTCGGTCTCTTGTTGACCAGCGTATCGCTGCTCTTAAGCTTGCGCGCAGGAACGCGCGGCGCTTTGCCCGCTGTAGCCATAGCGGGTTTGGCTGCCTTCGCGGTGCTGGGGCCCGGTTTGGGTTTGGCTCCGATTATGGGTTGGGCTGCCGTATACCAACTCGAGCGCGGTGAAGGGTTTGGCAAGGTGGTTGCTGGAGCGGTGCTGCCCGCTGCTGTGTTTTGTTTGTGGATGGTATTTTCAGTAGGTGATTCGCAGACGTTACAAGGTCGCTCTGACGAGGTCGTAGAGCAGTTTGAGACGCTGGGCATGGAGATGGAGCCGCAGGCGTTGGAAGGGATGATTCACATGGTGCTGCGCGTGCAGCCAGCCGTGGAATTTGTCTCTCTGCTGCTGACCTTTTTATTGGCTTTCCGCACGGCCGGCTTATTGGCTCCTCGTTTTCAGGTAGAGGAGTTGCCGTCTGCGACGCCGATGCCGCTGTGGCGGCCTTGGGAAGAGCTGATCTGGGTCATGATTGGCGCGCTGGCTATCTCGCTTTTGGGCGGGGGGTGGCTGGAGGATTTGGCGCTCAACGTGGTAGTGGTAATGGCGGTCATTTACGCCGCGCAAGGCTTGGCCGTCCTGCGTTTTTTCGCCCAACGCCAGGGCGTGCCGCGCGCCATGGAACTGCCTTTTTATCTGGCCTTGCTATTGGTGGCTGGACTGGCGATGTTGGTACTGGCTGGCATCGGATTGCTCGATACTTGGTTCGACTGGCGACGCCTTAGGCCGGCGTTGCCCGATGAAGATGAAAACGAAATTTAATACAGACGTTTCCCCCTGAGTGGAGGACGATACAGTGAAAGTAATTCTCTTAAAAGATGTAGAAACCCTGGGCAGCGCCGGCGAAGTAGTGCAGGTAAAGTCAGGACACGCGCGAAATTTTCTCATTCCTCAGAAGCAGGCCCTAGTTGCCAGTGACTCGAATGTTGCTCAGTTCGAATCGAGACGCAAGCAGCATGCGGCCGTGGCCGAGCGCGAGCGTCGTGCCGCCGAGGTCATTGCCAAACAGCTCGAGGCCGATTCGCTGACGGCGCAGGTGCGCGTGGGCGAAGAGGATCGTCTCTTCGGTTCGGTTACGGCGCAGAATATTGCCGACTTGCTGATCGAAAAGAAATACGAGATTGATCGCCGTGCCATCCAGCTCGAAGAGCCGATCCGTGCGCTAGGCGTCTATACCATTGACGTGCGCCTGCACTCAGACGTGACGGCCAAGGTCAAGCTCTGGGTCGTAAAAGAGTAGTCCCCCGAGCTGTTGCCTCCGGGCTTTTTGTGTAGATTAGAGAGAAGATGGGCGCCTGCGGGCGCCCGCCTTTTTTTCACCCGGCAACGACGGAGACAAAACTATGTCAGGCAGGTTCCGGCTCTCGCTGTACGCGCTCTTGTTGCTAGCCTTGGGCTGCGGTTCGGAGTATGCCAAAGGTCCTTTTGAGCAAATAGAGGATGGGGCCTGGCAGGTCGTCAACAAAAAAGCGGTCGGCGACGACGACATCTTTGTACAGGCTACGCTGCGCACCTTTGCCTACGAAGTGGCGCATGCCTATGCGCGCGCCGAGCGCGAAGGATTGGGCCAGGAGCAGTTGGAGTATCGGCTTAGGCAGCTGATTCACTCCTATGTCGACGGGACTTACCCGATTGAAGACGGCACCGATTTCAGCAGTTTTTATCTGCAGTACCTCTACGCAGTAGACCGCAATTTTAATCCCGATGATCCAGTACAAAGAAGTAAGTTCAACACCTTTCGCGACCAATTTATCGATCGCATTATCGATCCCGTCTACGACCGCAAGTTTCCCATGCTGCGCGACCACTACGACGAGCGCTGGGGGTTAACGCTCTACAATCGCCTGGTCTTTGTCGTTTACTTAAATGGTGAAGAATCCGAGAGCGA
>Ga0055584_100003832_pt1 | contig 14767 bp, 9 predicted proteins | sample OSDHelmetaG_FD_58716 | JGI IMG/M metagenome (GOLD analysis project Ga0055584, IMG submission 58716) | Pelagic marine sediment microbial communities from the LTER site Helgoland, North Sea, for post-phytoplankton bloom and carbon turnover... | ecosystem: Environmental > Aquatic > Marine >... | reverse complement strand
CTTTGCCAGCTCATATCGAACGCGCGTCGCGCAGCAAAAAAGGGCAACTACACACTCTCGCGACTCGATTTTGAGAACGGGCTGCCCGATTGCCTGGTGTTATGGGTTCCAGACAAGGACCTGACGCTCGATGTGGAAGATCACTGGATACGTGAGACCTTTCGGGATCGTCTCTGGATCGCGGTTGAATTGTTGGCCGATGGTCGGCAACGAGAACAGCTTGAGAGCTTACGTGAAGAAGGCCGACGCCTGAAGCTGCCACTGGTGGCTACCGGTGATGTTCATATGCACGTTCGGGCGCGTCGCATAGTGCAGGATGCTGTGACGGCGATTCGCATTGGCGGAACAGTCGATAATGCCGGGTTTGCTTTGTACTCCAACGGTGAACGGCATCTGCGCTCGCCTGCCGTGCTTGCGCATACCTATCCGCCGGACCTGCTCGAAGAGTCGGTGCGTATTGCCGATACCATCCATTTTTCGCTTGATGAGCTTTGCTACGAATATCCCGACGAACTGGTACCGGATGGAGAAACCGCGGGTAGCTATTTGCGAAAGCTGACCGAGGAGGGCATGCGGCGCCGGTGGCCCAGCGGTGTTCCGGCAAAAGTAATCAAACTGGTGGAGCACGAACTAAAGTTGATCGCCGAGCTTGAATACGAATCCTACTTTTTGACGGTTCAGGACATCGTCGCTTTTGCACGCGGTGAAAACATCCTCTGCCAGGGCCGCGGGTCTGCGGCGAATTCGGCGGTGTGTTTTTGTTTGGGGATTACAGAGGTCGATCCTGGGCGTATGGAGGTACTGGTCGAGCGATTTATCTCAAAAGAACGTAATGAACCACCCGATATTGATGTTGATTTCGAACACGAACGTCGCGAAGAGGTTATCCAGTACATCTACGAAAAGTATGGCCGCGAGCGGGCCGCACTGGCGGCAACAGTAATCACTTATCGTCCGCGCAGCGCGCTGCGTGATGTCGGCAAGATATTGGGACTAAGTGACTTACAGATCAGCCGCCTCTCCCGTTCGATGCAGTGGTGGGATGGCCACAAGGTTGATGACAGTCGAATCCTTGAGGCAGGTCTTGACCCTGAGAGTCCAATCATACGACGCCTGATGTACCTGGTCGGCGAGATTATGGGGTTTCCGCGACACCTTTCGCAGCACGTGGGCGGCTTCGTTATTTCTGACGCGCCTTTGTTCGAACTTGTACCGATCGAGAATGCCTCGATGCCGGATCGCACTGTGATTCAGTGGGAAAAAAATGATCTTGAGGATTTGGGACTCCTGAAGGTCGATGTACTCGGCTTGGGTATGTTGACGGCGATTCGTCGCAGCTTCGATTTGATTAGCGATTTCGATGGGCGTGATTACACGTTGGCGACTGTGCCGGCGGAAGATCCACTGGTCTACGACATGATCTGCGACGGCGACACAATGGGTGTCTTTCAAATCGAGTCGAGAGCCCAGATGGCGATGTTGCCGAGGCTCAAGCCACGCTGTTACTACGATCTTGTTGTTGAGGTAGCAATCATTCGCCCCGGTCCGATTCAGGGTGACATGGTGCATCCTTATCTGCGTCGCAGAAATGGTGAAGAGGCGGTCGACTATCCCAGCGAGGATGTTAAGGGCGTTTTACAGCGCACGCTGGGCGTGCCTATTTTTCAGGAACAGGTAATGCAGCTGGCGGTTGTTGCGGCCGGGTTCACACCGGGCGAGGCGGACCGCCTGCGTCGTGCCATGGCGGCATGGAAACGGCGGGGTGGGCTGGGACAGTTTGAAAACAAGCTGATCAACGGCATGCGCGAGCGCGGCTATGATGAAGTTTTTGCACGCCAGATATTTCGACAAATCGAAGGCTTTGGCGAGTACGGTTTTCCGGAATCGCACGCGGCGAGCTTCGCATTGCTCGTTTATGTTTCGTGCTGGCTAAAGTGTCATACGCCTGCTGCATTCACCTGTGCTTTGTTGAACAGCCAGCCGATGGGTTTTTACTCGGCCTCACAGCTGGTTCAGGATGTCCGGCGTCATGGCGTTGAAGTGCGGGCCGTGGATATTAATGCCAGTGACTGGGACTGTACGCTTGAGGCAGGAGAGGACAGTGCCGCAGCTCTCCGGCTTGGCCTTTGTATGGTGAAAGGATTATCGGAGATCGCCGGACAGAAGATAGTGGCAGAACGTGAAAATGGTCAGTACGAGAAAGTGCAGCAGTTGCTGGAAAGAGCGCAGCTCGACAGGCGTGAGTTGGGTGTGCTTGCGACGTCAGGTGCATTGCGTGTGCTATCAGGCGACCGGCACAAGGCCCGCTGGGCCGTGGCAGGTGCGGAGAAACCGATGCCACTGTTTCAATCGATAGAACGCTATGAGGCAACACCGCTCCTGAAGAAGCCAACTGAGGGTCAGAATATTGTCGCCGACTATCAGAGCACAGGCTTAACGCTCGAACGACACCCGATGTGCCTGTTGCGCGGTCAGCTGGATCGTTATGACTATGTGACCGCCGGGCAGTTACCGGGCATGGTCAACGGGCAGCGTATCAACGTGGCTGGACTGGTGATTACCAAGCAGCGGCCTGGAACGGCAAGCGGTGTCACGTTCGTGACGCTTGAGGATGAAAGTGGACAAATCAATCTGATCGTCTGGAAGAAGATCGCTGAGGAATATCGAGCTGCGCTATTGAATGCGCGATTACTGGGTATTGCCGGAGAATTACAGATTGAAGGGAAAGTTATTCATGTCATCGCGCAACAGCTATTTGACCATACCGAAATGCTCGGTGGACTTAGTCTGAAATCTCGGGACTTCAGGTAACGATCAGATTATATGTCGCCGTCAAGATCAAAGTTGAACGTGTCGTCAAGATCGTTCATTTTCTGCTCGCGTAATTCTTCCAGCCGCTTTCGGGCGAGTCTTTTACGCGCCGCTTCTTCGGCATCGGTTTCGTCAATTTTCGCCACGAGATCATCTACATTCGCTGCTACGATAGTGTCAGCGAAGCCTTCGTCAGCAGAATCGAGAATGACATTTTCATCGGTCGCATCTATCGGAGCGATGTCGTCTTCAATTCCCTCGTCGGTGTTATCACCAGTCATTGTATACCTCGTCAGGATATAAGCTCAGCAATAAGCAGATCACATTTGCGGTTATTGAATCAGGTTATTGATCTCAAAGATAGGTAGCAGTATCGCCAATACGATCATTAGCACAATGCCACCCATCAGTACGATAACCAATGGCTGCAATATACCAAGTAATGTAGCGATAAGACCATCAACTTCACGTTCCTGGCCTGCCGCAGCACGACCAAGCATCTCCTCCAGTTTGCCGCCGGCTTCGCCACTCGAAATCAGGTGGATCATCATCGGTGGAAACAGTTTGCTGGTGGCCAGTGACTTGCTGATAGATGCGCCTTCACGAACCCGAATAGTCGCATCAGTCACAGCGTCCCGCATCGGCAAATTCTCGATCACCTCGGCAGAAATCTTGAGCGCATCGAGAATCGGCACGCCTGCACCGGCAAGAATACTCAGGGTGCGCGTAAATCGTGCTGTGTTGATTCCTCTCGTCAGTCTGCCCGTGATCGGCGTACTCAGAAGTATGCGATGGTAATAGCGACGCGGTCCGTCTTGTTGCAGAACTCGCCACACGAGGTAGCCCACTGCGGCAATACCAATGATCAACGCTGGCCAGTAGTCTCTCAGGAAGTCGCTGGCCGTGATGAGGCCACGAGTGAGGCCGGGCAGTTCTGCCTGGGTACTCTGAAAAACACCGACGATCTTCGGCACGACTGTCGCGAGCATGAAGCTGATGATTCCTACAGCCATTACGACCAATGCGATTGGATAAACCATCGCATTGGTAATATTTTGTCGCAAAGCCTGTCGTGCTTCCGTGTAGTCGGCTAGCCGTTCGAGAACGATGTCCAGATGACCGGACTGTTCACCCGCCGCAACGGTCGCCCGGTAGAGTTCGGGAAAGGCCTGAGGAAAATCAGCGAGTCCGCCGGCCAGCGTGTAGCCCTCCATGACTTTCGCGCGAACGCCGAGCAATATGCTTTTCGTGCGGGGGGTATCGTTTTGCTCGGATACGGCCAGCAGGGATTCTTCAAGCGGCATGCCGGATTGAGACAGCGACGCAAGTTGCCGCGTCACCAGCGCCAGTTCGCCAGACGACATTCCTTTTCGAAGTGAAAAGCTGCTCTGCCGCCGCGACTCTTTTTGCGCTACCTCGGTAACGCTAACCGGCAGGAGATTTCGCTCACGTAGCAATTGCCGGATATGTTTTGGGGTGTCGCCCTCAAGCAGACCCTTGGCCTGCTTGCCGGTCTGGTCCATTGCAACATATTCGAACGCGCCCATTCCGGTGGTCTAGTCTTCGCGTGATACGCGCAGGACTTCGTCAAGCGTGGTTTTACCAAGCATGACCAGTCGGCGACCGTCGGCACGAATGCTCGGACTTGTCTTGCGCGCATGCCGATCGAGATCCTGCTCGCTGACGCCCTCGTGAATCATTTCTCGCATCCGGTCATCAAGCGTAATCAATTCATAAATTCCCGTGCGGCCGGTGAAACCTCGATTACCACCGCTTCCCGCCTTGTACAGGGTTGGTGCGTTCGACGGATCAACGCCCAGGACCTCGCATTCGTAGTCAGAGGCGGTGTAGGGGATCTTGGTCTCGTCGTCCAGTACACGCACGAGACGTTGTGCCAGAACACCGATGAGACTCGATGCCAGCAAATATGGCGCGACGCCCATATCGCGCAGTCGCGTTACGGCACCACTGGCAGTATTGGTATGCAGGGTGGAGAGCACTAAATGTCCGGTCAAACTCGCTTGAACTGCGATCTCCGCTGTCTCGAGGTCTCGAATTTCGCCGACCATCACAACGTCCGGGTCCTGGCGCAATATTGCCCGGAGACCGCGGGCAAAAGTCATTTCGACTTTCGTATTGACCTGCGTCTGCCCAATGCCATCAATCAGGTATTCGATCGGGTCCTCGACGGTCATGATGTTGCGACTATTGTCATTGATGCGCTCAAGCGCAGCGTACAGAGTCGTCGTCTTTCCCGAACCGGTCGGACCGGTGACGAGAATGATGCCGTGCGGTTTGTGTATGAGGCTGTCCATTGACTGCATGGATTTATCATCCATGCCGAGAGACTTCAGATTGAGTCGTCCGGCCTGTTTGTCGAGAAGTCGCAAAACCACTCTTTCGCCATGACCTGAGGGCATCGTCGATACACGAACATCGACCGCACGTCCCGCAATTTTCAGAGAGATACGACCATCCTGCGGCAGGCGTTTCTCGGCGATGTCCAGACGAGACATGACCTTGATTCTCGACACGATGAGCGGCGCCAGTGCGCGGCGAGTCTGCAATACCTCCCGCAGCACACCGTCGATACGAAATCTGACACCAAGACGATTCTCATAAGTTTCTACATGAACGTCAGAGGCGTTCTCTTTTATCGCCTCAGTTAGCACGGCATTGATAAAGCGAATAATCGGAGCGTCGTCGTTGCTCTCCAAAAGATCGGACGGCTCAAGTTCATTTGCGACCTGGCTGAGGTCGAAGTCCTCATCAAGTCCGTCGACCATTTGTGCCGCGTTGGTTCTGTCGCCTTCGTAGGACTCCTGCAACAGTGCATCGAAGGCCTCCGCGGAAACTCGAGACAAAGTCATTGGCACGCCGGCAAATCGCCTTGCTTCAACCAGACTCAAAGATGAGGCACCAGTGCGATAAACAACCTCGCCCTTTTCATCATCGATTTGCCGGATAAAGACTCCGTGGCGTTTGGCAAACGAAAAGGGCAGGGATCGATGGGTCGATTCGACCACATCGTCTTGCGCCTCCATAATGACTTCGCTACTAACTTCCATCGTCAGGCGTGTCCGCTTCCGTGTCAGTGTCAGTGTCCGTATCCGCTTCCGTGTCGGTTTGCGTATCCGTAGGCTGAGGCTGGGAAGCAGGCAACGGCGGTATCATCGGTCTTGATACGCCCGGCATTAGTTGAACAGAGCTATCCCGGTTGACTCTTTGTGCTTCGCGGATCGAGTTGTATTTCGAGTTTGTCTGAAATGACGTGTCATTCGTGTCGCGCATGATCTCGGCACGAACAAAGATCATCAGGTTGGTCTTCAGCGTTTCGGTCTTCTTGGATCTGAATAAAGCGCCAAGAAACGGTATGTTGCCGAGTACCGGAACGCGTTGGTCGCTCTCTCGAAGCACGTCTTCCAGCAGGCCGCCGAGGACCAGGATTTCGCCATCATTGACGATAACGGTCGTCTCGATGATGCGTTGATTGGTGATCAGATCAACAGCGCCCGCGGCGGACTGCGCAATATTCGAGATCTCCTGGGAAATATCGAGCACCAGTGAATCGCCATCGTTAATTTGCGGTGTGATGGCCAGCTTGACGCCGATCTGTTGACGGTTGATTGTCTGGAATGGGTTAACCGCGCCAGCGGTACCGCCAGAGTTTGTGAATGATCCCGTGACGAAGGGTACTTCCTGGCCAACGTTCAGCGTCGCTTCCTCATTGTCGGTAGTAACGATCGAAGGCGTCGAGATTATGTTTGTATCGGCTTGCCCCTCCAGTGCGCGAAGTATTGCGGCGAAGCTGATGCCGGTATCCGAAATCCGTCCGATCCCGAGCGTAACGCCTTCGCCGATCAGACCTGAAGGGTCGGTTGCCGTGCTGACTGCCGTACCCACTTGTACAATTCCACTGAGGAAATCGGGAAAGTTGGTTACCGCGATCGGTGTATTTGAGGAGTTGCCTTCCACGCCGACGGAAACGCCGAGCTCTTTACTCGTATTCTCAATGATCTCCACGATAATCGCTTCGACCAGTACCTGGGCGCGACGTATATCGAGTTTGTCTACGATCTGAGTTAATGAGCGCATCACTTTTGGAGGCGCGCTGATAACAATTGCGTTGGTCTGGGTGTCTGCCCAGATACTGACATCATCGGCAGATGTTGCGCCGCCTGCTTGTGCGGTAGCACCGCCTGCCTGGCTTGTAAAATGTGACTGCAGCTTCGTGGCCAGTTCCTCGGCATCCGCGTAGCGCAAGTAGCGGACTTGTGTATCGCCACCCTGTTCCAATGGTGTATCCAGATGCGCTATCAGGGTTCGAAGGCGCAGGCGATCAGCTTTATCGCCGCCGATCAATACACTATTGGTTCGCGCGTCGGCGACAAGACTTGTTGATACGGGAGCGCCATCCCCGCGTGGAGCCTGAGTCAGCGCAGTCATAATGCGAACGATGTCGGTGGCCGACGCATTCTCCAATGCCACGACCTCGATATCGTCATCACTCGCCAGATCGATACGGCGGATGATGGCTACCATTCGAGCCAGGTTTGCCGCCCGATCCGAGATAATCAGCATGTTCGAACCGGCATGCGCAACCATATGTCCGTTTTGCGGGATCAGCGGTCGCAGGATGGGTACAAGCTGGGTTGCACCAACATTCTTCACCTGGATGACCTGCGTCGCCAGATCGTCCGGCCCTTCGGCGCCATCAGTACCAAACCGGGTTGGAAACTGCCGCGCGGTTGCATCGGGAAGGATTTTTATCAGGTTGCCACTTTCGACAGCTATATAGCCATGGACCTGCAGTATCGACAGAAACGCTTCGTAGAAAGCACCCTTCGACATGGGTTCAGCCGACAGCAAATTCACTTTGCCGGTAACACGCGGATCAAGAATGAAATTCTTGCCGGTTGCTTCGCTCACCGCTTCGACGACGATGCGAATATCCGCGTCTTTCCAGTTCAACGTGATTCCGGCTTCCTGCCCGAATGATGCCGATGACAGAGGCAAGGTGAATACGGCGAGTAGCAACAATGAAAGTTTGGATTTCAGCTTATTTATTTTGGTCATTTGGTTTGCTCGCCGCTCAAGTCGAGCTGGCTGGTTTTCAGGATCAAGGATTCGGACTCACCGTCGCGTTCAACAGTCACCGAGACCTGTTCTGATGTGCCGAGTGATTGAAAAATCTGCATTGCCCGGCTGACATCGGTCAGCTCCTGGCCATCGATGTCTTTAATTATGTCGCCGGGACGCAGTCCCAGGGCCGCAAACTTTCTTCGATCGCGGCCCGGATAGACCCGAAAGCCCACCTGCTTCCCGTCAACTCGGTAAGGCGTTGGACGGATGACATCGGTCAATTTGGTCAGGTTTTGCGTAACGACCGCCTGGATGCTCTGCGAGTTATCCCGCTTTTGCCGGGTGGTTGTTGTTGAACGCCGTACGTTGGCGACCGGTACGTTCTTAAATTCGCGCGGCAATTTCAGGTTGGTGAGCACGCCTTTCTCGTTCAGGACGACGCGATCTGCGTAAACCGCGTGCAATGTTGCGTTGTTGCCAACCGAATCTCCGATGATATAGACCTCCTGGTCTTTGCCACCGTCGGAAATGATGGCTACCGAGTAATTGGGGATTTGGGATGCGACCGTACCGTTGAGCGTCAGATTGACCAGCCGTGTGTCGGCCAGATCGGCATCGTCTTCGGCGATCAGCAGCGGCCCGGACTCCTCGATGTCAGCGGTGCCGAAAATGTGCGAGTCAGCTATGGATCGGACATCAGTAGTGCTCTGCATCGCGGTTGTCGATTCGGGCAGCGAGTCCGGCAGCGCAACAATATCGCCAATCGAGCTACCGGGAACGAGCATCCAGATCATCTGGGCAAGCTGCCAGGCGATGAGCACGACAAGCAGCAGGCTCACCGCTGGCGGCAAAAACCTGTTGACCGTGCTGATATCGACACTTTCAATTTTTGAGAAATTGGCTCTTGAAATCATATTCAACGAAGCTATTAATATACCTTGCCTAACTGGTAACGCAGCGACCCGATGATACGGGTTGAACTGCGGCACGAACAAGCAGATTATTGACTTTTAACCTAAAATAGCCGAAAGCCGATTCATGAGTGAACGACCAACCGACATAGAACAGTACGAAGGATTCGACCTGACGGTCGAAGAAGCGCAGCCGAAAGTAAAGCCGCCCCCATTGTACCGCGTCGTGCTCATTAACGACGATTTCACGCCGATGGAGTTCGTTGTGGAAGTTCTGGAAACCCTGTTCAATATGGAGCGCACACGCGCCACGCAGGTGATGCTGGAAGTACATACGAAGGGTAAAGGGGTCTGCGGCGTCTTTAGTTATGAGATCGCCGAAACCAAGGTGGCGCAGGTTATGTCAATAGCAAATCAGCAGCAGCATCCGTTGTTGTGCACGATGGAAGAGTCCTAGATGGATATTGAGGCCCGATTATGTTGAGTACTGAACTTGAATTTTGCCTCAATGAGGCCTTTCAGAGAGCAAGAGATAATCGTCATGAATTCATGACGGTCGAGCATTTGTTGCTCGCTTTGCTGGATATTCCGGGCGTACACGAGATTCTGAAGGCCTGCGATTGCAATATTCCGGAGCTGCGGCGCCAGCTTACGGAATGCGTTGACGAACAGACTCCGATACTTGCGGAGGAAGAGGACACGGAAGTTCAACCAACCCTGGGTTTTCAGCGCGTATTGCAGCGGGCGGTTTTTCATGTCCAATCGAGCGGCAAGAAAGAGGTTACAGGGAGCAATGTCCTTGTCGCGATTTTCTCTGAGAAGCAGTCGCAGGCGGTTTACTTTCTCAGTCTTCAGGACATTTCACGCCTCGATGTGGTGAACTTTATTTCGCATGGCATGCCGCAGATCCCGGGAGAGGGTGTGAATGGTGAGAATGAGCCGCAGCTCGATTCGGAGGCTGAGCCTGAGTCCTCACCGCTCGAGAAATACGCGACAAATCTCAACGAGTTGGCGCTGCAAGGCAAGATCGACCCGCTGATCGGGCGCGAGCATGAGATCGAGCGAACTGTGCAGATTCTGTGTCGCCGGCGTAAGAACAATCCGCTTTATGTTGGAGAGGCGGGCGTTGGCAAAACGGCTCTGGCCGAAGGCCTGGCGCGCATGATTACGGAGGAACGTGTACCCGAGGTGCTGTCCGATGCCACGATCTATGCGCTCGATCTGGGAACACTGATCGCCGGTACAAAGTACCGGGGTGATTTTGAAAAGCGCTTGAAGGGTGTGATTGCCGAGGTTCGGGACGATCCGGGTGCGATCCTGTTTATCGACGAAATTCATACCATGATAGGCGCCGGTTCTGCCTCAGGCGGTGTTATGGATGCGAGCAATCTTATCAAGCCGGTGCTGGCAAACGGCGACATACGCTGTATTGGTTCCACAACTTATTCTGAGTATCGCGGTATTTTTGAGAAAGACCATGCGTTGGCACGTCGCTTCCAGAAGATCGACGTTCCGGAGCCGAGCGTTGAGGAAACTGTCGCGATCCTCAAGGGGTTGAAATCCCGATTCGAAGAGCATCATGGCATCAAGTACGACAATCCAGCGCTTGAGGCCGCCGCGGAGCTCTCATCGCGTCATATCAATGATCGGCACTTGCCGGACAAAGCTATCGACGTTATGGACGAGGCAGGCGCAAATTTGCGCTTGAAGCCCGTCGCGGAGCGGGGCAAGCGCGTGACGGTTCGTATAATCGAGGCGATCGTCGCGAAAATGGCGCGGATTCCGGAGAAGAGTGTGTCGTCGTCAGATCGAAATGCGCTCAGGACAATGAATCGCGACCTGAAGCTAACGATTTTTGGACAGGACAAAGCCATTGAAGCGTTAAGCGGCGCCATCAAAATGTCCCGTTCCGGTCTTCGCGATGAGGAAAAACCAATCGGTGCATTCCTTTTCGCCGGTCCGACCGGAGTCGGCAAGACGGAAGTTTCGCGTCAGCTCGCAATGTTGATGGGAGTCGAGCTTATTCGTTTCGACATGTCCGAGTACATGGAGCGGCATACGGTCTCGAGGCTCATAGGCGCGCCGCCGGGCTACGTTGGATTTGACCAGGGAGGCCTGCTAACAGAGGCTGTCAGTAAAAACCCGCATGCTGTTGTTTTGCTTGATGAAATAGAGAAGGCGCACCCCGAGGTTTTCAACCTGCTACTGCAGGTAATGGATCACGGTACGCTGACGGACAATAACGGGCGCAAAGCGGATTTTCGCAACGTCATTATCATAATGACGACGAATGCCGGCGCTCAGGAGATGAGCCGCGCATCGGTAGGCTTTACCGAGCAGGACCACAGTTCGGATGGCATGTCGATTATCAAGAAACAGTTCTCACCAGAATTTCGCAACCGACTCGACGCCATCATTCAATTTGCCTCGCTTGAAATTGAGTCGATCAAACGCGTGGTGGACAAACTGGTCGTTGAACTGGAGGCCAAACTGGGCAACAACGATGTCACGCTGGAACTGGATGATGACGCGCGGGACTGGATCGCGGAACGCGGCTATGACCCGCAGATGGGTGCCAGGCCCATGGCCAGAATTATTCAGGAGCAAATCAAGCGACCGCTTGCAGAGGAGTTGCTGTTCGGCAGCCTCGCAAAAGGCGGGCACGTGAAAATAGTCGTTGGCAAAGACGACGCTCTTGAGTTGATTGCTGAACCGGTACTCAAAGAACTTGAGCACCTGCCGGAGGATTCTTAGATCCTGACAGGGTCTAGCGGCCGCGGTAGACGATTCGGCCTTTGCTGAGGTCGTACGGTGTTAACTCGACGGTGACTTTGTCGCCCGTCAAAATACGAATGTAATTCTTGCGCATTTTTCCTGATATATGCGCAGTTACAACGTGACCGTTTTCGAGTTCAACCCGAAACGTCGTGTTGGGCAGCGTCTCTGTTACAACGCCTTCCATCTGAATGGCTTCTTCTTTCGCCAAGGTATTTAAGTCTCTCTAGTGCTGAAGCTGGCGAATTGTGCAGAAACGGCGCTGGTAATGCAATGTGTCATACCGTCAATCGAACAACAATTTGGAACACGGCAAAGGACTATCTGGCCAGTTTTCACAGGATTGCCCGCTACCGCACGCAGAGTCGAGACGGCTTATGAAGTTGCTCCTCGGAATGACTCGGGCGCCGAGCCCGGTCAAATGAGGGGATTCGACCTGACAATCGAGTATGTCGATTGCTCCGCATCTTAGCCGGTTGGTGACATACAACAGCGCCATTTTCGAGGCATTTGGCGTCAGGCTGAACATGGACTCACCAAAAAACGCCTTGCCAATAGCCAGGCCGTAAAGGCCGCCAGTAAGTTCGCCGGATTGCCAGACCTCAATGGAATGTGCCCAGCCGTTTTGATGCAGAGCTTCATAGGCGGTCGTCATTGTCGGCGTGATCCAGGTCCCCTGTTCCGATCGGCGTGGACCGGCGCACTCGCGAATGACATCAGCAAACGCTGTATTGATTCGTATTTCCGCAGTCGAGCGTCGCAGATCGCGCCGAAATCTGCGCGAAACATGGAAGTCCCCAGCCAAAAAAACACAACGTGGATCAGGTGACCACCAGAGTACTGGCTGGCCTTCTTCGTACCAGGGAAAGATCCCGTTGCGATACGCGTACAACAACCGGGCAGCGCTAAGGTCGCCGCCCGCGGCGAGCAGTCCGTTGGGTTCGGTGAGAGCCCTTGTTACCGGCGGGAATCGTTCTGGTGGGTCATCCGGGCTCAGCCAGGTGACACGACTATTCGTCATGATTTATCCGCAGGCCCCTTATAAGGAGACCGGGAATCGATCGCGTCGATGTAGCGGTCAACATGCTGACCCTCCTCGGATAAATATTCCTCGATCGCGTTCGAAAACTGTGGATGTGCGAGCCAATGCGCAGACCAGGTCGAGACCGGCGAGAATCCGCGGCTGATTTTATGCTCGCCCTGGGTACCAGGTTCGAACACTTTCAGTCCCGATTCGATGCAGTAGTCAATTCCCTGGTAGTAGCAGGTCTCGAAATGCAGGGAATCGTAGTGACCATCACTGCCCCAGTATCTGCCGTAAAGATGTGTGGCGCTCTCGAAGAACACCGCCGCAGCAACCGGCGCATCGTCGATCTCTGCGAGAATAACGAGTAAGCCGTTGGGGATTTGTTGTGAAAGGCGCGCAAAAAAGGACTCACTGAAGTACGGCATCGAGCCACGCAGCATGAAGGTGCGGCTGATCAGACGATGCACAACTGACCAGGTATCGGCATCCATGTCTCCACCGCGAATGCGCCTGAATACAATGCCTTCTTCTCTCACCCTGCGCCTGTCCCGACGTGCTTTCTTGCGCTTTACGGACGTGAATGTGGCGAGGAACTCGTCAAAATTGCTGTAGTTGTCATTGTGCCAATGAAACTGACAGTCTTTGCGAACTAACAGTCCTGCGGCTTTCAGATAGGGCAGGTCTTCCGCAGATGGAAAAAGAATGTGCAAGGACGAGCAGTCTGTATCGGCGGCGAGACTCACGGCCGCCTGAAGCAACCCGTTGGCAGCGTCGATATCGTCAGGATCGCGCAGCAAAAGCTTGGGGCAGGGCGCGGGCGTGAACGGAATTGCCGATACGAGTTTCGGATAATAATCGAGGCCGGCCTGATCGTAGGCATTCGCCCACGCCCAGTCGAAAACGAATTCGCCCCAGGAGTGACTCTTCTCGTAAAGTGGCATTGCGGCTCTGAGTTTTCCGCCATCGGCAATGGTGAGATGGCGTGGGGACCAACCGGTTTCCGTCGATACGCAGCGAGTTTCCTCTGCGAGTTGCAGGAATTGATGCTGCAGGAAGGGGTATTCAGTGCCCGCAAGCGCGTTCCAGTCGTCCTCTGCATTGTCAGACATGCTGTCGTGAACGATGACCTTCATCGATTCACCGCCTCATCCGCAACGGAATGATCTAGGCTGCGCTTGCATCTGCGGCAGGAGTGTCCTCAAGGGCATCAATGTATTTTTCCGCGTCCAGTGCCGCCATACAGCCAGCGCCTGCCGACGTGATGGCCTGTCGATAGACCTGGTCAGCGACGTCACCCGCGGCAAAGACGCCGGCAACGCTTGTCGCTGTTGCGTCGCCTGAAATCCCGGATTTCACGGTGATGTAGCCGTTCTTCATCTCGAGCTGTCCCTCAAAAAGACCGGTATTTGGTTTGTGGCCAATTGCGATAAAAACACCGTCCAGGTCGATATCCGAGGTGGCCGACGTATCTTTCGTGCTCCGAATGCGCATTCCGGTGACGCCTGAGTCATCACCCAGGACTTCATCCAGTGTGCTATCCCACTTGATCTCGACATTGCCGTCCCGTTCTTTCTCGAACAGGTGATCCTGGAGAATCTTTTCCGAGCGCAATTCATCCCGCCGATGCACCAGCGTCACCTTGGATGCGATATTGCTGAGGTAAAGGGCTTCCTCTACTGCCGTGTTTCCGCCTCCAATGACAGCGACCGGTTTGCCGCGGTAAAAGAAACCATCACAGGTCGCGCACGCGGAAACACCCCGCCCTTTGAAGGCTTCCTCGGAGGGCAGACCCAGGTACATTGCGGTTGCGCCGGTTGAGATGATCAATGCGTCGCAAGTATAGGTCGCGTAGTCTCCCTCGAGCGTGAATGGCCGTTTGCTGACATCGGCTGTGTGGATGTGATCGTTGATGATTTCGGTGTTAAAGCGTTCAGCGTGGCGCAACATACGCTCCATGAGCGCCGGCCCCTGCAGTCCCTCGACATCGCCGGGCCAGTTGTCGACATCGGTAGTCGTCATGAGTTGCCCGCCTTGCTCAATCCCGGTAATCATCACAGGATTGAGGTTGGCGCGTGCAGCGTAAACAGCTGCTGAGTATCCCGCGGGTCCGGAGCCAAGGATCAGAACCCGGCAATGTTTCAAGTCACTCATGTATAATTTG
>Ga0055584_100003829_pt1 | contig 14776 bp, 14 predicted proteins | sample OSDHelmetaG_FD_58716 | JGI IMG/M metagenome (GOLD analysis project Ga0055584, IMG submission 58716) | Pelagic marine sediment microbial communities from the LTER site Helgoland, North Sea, for post-phytoplankton bloom and carbon turnover... | ecosystem: Environmental > Aquatic > Marine >... | reverse complement strand
TGCTCACCGGCAGCTCGCTGGGAGCGCCCGCGCTCTCGGCGCTCTCCGACCCCGACGCCCTTGACGCGCTGGCCACCGACCTGGCGCCCGCCCGCGCCCAGGTCGCAGAGGGCCTCGCCGCGCGGGTCGAGCTGCTGGGCGCGGTCGAGCGCCTCGACCCCGAGACCCGCGCCCTGTCGCAAGAGTCGCTCGACCTGCTCGCGCCCCTGGCCGACCGGCTGGGCATGGCGCGCTGGCGGGCCGAGCTCGAAGACGCGAGCTTCCGGCTGGTGCAGCCCGACGCCTACGCCGCCCTCGCCGACGTGGTGGGCGGCGACCTCACGGCCGACCGCGACCGGGTGGCGCGGCTCACGGGCCAGGTCGAGGCAGCGCTCACCGACCTGGGCCTCCAGGGCGAGGTGACCGGCCGCGTGAAGTCGCTCACCAGCACCCACCGCAAGATGGCCCGCAAGGGCGTGGGCCTCGACCAGATCACCGACCGGCTGGCCCTGCGGGTGAAGGTGCAGACCGTAGACGACTGCTACGCGGTCTTCGCGTCGCTGCAGGCCCGCTTCGACGTGCTCGACCACGAGACCGACGACTACATCGCCCAGCCCAAGGCCAACGGCTACCGGTCGCTGCACACCGCGGTGGTGGCCCCCGACCACCCCGAGCCCTTCGAGCTGCAGGTGCGCACCTTCGCCATGCACGACGCGGCCGAGCAGGGCGCCGCGGCGCATTGGCGATACAAGCTCGGGGTCTGAGCCGGACCGCCCCTGCGATCAGCTGGTGGCCTTTCGGATCACCCACTCCCAGCCCGCGTCTGGCAGGCCCCACCGCATCAGGCGACGCAGCCCGGTGGTGGGCCCCATGGGCACCCGCCACGTCGGGTCGGGGTCGGCCAGCAGGGTGACGATGCGGTCGGCGATGTCTTGGGGGTCGCCCGCCCGGGCGGTCCAGGTCTCGGCCTTGGCCTCCATCCGGGCCACGAAGGCGGCGTACGGGCTGTCGGAGGCCACGTCGGCGACCCGGCGGTTTCGGCCGAAGATGTCGGTCTTGTAGGGCCCCGGCTCGAGCAGCACCATGTGCACGCCGAAGGGGCGCAGCTCGGCGCGCCACGACTCGGTGAGCCCGGCCACGGCGTGCTTGCTGGCGGCGTAGGCGCCCAGTCCGGGGAGGGCCATGCGGGCGGCCATGCTCGCCACCTGGATGATGGTGCCCCGGCCAGCCTGCCGCATCGCCGGGAGGGCGCGCGTGGTGAGCGCCCACAGGCCGAAGACGTTGACCTCGAAGACCCTGCGCAGGCCCGCCTCGCTCACCTCTTCGAGGGGCCCGCCCAGCGCGACGCCGGCGTTGTTGACCAGGCCGGTGAGGGCGCCGTGCTCGGCTTCGATGCGGGCGATGACCGCCTCGCGCTGGTCGGGATCGGTGACGTCGAGCTGCACCGGGACGACGGGCAGAGCGCCGGCCGCCGCCATCAGATCGCCGGCGGTGTCGAGGTCGCGCAGGCCCGCGTAGACGGTGTGGCCGGCTCGCGCGGCGGAGACGGCCGCGAGCAGGCCGAAGCCCGACCGACAGCCGGTGATGAGGGTGGCCATGGGGGCTCCGGGGAGGCAGGTGGACGCCGCCTTATCGCGCGGCGGCCCCGTCGAGGGTGTCGCGCACCTCTGCGAAGCCGAAGGCGGCGCCCAGGTCGGTCTCGAGCCGCCAGAGGGGCTGGCCGTGGGCGTCGACCACGTCGAGGCGGCCGGCCGACGAGTACATCACCACGGTGTCTCCATCGGGGCGGCGGATGGCCTCCCCCAAGAACACGACGTGGGTGCAGTCGGCGTCGTCGCTGGCCCAGATCGAGCGGGCCACCCCGTCGTCGAGCGCGATCTCGACGGCCTGTGAGCAGGTCTCGGGGGCGCCCCGGCTGAAGACCAGCAGGCCGGCTTCGGTGGCCTGCATCGAGTGGGGCGCTTGGAAGAGCACCGCGTCGCCTGGCTCGATCTCGAAGTCGCCGCCCAGGTGCGACAGCTCCCACCGGGTCTGCCGGGTGGCCCGGTCGATCGACACCAGCGAGCCCTGCGGGCGCGGGCCGTCGGGGGGCCCGAGCTGGGGCAGCGTGATGAGCCAGGCGTCGGTGTCGGCGTCGTAGGACAGGCCGTTGGCGTGGGCCCACTCGCGCAGGCGGTCGTCGTCGGGGTCGTCCACCGGGCTGCTGTCGCCCAGGCCGTGATCGAAGTCGTCGAACATGTTCCAGGCTTCGGCCTGGGTGCCGTCGGGCGCCACCACCACCACGCGGTCGCCGCGAAGCAAGGGGCCGCTGTCAAACGCGCGGCTCTCGTAGGCCAGCGCCGCCACCGATCCGTCGGGCAGCTCGGTGAAGTCGCGGTGGAGGCCGTCGATCTCGATGGTTCGGTCGAGGGTGCCATCCCACCGGGCGCGCCAGAGGGTGCCGGGTCCCGACTTGGTGGCGTGCACCTGGGTGAAGACGCCGCCGCCGTCGCGGGTGGGGGCGGCCCGGTACAGGGGGGAGTCGGGGCTGATCTCGGGCGGCGGCTCCCAGGCCCACACCACCTCGCCGGTGGTCGCCACCACCGCCACGAAGCGGCGGTCGGCCGTGAGCACCGGCGTCACGAAGAACCCGGGGGTGACCGCATCGGGCCCACCCAGCGTGAGGGCGAGCTCGGGGAAGCCGACGGGCAGGGGGCTGGTGCGCAGCGAGATGGGGTCGGCGCAGGCCAGCCCCCCGGAGTCGGTCTGCACCACCAGGCGCGCTTGGAGGTCGGTGTCGGCGGGGGCCCCGCGTGCCGTGGCGCCGCCCCGGTCGTCGCGCGGCAGATCGCGCACGCGGCCCAGCGCGTCGGTCACCCGCAGCCACGACGCCGCGCCGGGATCGCTCCAGGCGAGCCGGGCCGCGCCGCCCGCCGCCAGGTTGGCGACCGGCTCGCCCACGAGAACCACCTGCTCATCGCAGCCCCCCTGCGGGCCGTCGGCCAGCGACGCGGGCGCCTGGCCGCTGTCGGCGCCCGGGGCCGCGCGTTGGGCGGCGGGCCCCGGTTCGGGGCCGCAGGCGAGGGCCAGCAGCAGACAGAGCGGTGCGAGATCGAGCTGGAGCGGCATGGTGGCTCGTAACGTGGCCGTGGGCCGGTGCTTGCCACGTCCCCTGCGCTCGGGCAGATTGCCGGCTCCCCCACTCTCCTCGGAGCCCCCATGTCTTCCGGACCCGCCATCACGATCCTCCCCGATGGCCCCATCCAGGTGAAGAATCCCGGCAGCGCGCGCTACTGCGGCGAGGCCATCGACGCTTCGGGCGACCTGTACCTGTGCCGGTGCGGCAAGTCGGGCAAGGCGCCCTTCTGCGACGGCACCCACGCCAAGGTGGGCTTCTCCGGGGCGGCCCCCGACGCGCCGGCCGCCGAGGTGCGCGTGTGGGAGGGGCGCACGGTGCGCACCCACTTCAACAAGGCCACCTGCATGCACGTCTTCACCTGCAAGCCGCTGAAGGAGCTGCGTGAGGCCGAGCTGGCCGGCGATGATGCCGCCGCACAGCAGATCATCGAGGTGGTTCGGGCCTGCCCCTCGGGCGCGCTCACCTTCGAGTCGAAGGGGGCCGCGGTGCCCGATGCCGCCCCGGCAGATGTGGCCATCGACATCATGGAGGGGGGAGAGATCCGCATTCAAACAGACTTCTCCATCAACGTCCCCCTGCAGGAGCGGCAGCCGCCCAGCCGCGCCACCCTCTGCCGCTGCGGCGAGTCGAAGAACAAGCCCTGGTGTGACGGTCGGCACAAGCGACTGCGCGACTTCCGCTGAGGCGGGCTGCGTGAGCGCCGACCCCCACCAGCATGCGCACCAGCGGCGGCTGTCGTGGATGCCCTGGCTGTGGGACCGCATGCGCCCGCACCAGCGGGCGTGGGCCGTGCCCTGGCAGGCCGCGCTGCAGGCCGAGATCGCCGCCCACGAGCGGGTGGAGTTCGGCGACGACGTGTTCGTCTCGCCCGAGGCCGCGCTCATCGCCGAGCCCCACCGCGACATCGTCGTGGGCGACGGCGCCCGCATCGGGGCCCACGTCTTCGTGCACGGACCGGTCACGCTGGGGCCGCGGGTGAGCCTGAACCCGCGGGTGAGCATCGACGGCGGGCGGGCCGGCGTCACCCTGGGCGCCGACGTGCGGGTGGCCACGGGGGCCACGCTCTACGCCTTCGATCACGGGCTGGCGGCCGACCGGCCCGTGCGCGAGCAGCCGGTCACCTCCACCGGCATCGTGGTGGGGGACGATGTCTGGATCGGGGCCAACGCGGGGGTGACCGACGGCGTGACCATCGGCGCCCACGCGGTGGTCGCCATGGGGGCCGTGGTCACCCGCGACGTGCCGCCCTGGGCCATCGTCGCGGGGGTGCCCGCGCGCATCATCGGCGATCGGCGCGACCGGTAGGCGGAGCAGCCCCGACCGGGCGCGGGCGGTAGGAGGGGGCGCCCCTGGCGCGGAGCCCGCGATGCCCCCCTCTCCCACTCCTGCCCCGTCCTCCGCCGACCGCTGGCGGGGCCTCGCCGCGCCCGCGGTGATCAGCCTCACCCTGGGGCTCGCCCCGTTCCGGCCCGAGCCGCACCTGGTGGGCAAGCTGCGGTGGGTCGCGGGGGGCGCTGTGGGGATGGGCCTGACCGATTGGTTCGACCTGGTGATGCACGGCGCGCCCTGGGTGTGGTTGGCCGTCGCCCTGGTGCGCGCGGTCATGGCGCGCCCAACGTCGCCCCCGGGCTCCCCGGGCGACCCGCCGAGCGCGTAGCCTCGCCATCAGTCCGGCACGTCCACCAGCACGCCGCGGGTCAGCACCACCTGGCGCACCGACTGGTCCCAGGCGCGCAGCGTGTCGAGCACGTTCGGCGGCAGCCCCGGCGCGCGTCTCTGCAACATCGCGATGGCCTCGTCGAGGTCGTGGGTCTGCAGCCACCGCCGCAGCCCGGCGCGCTCGAGCCGATAGCGGTCGGTGACGTCGCGCGACAAGCAGGCGCCGAGTCGCTCCAGCTGGAAGCGCTCCCAGGCGGTGATGGCGCCGGGAGGCACGATGACCTCGAGGTCGGAGCTCACCCAGATGGGCGGCCGCGGGGCGTCGTGGGCCTGCGCCCACTGCCGGCCGTCGTCGGTGGCCGCGAACACCCCGGGGGCCTGTCGCACCAGCCCGATGGCCTCGAAGCGCCGCAGCGCCCGGTCGATGGCGCGCCCCTCCACCCGCTCCCACATGTCGTCGTCGTAGGGGCGCGGCCGCTCTCCGGGCAGCAGCGGGTACAGGTCGAGCCCCTCTCGATGCCACGCCACGAACAGCACGTCTCGGTGCTGGTCGCGCAGCTCGTCGGAGAAGATGACCGTGTCGACCGCGCCGTCGCCGGCCTGCTGCAGCGCCCGACGAAGGGCCGGCACCAGCGGGTGGAGGTCGCGATCGAGCACCTTGTGGATGAAGCGGTCGATCGCGTCGGTGGTCTCGCCTGCCAGCGTCTCGTCGAGCCCCAGGTCGAGGTGGAGCTCGCGGGTGAGCGGGTCCATCGAGACGGCGCCCAGGGCTTCGAGCGCGCGCAGGGCGAGGCCCCAGCGCGGGTGGGTCTCGAGCAGCCCGCTGTCGGCGAGGTCGCTCGCGCCCAGGCGGCGCCCGAGCTTGCGCACGTCGGTCTTCGACAGGGGGCCCTTGTGGGTGCGCTTGGGCGAGACGTGGTCGAGGGCCCCGGCGAGGCTGGCGGCGTCGTGCAGGATGCCGGCCGGGCCGGAGGAGGCCGGGCCCAGGTCGTCGGGCGCTGGGAACACCGCCTCGGAGAAGTCGGTGGCAACGGGCGGCGGTGGCGGCAGGTCGGCCCGGAGCCGGTACCGACCGGCGTAGGGGATCCCGTCGGGGTCGAGGTCCTCCACCAGCCCGGCGCCGAAGAGGGCCCGCACCTGCGGGGCATCGCGCTCCGGGTCCCAGGCGTGCAGCCCCACCACCACCCCGTCGAGCGCGTGGCGTTGGGCTGCGTGTAGGGTCGCGCGGGCCGCCGAGGGGAGCCCGGCGATCTTCGCAGACAGGTCATCGACCGTCTCTGCATCCTGGGCGCGGGCGCGCCGCGCATAGCGCACCAGCACCGCATCTCCGAGCCTGGGCAGGGCGACCTTGGAGAAGCTGGGTCGGACGATTCGGCGGGTCTCGTCGAGCACGCTCTCGGTGTGTGCAGACACGTCAACGCGCTCGGCCAGGCGGTCCCAGAGGGCCGGGTCGGCGACCTGCAGAATCGATACGGCGCGTCTCATGGGCGGCCCGACGGGACGGCCGATCCGGCGCCGTCGCCCAGCGAGCGGCGGGCGCGGGGAGACACGGCGGCGGTGGCGAGGGGTGGGTCGGACATGGTGGGGGCTCTCGCGGGATGGAGTCCCGCTGTAGCGGCGAGCGGCGGTGCGGGCGAGGCCCACGGGGTCGCGGCGCGGGGCCGCGGAGCGGTCGCATCGCTCCCGCCGGCTACTGCGACCCGAACTGCAGGGAGAAGTAGATGTCGAGGGCGTCCTCTGCATAGGGGAAGACCGCCAGCACCTCGGGATCGTTGTAGCGAAGCGAGAACTCGATCAGCGCGTAGTCGGCCATGCCGGGCACCTGGTAGTTGACCTCGAGGGTGCCGGAGAAGCGGCGCCCGCCCTCCACGTCGAGGTCGATGCGCGTGGGCATGGTCACGAAGCCGGCGGTGCCGCGCGCCCCCCACCCCTCGTCGTCCTCGTCGATGCCCAGGTAGTTGGGGGTGTGGCCGCCCACCCGCAGCTCGTGGAAGAAGGGCGTGGGCTTGACCGCGTAGGTCGCCCAGACATCGACCACCCGGTAGATGCCCTCCTGGGCGATATGACCGGTCAGAAAGTCATTGTCGGGCTCGTTGGCGCTCGCACCCACCGCCCCGGGCAGCACCAGCTTGCGGCCGAAGAGGCTCGAGCGGCCGGCCTTGTCGGCCCACTTGGGCATCACCAGCCGCTCGATGCCGCCCCGCAGATACGGGAGCTTGGCGAAGGTCTGGTTCGACGCCACCCCGAAGAAGGCGCCGCTGCGGCTCTCAGCGGCCTGGAAGTAGGCGCCCTTCGAGCCCACGTAGCCGGCCCGGATGGCGAAGGTGCCGGGCGTGGCCTCGCCGCCCGCGATCCAGTCCCACGTGATGACCCCGTCGTCGGACTGCTTGCTGCCGGTGGGGAAGAAGGGCGCGGCGAGGCCGTAGTAGATCGACGCCACGGTGGCGACCGTGCCGGTCATGGCGCGGGTGGCGCCGCTGCCCGCGGCGTAGGCGCCGGTCACCGACGCGTTGTAGAACACGCCGACGTCTTCGCCGCTCCAGGCCAGGGCCCAGTTGCTCGCGGTGAGGTCGACCGGCGAACGAATGGTGCTGTAGGGGCAGTCTCCGCCGGCCTCGGCGGGCACGTGCAGGGCGCCGGCGAGCACGTGCTGCTCGAAGACCATGATGCCCACCCCTTCGTGGGCGTGCATGGCCGGCAGCACCTTGCGCTCGGCGGTGCCCACGGCGCCGTAGAGGTTGGTGTTGTCGGTCGCGGCTTCGAGCAGCAGGTCTCTCTGGGCGCTGGGGTACACCGTGACGATGCTGCACCCGAGGCCGCCGCCGTCGTCTTGGGCGAGCGCCGGCGCGACCCCCGCGGCCAGCCAGAGGGCGGGGATCATGGGGTCACCCCTGTGTCGCTCTCCTGGCCCCAGATGGTGGCGCAGTGGAAGTCCTGGGACAGCCAGAACGGCGCGCGGTCTTGGAATTCGAGGGCGCGGTCACAGGGCACCGACGCCATGGCGCCCACGCAGTCGTAGTAGCCGCGCGCCCAGGTCTCGATCTCCTCGTCGTCGAGCGCCGCCGGCAGGCAGTCGAGGTCTTCGAAGAGGTCTTCGGCGTCTTCGGCAGCGGCGGGGTCGTCGGCGCAGGTCGCGATCCGGGCCGCGACGGCCAGCACCACGTCGTCGCAGACGTCTTCACCCGTGAGGGGCTCTGGCCCGCAGGCGGTGAGGATCGAGAAGAGGAACCAGCGGCGCATGGGGGCTCCCGAGGCGTCGGCGACGCTACCGCAGCGCGCCGCGACCTGTCGAGCGTCGCCCCATCAAACCACGCCTGCAACGCTGGCTCACGCGACGTGCTCGATGCGGTAGGGGTAGCCTTGCTCGGCGAGGAAGAGCTGCCGGCGTTCGGCCATCTCCTGCTCGCGGCTCTCGTCGGTCACCAGGCTGTAGAACACCGCCTGGTTGTCGCCGTCTTTCGCCCGCAGCACCCGCCCGAGGCGCTGGGCCTCTTCTTGGCGGCTGCCCCAGGTGCCCGCGATCTGGATGGCGACGCTGGCGTTGGGCAGGTCGACCGCGAAATTGCCCACCTTCGAGAGCGCCAGCGTCGGCACGTCGCCGTCGCGGAAGGCCCGAAACAGCCGGTCGCGCTCGGCCTTCGACGTCTCGCCGGTGACCAGCGGCAGCGAGAAGCGGCGGCTGACCCACTCCAGCTGGTCGAGGTAGGTGCCCAACACCAGCGTGGGCTCGCCCGCGTGGCGGTCGAGCAGGGTGGCCAGCACGGCGTATTTGCGGGCGTTGATCGTCGCGATGCGGAAGCGGTCGCGCTTGCCGGCGCGGGTGTAGCGGTCGCGGTCGTCGTCGCCGAGGGGCACCCGCACCTCGACGCAGCGGGCGGTGGCGATCCAGCCCTGGGCCTCGAGCTTCTTCCACGGCAGGTCGTATCGCTTGGGCCCCACCAGGGCGAAGACGTCGTGTTCGAGGCCATCCTCGCGCACCAAGGTGGCGGTGAGCCCCAGGCGCCGGCGGCTCTGCACCTCGGCGACCTCGCGAAAGACCGGCGCGGGCAGCAGGTGCACCTCGTCGTAGATGACCAGCCCCCACCGCGCCCCATGAAACAGCTTCATGTGGGGCGGGGTGGAGAGGGTGTCGGGGCGCCAGGTGAGCAGCTGGTAGGTGGTCAGGGTGACCGGCTTGAGCTGCTTGATCTGCGAGGTGTACTCGCCCACGTCGTCTTCGGTGAGCGTCGTGCGCGCCAGGATCTCGCGCTTCCACTGCTGCAGCGCGGTGTGACCGGTGCACAGGATGAGCGTGCGCATGCCCAGCTTGACCATGGCGGCGACCCCCACCAGCGTCTTGCCGGCGCCGCACGGCAGCACGATCACCCCCGAGCCGGCCGCGGGGCCGCCGTGGAAGGCATCGACCGCCTCGATCTGGTAGTCGCGCAGCGACCAGGGGGTGCCGTCGGGCAGCGTGGGCGCGAGGGCCATCTCGAGGGCGTCGCCGTCGTCGTAGCCGGCGAGGTCCTCCACCGGGTGGCCGAAGGCCGTCAGCGCCTGCTTCAGCTCACCCCGGCGCCGGGGGTGCACCCGCAGGCTGGCCGAGTCGGCGGTGACCCCGCCGAGCCCGATCAGGTCGTCGAGCTGTTTGATGCCCTGCACCTCGGCGAGCAGCTGGGCGTCTCGGGCCTCGAGCCGCAGCCACTCGCCGTCGCGCACCAGGGTGAGGGCGCCGTACCGGCCCATCTTCTCGCGCACGAAGGCGGGGATGCTGTCGGGGATGGGGAACTTGGCGAGGCCGGCGAGCAGGCCCAGCACCTCGTCGGGGGAGTGGCCGGCCGACGCGGCGTTCCAGAGCGACAGCGGGGTGAGCCGCCAGGTGTGCACGTACTCGGGCGACTTCACCAGCTCGGCGCAGACCAGCAGGGCGTCGCGCGCCTCCTCGAAGCGGGGGGAGGCGACCTCGCACAGCACGCTGCGGTCGCCTTGCACGATGAGGGGGTTGTCGGGGACGTAGGACACGGGGCTCCGGGGCGGGGCTGTGCCTATCCGAACCGTTGGCGGGCGCCGGATCGTCCCCGCTGGCCGTCGGAGTCCCGCGCCGTCGGGTTTCCGCTGCGCACCAGTCCGTTTCGGACGCTCCCCCTGGTCACTGGGCGACCGCGGACGTAGCTCCGGGTGTCCCCGGAGCCGCCATGTCCTCCCCCCGCATGCCCGCCCTCTACCTGCCCCACGGCGGCGGCCCCTGGCCCTTCGTGCCGCTCGGGCTCCCTCAGGGCGAGGTGGACGCGCTCGCGGCCTGGCTGCGGGCGCTCCCCGGCTCGCTCCCCCAGCCGCCCACCGCGATCGTGGTGGTCAGCGCGCACTGGGAGGCAGACCGCGTGACGGTGGGCGCCGGCGCCGCCCCCCCGCTCCTCTTCGACTACACCGGCTTCCCCGACGCCGCCTACCAGCTCACCTGGCCCGCGCCCGGCGACCCCGCCCTGGCCGCCCACATCGCCGACCTGCTGCGGGCGGCCGGCGTCTCGGTGGCCACCGACGCCGACCGCGGCTTCGACCACGCCGCCTTCGTCCCCCTCAAGGTGGCCTGGCCCGACGCCCAGGTGCCCACCGTGCAGCTCTCGCTGCGGCGCGACCTCGACCCCGCCTTCCACCTCTCGGTGGGTCGCGCGCTGGCCCCGCTGCGCGACGAGGGCGTGCTGCTGATCGGCTCCGGCATGAGCTTCCACAACCTGCGCGCCTTCTTCGGGCGGGCGCCCAAGCCCCTCGACGCCGCCCGCGCCTTCGACGGCTGGCTGCACGACCTCGCCGGGCTGTCGCCGGCCCGCCGCGCCGCCGAGCTGCTCGCCTGGGAGCGCGCCCCGGGCGCCCGCATCAGCCACCCCCGCGCCGAGCACCTGCTGCCGCTCCACGTCATCGCGGGCGCGGCCCTGACCGACCCCGGCGTCGTGTCGTTCTCGGGCACCTTCGCCGGTCTGCCCATCACCGCCCTCACCTTCGGGGGCGCCGCTCCCCAGGAGCCCACATGACCACCCCGCGCCCCGTCGCCCGCGTCCTCACCGCCCACCGCCAGCTCGAGGGTGGCGGCTTCCCGGTGCGGCGGCCCTTTCCCACCCGCGGCCTGCCCCACCTCGACCCCTTCTTGATGCTCGATCACATGGGCCCGGTGGAGTGGGCCCCGGGCGAGGCCATCGGCGCGCCCGACCACCCCCACCGTGGCTTCGAGACGGTGACCTACCTGCTCGAGGGCGAGATGGTGCACGCCGACTCGGCCGGCAATCACGGCCACCTGGGACCGGGGGACATCCAGTGGATGACCGCAGGCGACGGCATCATCCACCGCGAGCTGCCCGACCCAGACTTCAAGGCGCGCGGGGGCACCACCCACGGCTTCCAGCTCTGGGTGAACCTGCCAGCCGCCGACAAGCGCATGAAGCCTCGCTACCAAGACATCGCCGCCGACCGCATTCCCATGGCCGCGAGCGAGGACGGGCGGGTGCAGGTGCGGGTGATCGCCGGCGCCTGTCTGGGGGTCGAGGCCGTCATCGACACGCGCATCCCCATCACCTACCTCGACCTCCGGCTGGAGCCGGGCGGCGCCCTCACCCAGCCCGTCGATCCCAGCCACACGGTCGCCGTCTACGTCTACGCGGGGTCGCTGTCGGTGGGGGGGCGTGAGCTGGCGGAGGGCCAGGTCGCCCTCTTGGGCGCCGGCGACGCGGTGGCCCTGTCCACCTCGACCGCCGGGCGCGCGCTGCTGCTCACGGGCCGCCCCATCGGCGAGCCCATCGCGCAGTACGGACCGTTCGTCATGAACACCGAGGCCGAGATCCGCGAGGCCATCGACGACTTTCGCGCGGGGCGCTTCGCCACCATCCCGGCCACCGTCGGGTAGGGCCCCAGGGGTGGCGACCCGCGGAGCGGCCCCCGTGATCTCCACGAATTACATCCCCCAGGGACTGCCGAAGATCGAGTCCACCGCGGGGCTCTGATGGCCATGCTGTGAGGCGGCGCCGTCCGGCCGGGCGTGCCGCGATCTACTACATCGCCATTTCTTTCGAATGGTCGGCGGGGGTGGCCCGTCACTCTCGGCGAAACCGCATGAACCCTGGAGACCCCATGAAGACCACCTCCGCTGCCGCTCTGATGCTCACCGCTGGCCTCGGCCTCGGGGGCTGCGCCCTGATCTCGCAGCTCCTCGACATCGTCGGCCTCGACGTGCTGGGCACCATGCCCAAGGCGGGCTTCTCGCAGTCGGCCTCGCCGGAGTTCGGCGAGGTGGTCTTCGCCCTCGGCTCCCAGGACAGCAAGGGCCTCGGCATCGCGCCGCCCCTCGACCTGCTGACCTTCGAAGACGAAGACGGCGATCCCATCGACGTCGAAGAGGGCGAAGAGGTGCCCGGCAGCGAGGCGGGCACCTTCGTGCTGCTGGTCGATGGCTCGACCTCGATGCTCGACTCCGACCCCGGCCGTCACCGGGTCGAAGCCGCCCAAGAGGTCGCCTTGGCCCTCGCCGAATGCTCGGATCACTGGGACCAGGCCCTGATGGAGTTCACCACCGAGGCCGAAGACGGCAAGTACGTCTACAGCCGCACCCTGGCACCCTTCGGCACCGCGCCCACCGAGATCGGCGAGAAGGCCGGCGACCTGTCGGCCAACGGCGGCACCCCCATCTGGGACGCCACGGGCGAGCTCCTGAGCGCCCTGACCGAGCACGCCGACGACCACGAGGCCGAGCTGGAGTCGCTCGCCGACGGAGAGGTCCCCGACGAGGCCAGCGACAGCGGCCTGGTGCCCGACGTGCCCGTCTACGACCAGTACGGCCGCAGCTTGGTGGTCATCTCGGATGGCGCCGACACCGCCAGCCGCGCGTCGCTGATGGACGTCATCGAGCAGGCCAACCGCGCCGGCATCGCCGTGCACGCCATCGGCCTGGGCCCAGCCTCCGACGCCGAGACCGAGATGCCGGTCGATTCGCAGGCCATCGAAGACCTGCGGGAGCTCGCCCTCAAGACCGGCGGCACCTACGGCTACGTGTCGAGCGCGCAAGAGCTGCCGGCCCAGGCCGACGCCATCGCGAAGGCCATCTGCGGCGGCTACACCGAGATGACCGTGCGCTTCTCCGACCCGAAGCCCCGCGGCGAGCGCGTGAACGGCCGCGTCAGCCTGCTGCAGACCGGCATCGGCGTGCCCTTCACCTTCACCGCGCCGTAGGCTGCGGCCCGCGCCCCGTCGCCTCGCGGCGTCCCCTCTCCGGGGGGCGCCGCGTTCGCCGTTTGGATCAGGCCTCTCGCGCCGGTCGGGCGGGAGCCCAGGGCGCCCGGCGGCGGCGGCCCAGCCCGAGGAGGGCCAAGGGGAGAAAGACCGCGGCGTCGCCGCCCCCGCACCCCGCGGTGCTCTCGTCGTCTTCGTCATCTTCGTCGAAGTCGATGGGCTCGTCTTCGGCCTCTTCGCCCGCGGCGAGAACGGCCTCGTCGGCGCCGCGCGCCCCGTCGGCGTTGGCGTCGTCCACCAGCAGCGACGCGGCCTCGAGCGCCTCGACCAGCTCGTCGGCGCGCTCGTCTTCGTCGTCGATGGTGTTGGCGCCGTCACCGAGGTCGAGAGCGTCGGCCGACAGCCAGCCCGCTGGCCCCAGCTGCAGCAGGGTGGCGCCGTCGGCCAGGGTGAAGCCGCTGTCGGATTCGAGCTCGACGTCGAGGGGCAGGTCGATGGTGACGGTGGCGCTGGCTCCCTCGGCCGCTAGCTCGAGCCGGGCCTCCTCCACCCACAGGCCACACCAGGTGCCGGCCGGCAGCCGCACCCGCGGGTCGCCCATGAGATCGAAGACGATGTCTTGGGCGACGGTCTCGACCTCCCCGTCGCAGCCCTGGAGCTCGATGGCGGCCACCCCCAGCCAGGCGTCGGTGAGCGTGAGATCGCCGCCGGCGGCCACCCGGGCGGTCATCTCGCCGGGGTTGCCCACGGCCACGCCGCTTTCTTTGCGCTCGACGTCGGCGTTGAGGCAGGCACTGGCGAGCAGGCAGAGCAGCAGGGGGGCGCGGGTCACGGAGACTCCAGGGGGGCGCTGAGCGGGAAGAGCTGCAGGTTGATCTGCATCACGCGCTCGGCCGGCTCCTCGGCCGAGTCGCAGAGGTCGAGCAGGCGGGCCTGCATGGCGTTGAGTTCGCGCTTGAGGGCGGGGATGGCAGACTCGGGCACCGTCACGGTGACGCCCAGCAAGTGGCGCTCAGGCGGGTGGAAGGCCCCCACCGCGTCGTGGGCCAGGGCGGACATGCCGCGGTGGTAGTTGTGCACGGCCAGGCCGCGCACCTCGGTGGCGGTGACCACGCTGGCGTCGCTCTGCTGCAGGCGGCCGTCGGGCCCCTCCACCAGCAGCCCCAAGCTGCGCAGCTCGACCAGGGCCTGTCGCGCCTCGGAGGCCTTCACCTTGGGCCGCAAGGTGCGCGCGATCCAGCGCGGGTCTTCGACGAAGTCCGCCCGCTTCACCAGCTCGTAGACGGCCACGTAGGTCCAGTGGCTGAAGAAGCGGAAGGCCTCGCCCTCGATGCGGCGGGCGTCGCGGAACCGGCGCGTGGCGCTGATGCGGGCCCAGGCGTCGTTGCGCTCGTCGTCGGTCTCGGCCTGATCGAGCTGCACGAGGTCGCAGAAGAAGGCCTGGGCGTCGGGATCGAACTGCAGGGCCCGGCTGAAGCCCGGCAGCGTGGTGGGCGTGAGGTTGCGGCGGCCGTCGATCACGGCCTTGAGCAGCGACGGGCTCTTCTGGTCGGCCAGCCGCGCGAAGAGGCGGTGGCTGAAGCGCGGGTTGATGGACTTCTTCCACGCGAACCAGTCAGCGAGGTAGCCGCGGTAGCTCAGGGTGGCGAAGAGGTCGGGCGGGCTGTTTGACACACTCGTTGAGTACACCACATCAACGCGAGCCGCCAACTGCCAGACGCGAAAATGCCTTATTGGTGGAATATTTAGAGGTCAAATATTCTGCGGATGTACTCGCCGCGTGTACGACTTGTCTCAAATCTGTACCGCACAGTGAGTACGATCCCG
>Ga0055584_100003828_pt1 | contig 14777 bp, 14 predicted proteins | sample OSDHelmetaG_FD_58716 | JGI IMG/M metagenome (GOLD analysis project Ga0055584, IMG submission 58716) | Pelagic marine sediment microbial communities from the LTER site Helgoland, North Sea, for post-phytoplankton bloom and carbon turnover... | ecosystem: Environmental > Aquatic > Marine >... | reverse complement strand
ATGTCTTAGGTACAAACTGTTACCTATGTCTCAAGGCCAGACAGGGAAATTTTGGCGGGCCCGGGAAGATTCGAACTCCCGACCTCTTGATTCGTAGTCAAGCACTCTATCCAACTGAGCTACGGGCCCGCAATGCGAATTTCAACGATCTTGAACGCCCGTCGAAACGCTGGCGGAACCTAGTCAAAGCCGCCTCATTTGACAAGCAGTCTTTTGCTTGATTTTTCACTTTTTTTTGTAGCACCGCAGCTTTCTTTGTTTCGTGGCACTAATCTAAGGATACACAACCTATCTTTTCCGATTCGAAGATTGATTCTTTAAAAAGGAGCGTTTAACAAGCAGCGACAAACTTCACGAGTTCGACCAAAGGTCTAAGAAAAAGGGGTTCTTGTCATGCAGAAGTATTTCACCGTTTCCTGGGAAGAGTTACATCGTGATTCGCGTGCGCTTGTTTGGCGTCTTCTAGAATTGCCTGAAAGTAAGGAAGGTCGTTGGAAAGGTCTAATGGCTATTACCCGCGGAGGCTTGGTACCTGCAGCGATTGTAGCCCGCGAACTCGATATTCGCCTCGTAGATACTGTTTGTATTGCCTCTTATGAAGATCAGCAGCAAGGCGGCTTGCGTTTGCTGAAAGAAGCCAAGGAAGTTGCGGATCAAGGCGAAGGTTGGTTGATCATTGACGATTTGGTCGACACAGGCAAAACCGCTGAGGCAATCAAGGAAATCTATCCCAAAGCTCACCTGGCAACTGTTTACGCGAAACCTCTTGGCCAGCCTTTGGTGGATACGTTTATTACTGGCGTTAGTCAGGACACTTGGATCATGTTCCCCTGGGACATGGCACAGGCCTCCGCCGAACCGCTCATCGCCCAGGCACGCAAGTAATAAAACTTAATACCCTAGCTAACGACTGAAGAAGGAAACAATAGCGTAAAAACTGTTCCATCGGTGCTTGTGTGTTCAAGCCGCAGATCACCGTCCATTGCACGTAAGGTGTCTCGTGCAATCACAAGACCTAAGCCTGTGCCGCCCTTTTTTGCTGACCCTGTAAAAGCTTTGAACAGATTAGACCTAGCCTTTTCAGGCAAACCGGGCCCATTGTCTTTTATCGATAGCAATAGGCCAATGTCATTTTTTTCAGTGGTAAATGATAAAGCGGTTGCACCTGCTTCAAAGGCATTACGCACAAGATTGTCGACGACCCTAAACATGTGATCATAGTCGGCGTTAAGAGCAAGCCTGAGATCAACGTCATTGTCCCACTGCATCAAGCGTTCAAAAGATTTTTTCTCGCCACGGACTTTTTGTTCTCCAACTTCATCTATCAACCCAAAAAGACTAAACATCGTTGGGTTTAGGAATGGTGCATCATCTTTTGCAAACCGTAGAGTATTGGAACAGATATTGACCGCCCGTTCTATTGAGGCGATGAAGTTTGGTGCCATTTTCCTGACGTCTGCATCGTCGCTGGTTTCAAGCCGCTCACTCAACAACAACGTCGTTGCCAACATGTTGCGTAAGTCATGATTGATCTTTGCGACCCCGGTTCCAAGTGCCGCTAGTCGACTTTGCTGTTGCATAGATTTACGCACTGTATCCTGCATTTCTGCGAGCTCATTTTGTGCGATGCCAATTTCGTCTGCTCTTTCCGTCATTTCCAAAGCACGTGACTTGTCCTCTGGGTCTTCACGGAACCGCACGATAGCTTGCGTTAACCGACGAACCGGGTTGGCAAACGCAAAATGGAGAGACATGAAAACGAGTGCCGCCGTGAAGATCGATATCGCCAATGATACGAGAAAAATCCGCCAGGCGTAGCCTCTCAAATAGAGAACAACGGGCTCTTCCGAGATAACAATTTCCAGCCGGTCTTTTCGATCTTGGGGCGAAGAACCCAATATACGCAGGGTTCGGTAAGGCTCACTCGCAAACAACGTGCGAAAAGCTTCATAAATTCGAGTCGCGAAATTTCCGTCGTGCAGATCAACAGTAACAGCCATGGCATCTGGCATATCTCTGATGATAGCCATTCGTGCACCGTTGGGTAGGCGAAAAGCGATCAACTGAGCATCCGCATATTCCAGCATTCGGTCACGAAGATCGGGTGAAAGCTGTTGATCCGGGGAGGCCTCCAGCGCCAAAATGGCCAGTTTCGCATCTGATAATTTTTGCAGGAGGAAATCCCGCTGCGCGCGACCAACAGATGGGGCAAAGGCAAAAACCTCAGCGATCATGACAAAGAGAACGGTCAACAATAGGAGCCGCGCCGACAAACTGCTCCGCAATCCCGGCATTAATCGGCTGTGCATATCTTTGTCAGCTTCTTCAGTCACGCAGTTTCCATACTCCTCTAGGAGGACTTAACCGAACCAAGCGAGGAAACGCACGATTTTTCTCGTTCTGTCACTGAAAAGTTTAGGCGTGTAGAAGGCTCCGGCGGCCCGTTTGTTGATTTCACCTCTGGTTGGGTAAGGAGCAATCATCGAGGTTACAGCGGACACCTTGAGTTTGTTCGTGATAGCTAAAGCCCAAACTTGGATGATTTCGCCGGCATTCGAGCCAACCATTGATGCACCCAAGATCTTGCCCTTTGGTGTCACTAAGACCTTCAAAAAACCGACCGTGTCTCTTTCTGCGACCGCTCTATCGTTGCCGGAAAAATCGGCACGCAGAACTTGATGATCAATTCCCTGCTCTTTAGCCTCGGCCTCCGTCATGCCAACGTTGGCTACTTCCGGGCTGGTATAGGTTACCCAAGGCACGGCCTTATAATCAACTTTTGCTGGTAGTCTGAACAAAGCACTGCGTACGATGATGCCGGCATGGTAACCAGCAACGTGGGTAAACTGATAAGACCCGGCGACATCACCAGCGGCATAGACTTTTCGGTTGCTGGATTTGAGCCCTTTGTCGACCTTGATGCCCCGGCGATCAAACTCGACACCGGCTGCTTCCAATCCTAAACCATCAACCGATGGCTTTCGGCCCGTAGCGATTAAAACATGGCTGCCTTCGAGACTTTGATCTTCACCGTCTTTTTCAAAAAATATTTTCGATCCAGACACCGCTTTCTCAAAACCTGAGACTTTCGCCGATTCGAAAATTTCCACGCCTTCGTCCAGCAAAGACTGACGAACAATATCGACAGCCTCTGGATCATCCTTCGGCATCAGGGAAAACATTTCGAAGATCGCAACCTCGGAACCCAGATGGTGGAAAGCTTGAGCCAACTCACAACCGATCGGGCCACCACCAACGATCACCAGTTTCTTGGGAAGATCAGTAAGATCGAAAACTGATTCATTGGTTAGAAAGTCAATTTGATCCAAACCCGGAATAGGCGGCACAAAGGCCGTGCTTCCGGTTGCGACCACAAATCGACGGGCTTTGATTACCCTACCGTCAGCTTCAAACTCGCGGGGTCCAATAAATTTGCCAGATCCTTGAATGACAGTGACACCTAACCCTTCAAATCGGTCAACGCTGTCATGTGGTTCGATCGTCGCGATAACGCCTTTGACATGAGCCATCACTTCGTCGAACTCAACCGAGTCCAAATGCCCTTTGACTCCCAACGCGTTTTGCTTGCGAAACGATTGTGCTTTTTTCCCAGCGGCCAGGAGTGCCTTTGAAGGAACACAGCCATAGTTCAAACAATCGCCGCCCATCTTGTGTTTCTCGATCAGAACAACAGACGATCCCATTTGAACCGCACCAGCAGCAACCGACAATCCAGCGGAACCACCGCCGATAACACAAAGATCAGGAGTCAAAACTTGAGCCATAAAATTTAGCTTTTCTTAAAACGTTTAATAACGATTGGAATCAAAGAAAAAACGGCTAATCCGACCATCGGACCCAAGACTTTCCAAGTAATCAGTGATTTGATCGTTGGCATCTGGCCGCTGTCGAAGATTGATCCGATGCCACTGCCAATAGAAGCAAAGACAAAACATCCCGGCAATATTCCCAACAGAGTCGCAATCACATAAGTGCGAAACTTTACGTTCAACAACGCCGGTACAATGTTGACCACAAAAAACGGAAATGCGGGAACTAGGCGTAAAAATAGAAGATAAGAGAAAGCATCTTTATCGAATCCATCCTGGACTTTCGCGACCCAAGGCCCCGCCTTCTCCCGCAATGTTTCGCCAAAAGCGGTTTTGACGGCGATGAAGAGAATCGAGGCACCGATGGTTGCACCAATCAAGATCCAGGAGCCACCCACAAAAGTCCCGAAGAGAAACCCGCCCGTGATAGAGATAATTGAAGCACCAGGCACAGAAAGCGCCGTGACTGTGATGTAGATGGTAATGAAAATCAGGGAAGCGAATACAAAATTGTCTGTCACGAAAGTGGTCAGGAACGCTCTATGCTTCGCCAATGTCTCAAAGTTAACATGATGGTGGAGACCAGAAGCAAAGATGATGATTGTCGTCGCCAAAATCACAAGAATCGGCAGGTACTTTTTCACTGAAAGATTGTCCTCACTTTTCGTCACGCTTTCCATCGACCATAGGCGCTTCACTTGACCCCGTAAATCGCAAAGCCTTAACAGTCGTTAACGATGACGTTAGCAAGCTATAAACTTTCCGTGATCGCCGCCAACTCCACTAACCTATCGACGCTTGTCATAGAAGTCTGTTGGCCTATAGTTGTCTGCACATTAAACACAGGAGTTTAAGCATGGCTGAAGCAGCCTACATTTATGACGCGATCCGCACGCCGAGATCTAAGGGGAAAATTGACGGCAGCTTGAATGAGGTCAAACCTATCACCTTAGTGACAACCTTGTTGGAAGAGATGCAGGAACGTCATGACTTGGATACTTCCAGAGTGGACGACGTCATGTTGGGTTGTGTTATGCCGGTCCACGAACAAGGATCAGTGCTGCCCAAGATTGCCCTCCAGAAAGCAGGGTGGGATCAATCTGTTCCTGGCGCGCAGGTGAATCGTTTTTGCGCTTCTGGTTTGGACACTTTCAACACCGCGGCAGCAAAAGTCGCCAGCGGGTGGGAGGATTTGGTTTGTGCCGGCGGGTTCGAGTCCATGAGCAGGGTGCCTTTGGGTGTCGACGGCGGTGCTTTTTTCGAAGACCCTGAGACAGTGATCGCCACAGATTTTGTCCCGCAAGGTATCGGGGCCGATTTGATCGCCACTTTGGAGGGCTGGTCTCGTGATGATGTTGACTCGTTCGCAGTGCGTTCTCAGAAGTTGGCAGCCAAGGCACGGGATTCTGGATGGTTCGATCGTTCTGTTGTTCCGATTAAAGATGAGAACGGCTTTATGATTTTGGGGCGGGATGATTTCATAAAAGCCAATACAGATATGCAAGCACTCGGTGCTCTGCGACCATCCTTCGCTGGGCCTGGTGGTATGGGCTATGACGACGTTGCTTTGACGAAATACACCCATGTTGAGCGCATCAACCACGTTCATACTGCGGGCAATTCATCTGGTATCGTTGATGGTGCCTCCCTTATTCTTGTTGGCAATGAGGAAGCTGGGAAAGATCTGGGTCTTGATCCAAGAGGCAGGGTTGTTTCTATCGCACTCACTTCTACTGACCCAACCATCATGTTAACGGGACCTGGACCTGCGTCTCAAAAAGCCTTGAGAAAAGCGGGTTTGACAATCGACGATATCGATTTGGTTGAGATCAACGAAGCCTTTGCTTCTGTGGCTTTACGTTTGCAGAAAGACCTCAACGTTCCAGATGAAAAACTGAATGTTGTTGGCGGGGCCATTGCTATGGGCCATCCCCTTGGCGCAACCGGCGGCTGCCTCGTCTCCACAATGCTCGATGAATTGGAGCGCCGAAGTCTAAAGCGGGCCTTGATTTGCATGTGTGTTGGCGGCGGTATGGGCATCGCTTCTATCATCGAAAGGGTTTAATCATGGCAATGTTTGATTATCAAAAGGACTCCGATGGCATTGTAGTTGTGACAATGGACATGCCCGACCAAAGCGCCAACACCATGAATGCTGCCTTCAGTCCTTTGATGGCCGCGACGGTCGCTCAATTGGAGGAAGAAGAAGGCCTGACCGGTGTCGTCATAACATCTGCCAAAAAAACTTTTTTTGCTGGGGGCGATCTCAAGTCATTTTTGGCTTTAGAAAAAGTCACAGAAGAATTTTTTAATTATGTCGAAGAAAACAAAGGCTTTCTCCGCCGATTAGAGAAACTCCCAGCTCCTGTTGTGGCGGCTATCAACGGCGCCGCTTTAGGGGGCGGCTATGAGATTTGCTTAGCTTCCAATCATCGCATCGTCGTCGATGATCCGAAAGCCGTAGTTGGCCTCCCTGAAGTAACGCTCGGATTGTTGCCCGGCGCGGGAGGTGTTGTTCGTTTGACAGCTCTACTCGGGCTGGAAAAAGCGCTGCCGTTTTTGTTGGAAGGCAAACAAGTAGTTCCAAAGAAAGCGCTAGTAGCAGGAATGGTCGACGAAATCATCTCAACAGTCGAAGATCTTGTGCCAAGAGCGAAAGCATGGATTAAGGCCAACCCAGAATCACACACACAGCCTTGGGACAAGAAGGGCTTTGTGCATCCTGGCGGCAATGCCAAGAATGAAAAGGTCCGCATGATAGCGACCGTTACGCCAACCATGCTGGTGAAGAAGACACGCGGTCTCTTGCCTGCGCCCGAGAAGATTGCAGACATAGCTGTTAACTCAATGCGGATGGGTTTCGATTCCGCGCTGCGCAACGAGAGTCGCGGCTTTTGCTCTCTGGTAACAACGCCTCAAGCGCGAGCTGCCATATCTTCATTTTTCTTCGGAATGAACCGAATCAAGAATGGTGAGTTTCGGCCTGAAGGACCTCGATGGAAAGCCAAAAACGCTGCCATTCTTGGTGCCGGTATGATGGGCGCGGGCATTGCTTGGTCACACGCCTCTCGAGGCATCGCAACAAAACTGAAAGATCAAGAACTGGCGAAAGCAGAAAATGGCAAAGCCTATTCAGAAATGTTGGCCGACAAACGAATCAGCCGAAAGCAAATGTCAGATGCCGATAAAGACCAGCTCTTGAGCCAAATCACACCCATCAAAGAAGACAGCGATTATCAGGGTACGGATATCATCATCGAGGCTGTATTTGAGGATATCGACCTCAAGGAAAAAGTCATTCCAACAACCTTCAGTCAGCTCGGGGACCAGGGGATCTACGGTTCTAACACCTCGACGCTACCCATTTCCCTCTTAGCCAAGTCTTGTCCCGAACCAGATCGATTCATCGGTATTCATTTCTTTTCGCCCGTCGACAAAATGAAATTGGTTGAAATCATCCTCGGTAAAGAGACTTCTGACGACACTCTGCGCAAGGCATACGATTACGTGCAACAAATCGGCAAAATTCCTATTGTTGTGAATGATGCGCGAGGTTTCTTCACTTCTCGGGTCTTTGGCACTTTCTGTGATGAGGGCGCTAGTTTGATTGTTGATGGTATTGATCCGGTGGTCATTGAAAGAGCTGCTTGGATGGTAGGCATGCCAGTGGGGCCTTTGGCGGTAATGGATGAAGTGAGCCAAGTTCTGCAAAAAAGGGTCTACGACACACACCAAGTGCTTGACGAGCGGCTGGGTGTTGAAAATGGCTTCCCTGCTGAAGGGATTTCAACAAAAGCAGTTAGCCATGAAATGGTGGCGATGAATCGCGGTGGCCGGGCTTATGGCGGTGGTTACTATGATTACCACGCTAATGGTAGCAAAAGCCTTTGGGGCGGTGTTCGCCAATTTGCCAAAGGCAATGGTGGAGTTTCCATGAAGGACATCCAAGACCGAATCATTTATCGACAGTCAATTGAGACTCTACGGTGTTTAGACGAAGGCGTCTTGAGGTCCGAAATAGAAGCCGATATTGGATCGATTTTCGGCATTGGCTTCCCTGCCCACACTGGTGGTGCTATCCGCTTCATTCATGGCGTGGGAATCGACAAATTTGCAGCTCGAGCCAAGGAATTGGCGGAGCTTTACGGGCCTCGGTTCGATGTAAAAGAGGAGGCATTGGAAAAGCTGCGGTCTGCGGTTCAAAAAGCCGCATAAATCCAGTGACTTATCATTGACTCACACCAGCCTGGGGCTTATATCACGCGGCCAGTGAACAACTTCTCTCTCATTTCATCGGAGATTCAATCGTGAAACGCACTTATCAGCCTTCCGTGCTGGTTCGCAAACGCCGTCATGGCTTTCGTTCTCGCATCGCCACAAAAGGCGGTCGTCGGATTATTACAAATCGTCGGGCAAAAGGTCGTAAGCGTCTTTCTGCTTAGGGTTTTGCTCTTAGGAGCAGCCAGATGATTACTTTGAAAAAGCGCGTCGAATTTGTTCGGATCGCTAAGCAAGGTCAAAAATGGGTCAGTCCAGGTTTGATAGTTCAAGCCATGAGACGGCCCGTTTTGCGTTCTGAGTCTTTGTCTGATGATGAGGAGAATATAGCACGCTTTGGTTTTACAGCGAGCAAGAAGGTCGGCAATGCAATTGCCCGCAACAAAGCTAAACGACGATTAAGGTCCTTAGTCCGCGAATTGGAAGCCAATGTCGATCAAAGTTTGGACTTTGTGCTAGTCGCGCGGCATTCCACTGTCGACTACGACTTCGCTAAGTTGACGAGCGAAACCGAACGGGCATTCAAGAAACTGCCAGGGTTAATAGCGACAAAAGGAAAACGAAAATGAGTTGGCTCACAACGCCTTTTCTTTGGTTGTTCAAAGCGCTCATTCTGTTTTATCGCTATTGCATATCTCCACTTATTCCTCCCCGTTGTCGCTTTCAGCCGACTTGTTCGGAATATGCCATGGAGGCCTTGACCGCGCATGGACCATTTTACGGTGGTCTTTTGGCCCTAAAACGGATAATGCGTTGCCATCCTTGGGGTGGAAGTGGATTTGACCCGGTGCCGGAGAGGATTGACTCTGGCCGTACTTGTCACCCGCCCAACAAAAATTGAAACTAGAATAACATAAGAAGGCTCTTCTCAATGGAAGATCAGAACAAAAACATGATCATAGCGATAGCTCTATCGCTTGTTGTTTTACTGGGCTGGCAGGTTTTTTTCGTTGCTCCAGCAGATGAAAAAGCAAGACAGCTGCAAACCGAGCGCGCTGCAACTGCCGGTGTTTCTGGAGAGGAAGGCGTGAGGGGTTCTAACGACCTTGGAACCCTGCCGAAGTTGGGAGAAGCGCTCGTTGTTGAAATTCCTCGTGAACAGGCCATTGCGGAATCCTCTCGTGTACCTTTTCAAAATTCAAACATCAGAGGATCGATCAATCTAACCGGTGGTCGCCTGGATGATCTGATCCTTTCCAACTATAACGAAACCATTGCAGAGGACAGCCCAGACGTTTCATTGATGTCACCGGTCGGGACTGCCAATCCTTACTTCGCCTCATTTGGTTGGTTGCTGAGCGATGCCTCTGTTCCAACACCTAAATCAGACACGGTTTGGACCTCTAGCGCATCAGAGCTCACTCCTGGGAATTCTGTAGATCTAAGCTGGGACAATGGTGCAGGCCTCGTCTTCCATCGTACATTCAGCATGGACGACAACTACCTGTTCACGGTTAAACAATCGATCGAGAACAATAGCGATCTCAATTTGGAAGTCGCTCCTTACGGGTTGATCAACCGCACAGGCACCCCTGAAGTTTCTCAGCTTTATATTTTGCATGAAGGTTTGGTTGGCGTTCTCAGCGAAAAACTCCAAGAAGTCGATTATGATGACCTCCAGGATGACGGCAACCTATCCTTCAGTTCAACAGGCGGTTGGTTAGGCATCACCGACAAGTATTGGTTGGTTAGCTTGATGCCGGAGACCGAAGACACAATTACAGCCGGGTTCCAATACCAGCCTCGTAACAACCAAGACGTCTACCAGGCAAATTTGAAACATGAGTCGCGTCCGCTGCTCGCTGGCAGTACCGTTGAAGAAACAACCCGGGTATTCGCGGGCGCCAAAGAGATTTCGATCTTAGATGATTATGCGGAGAAGTACGGTATTTACAACTTTGACCGTGCCGTAGATTTTGGTTGGTTCTACATTCTAACCAAACCGATTTTCGTGGTCCTGCAGTGGATCTACGGCATCATCGGTAACTTTGGCGTTTCTGTATTGATCCTGACGGTTATCGTAAAACTGATTTTGTTCCCACTCGCCAACAAGTCCTATCGCTCCATGGCGAAAATGCGCTTGTTGCAGCCAAAGATCGAGGAGATCAAAAAGAAAGTCGGGGATGATCGTCAAAAACTCCAGCAAGAGATGATGGCGCTCTATAAATCGGAAGGCGCTAACCCCCTTTCTGGTTGCTTGCCCATTGTTGTTCAGATTCCAGTTTTCTTTGCTCTCTACAAGGTGTTCTATGTAACCATCGAGATGCGCCACGCGCCATTTTTTGGTTGGATCAAAGATATGTCCGCGCCTGATCCAACATCCATCCTCAATCTCTTCGGTTTGCTGCCTTATGATGTGCCTACAGCTGGTATCCTTGCGATATTCTCCATCGGTATCTGGCCGATCCTCATGGGTATCTCAATGTATGGACAGCAATTGCTTAATCCTCAGCCAACCGATCCGACTCAGGCTCAGATTATGCGCTTCCTGCCTTTGGTCTTCACATTCATCCTTGGTGGGTTCGCTGCTGGTCTTGTGATCTACTGGACCTGGAACAATATTCTATCCGTTGCACAGCAGTGGATTATTATGAGAGGCACAAAACTCTCCGATCCAAGTGATCGTAAGAAGAAGAAAGAGTCCACGTAGACAATGAGTGACCCGTCCGCACCGATCGTAGAAGAAGAATCACCGGAAGACATGGAGTTTGGGCGCAAACTCTTCGCGTCCGGCGTGGACTTTCTCAAAGGTGTGGTCGATCTCGCTTCACTGCCAACACCTGACCGCCCAGAAGTAGCTTTCGCTGGCCGTTCAAACGTCGGTAAGTCCAGTTTGATCAATGCGCTCTTCCGTCGGAAGGCACTGGCCCGGGCCTCGAATACACCTGGCCGGACACGGGAACTGAATTATTTCACAATTCAGGAGCGCCTCTATGTGGTTGATCTTCCGGGCTACGGCTATGCCAAAGTGACCCGCACGCTGGTAGAAAAGTGGACAAAGCTCACGCGGCGGTACCTGCAAGGTCGTCCATCACTGATGCGGGTTTATCTGCTCGTCGATTCTCGTCATGGCTTGAAGCCCAGTGATGAAGATTTGATGAAAGAATTGAATACCGCTGCGGTTTCTTATCAAATCGTTCTAACAAAAGCCGACAAATGTAAGAAAACCCATCTAGACGCTGTGTTGGCCGATACTCAAGCTCGGCTCAAGAAACAGATGGCCGCTCATCCAACTGTCTTGCTGACCTCAGCAGAAAAAGGCGATGGGATCGAGCAGCTACGCTCTGAAATTGGAAAGTTCGTCGAAAAGAGCTAAGCCAAAGCAAAAAGAGGTGATTTTGAAATGATGGACTCCTTAACAACAGCTCGGACACTTGTCGAAGCGCTTCCCTACATGCGGAAGTTTGCTGGCCACACTTTTGTTATCAAATTTGGCGGCCACGCCATGGAAAGCCCAGAGCTGTCCACTTTGTTTGCTCGTGATGTTGTTCTGCTTAAGCAGATCGGTATTAACCCCGTCATTGTACACGGCGGCGGGCCACAAATTGGTGCCATGTTGAAGAAACTCAACGTGGAAAGCTCTTACGTTGATGGTTTGCGGGTAACGGACTCGGAGACGGTTAAAGTTGTCGAGATGGTGTTGGCGGGATCCGTCAACAAGGAAATCGTGAAGAACATTAATCAAGTCGGTGGCAACGCGATTGGTCTTTGCGGCAAGGATGGTAACCTTATTCGCGCTTCAAAGGTCGTGAAGACGCGGATTGACGCTGAGACAGGCGAAGAAACCGAAATCGATCTGGGTTTTGTTGGAGAACCCGAATTCATTAACCCTCGTGTTCTGACCGCCCTTGAGACAACCGGAATGATCCCTGTGATCGCACCTGTTGGAATGGGCGCGGACGGTGAGACCTACAATATTAACGCCGATACGGCGGCAGGTGCTATCGCCAGCGCTATCGGCGCAACACGCCTCTATATGCTGACAGATGTGGCCGGTGTTTTGGATAAAGAAGGCACTTTGTTGACGGCTATCAAAGCCGATGAAGTTCCAGATCTCATCAAGGATGGAACCATATCGGGTGGTATGATCCCTAAGGTTCAAACCTGTGTCGATGCTGTTAATCACGGAGTCCGTGCGGCAACAATCATGGACGGTCGTAAAGAACACGCCATGCTGCTGGAGGTCTTTACTGAGACAGGCGCTGGTACTTGGATCCGGCCGGCCGAATAGGAATAGTGCTTAAGCGTCCTATTCAAACAAGAAAAAGTACCCGTAGGAAATAATCAGGGCTGGTACTGCTGAATAAGCCGTAGCAATAATCGCCGCTTTTGGCGAAATTGCAATCGCTGGGAAGAGGGCATCGCCGTCGTTCGATATCGCATTCGCCAGCTGAGCAGAAAATGGGATTGCTCCATTCAAATAGAGTGTCGTCATGACTATCTGGGGGCCACAGCCCGGCAGGAACCCAACAAGCGTACCAATGAGTGGTGCAAGCACCGCCCAGGTCCCAAAGAAGCTCCGGATATCCAGCCCAGCGTAGTGAACCGCTAATTCGTAAGCCATATAACCAGCGACGACCCAAAGCGTAATAAAGTTTGTGTCGGCCATGACAGCCGTGGATCGACTGCCCCCAATCAAATGGTTTTGTGAAAAGGTCAACAGAGACGATTCCGAGGCCCAAAAGAACATGGAAAAAAGTGCAGCTAGGGCAGCCGCCAAAAGAATGCCATCGAAGCCGAACCAAGTGCCAATCCAACCAGTAGTATCAACTTGGAAAGCGATTAGGAGACCGAGAACAACGCCGGGTACGAGAAGGCCAAACCAAATCGTCGTTTTCCAAACGGCGATGGGTGGTGTTGGTTCGCAATATTCATCACCTGTATTTGCTTCATCTCTTTTGATCTCGAGAAAACCTTCAGGATGTGTCCAGTTAACGATGTATCCAGACAAGGTTCCGACTACGATCGAAATAGAGATAACCAACAATCCGGTTGTAGGTTCTTTAACCAACAGAAGAAAGGCAGCGTCCCCCATTGTCGAGGTCAGGACGGCAACCACAGCACCAAACGAGATCGACCCTTGAACATATTGCGTCATCACGACGACAGCGCCGCCACATCCAGGTAGGGCGCCGAGAAAGGCAGCAATCGGTACCTGGAGATTGCGATTTTTTCGAAGGACTTCTCCGGTATCAATTGCGAAGTAGCGCTCGACAACATGGAAAAATATCAGTGTGGCCGCGACGAAGACGGTTACCTGAAGATAGGCATCGGCCATTTGTTGGATCGCCATTTCCCGCAAATCAGGGACAGAGGCAACCAACGCAACTATTCCTATCAAAACAGCTAGCCGTATGATCCGTGGATCTAGTGACTTCGAAGGAGAAGTCTTCCGATTTTGAGTTGCGGCAACTGACACGCGATGACTTTCATGGTTTCTTGTCAGTTATTGCAACTCATTCTCATTTGCAATTAGAATCTCGGTAAAAGGGTATCAGAATCTCCTTATTGTAGGATTCGGCCTGATTTATTCCTTTTTTGTCCAAAGTGGATCACTGATTTTATCCATAAATGCCAAGTGGGCCGCTTTTTCCTCGTCACTAGCCAGATGGGGTCGGGCCTCTCGTTTTGGCCGTTTTGTTAGTTGGAGGGGATTTAGTGCGGTCGATTCTTGTTCATCATTGTCAGCCTGAAAACCAAAACCACGCTGTTTCCCGCCAATCAGTTCTAGGTATACTTCTGCCAGCAGTTCCGAATCTAAGAGGGCGCCGTGCAAAGTTCGATTGGAGTTGTCGATGTTGTATCGGCGGCAAAGGGCGTCAAGGCTCGCAGGTGACCCGGGAAATTTTCGCCGTGCAATTGCCAGGGTGTCTATCACCCGGTCAAACGTCAGCGGCTCTTTTTTTACTTTCTCGAGTTCATAGTTCAGAAATTTGATATCGAACTCGGCATTATGAATGACGAGGGTTGCATCACCAATAAAGTCGATAAATGCATCAGCCACCGCCGTGAACAATGGTTTGCCAACGAGAAAATCGTTTGTAATGCCGTGAATGCGAATGGCGTCGTCCGGCACTTCGCGCTCCGGATTGATGTAGACATGAAAGTGATTGTTCGTTGGCAAGTGATTGACCAATTCGACACAACCGATTTCAATCACACGGTGACCATCGTAGGGATCAAGGCCAGTGGTTTCTGTATCAAGAACAATTTCACGCATAGATCGAGCCTTTAAAAGCTTTATTTTTGAGAGGAGTTGGCGGCCAGGCAAAAGGACGACGACTAGAGTTCTCGCCGATGCTAACTAACATGGACGTTACCATGCGGTCCGTAACCGCTAGGCCCAAGCCAGAAGAGAGAACGAAGTCCGAGTTCCTTCGCTTTTCAAAATCTGGGGTTTGGCGCGCTTTAATGGACAAAAACTTCTCTAGCGTCATACCCGATCTCGCCAATGCCCTTTGCTGCTGGATAAATGCAGGCGCGGAAACACAGGCAATAAAGTCGCAGCGGTTTTCTGCGCCTGTCTCAAAAAGCAAGGGGATATCTAGGACAACGAGATCCGCTCCCTTTGATTGTTGACGAGCGAGAAATCGTCTCGTTTCCCTTGCCACTAAAGGGTGGCTAATCCCTTCTAAAACTTTTAGTTTTTCGGGCTGACCAAAAACGATC
>Ga0055584_100003827_pt1 | contig 14785 bp, 18 predicted proteins | sample OSDHelmetaG_FD_58716 | JGI IMG/M metagenome (GOLD analysis project Ga0055584, IMG submission 58716) | Pelagic marine sediment microbial communities from the LTER site Helgoland, North Sea, for post-phytoplankton bloom and carbon turnover... | ecosystem: Environmental > Aquatic > Marine >... | reverse complement strand
ACGACGCCGTCGATACCCCCATGGAGAACAACGGTTCATGAACCTAGCCAAGATGATGAAACAGGCCCAGGAGCTGCAGGGCAAGATGGCGTCCATGCAGGAAGAGCTTGCCCTGTCGGAGATCGAAGGAAGCTCGGGCGGCGGCATGGTGACGGCCCTGATGTCGGGCAAGCACGAGCTCAAGCGCCTCACCATTGATCCCTCGCTGGTCACACCCGATGACACCGAAGTGCTCGAAGACCTGATCGTTGCGGCCGTGAACGATGCGCGCGTGCGCGTTGAAGCCCATGTGAAGGAAGAAATGTCCAAGGTGACGGGCGGTCTCAACCTTCCCGCCGGTCTCAACCTGCCGTTCTGAGAGGATGGGCGGGCCAGAGATCGATCGGCTGGTGGCATTGCTCGCGCGCCTGCCTGGCCTGGGGCCGCGGTCGGCGCGGCGTGCGGTGCTGCACCTGCTGAAACATCAGGACACGCTGCTGCGGCCTATGGCTGCGGCGCTGGAACACACCGCCGACGCCGTTTCGGCCTGCGAGACCTGCGGTAACCTCGATACGGTGGAGCCCTGCAGTGTGTGCTCGGACCCACGCCGTGATCGCAGCACCCTGTGTGTCGTCGAGGAAGTCGGTGATCTCTGGGCGCTTGAGCGGGCAGCAGTTTTTGGCGGCCTCTATCACGTCCTGGGTGGCACGCTTTCCGCACTGGATGGTGTCGGACCCGAAGATCTGCGTATCGCAAGTCTGGTGACCCGTGCGGCCAATGGTGAGGTCACCGAAGTGATCCTGGCAACCAATGCCACGGTCGACGGCCAGACTACAGCCCATTACGTCACCGATCGCCTGGAAGACAGCGGCGTGAAGATTTCACGCCTGGCGCTGGGCGTTCCGGTTGGTGGTGAGCTTGATTATCTCGATGAAGGCACCCTGGGCGCTGCGCTGAAATCCCGCCGAGGGGTCTGAAGCGGAGAAATCCTGCAACTGGAGAACCACGACATGAAACGCACATTTGGATTGTTCTTCGTGCTTGGCGCGTTGCTGCTGGTTTCAACGGCGTCACAAGCACAAAGCTTTGATTGCCAGAAGGCAGGAACTCCGACCGAACACGCCATCTGCAACAGCCGTGCGCTCTCCAATCTGGATATGAAGATGGGCACGCTCTATGGCGTGTTGCAGCAGCTCCCGATGTTGATGGGTGCACGCGGCGACCAGACCGACGCTGCGCAGGCCTTCCTGACCAAGCGCAATGCCTGCGGTGCCGATGCCAGTTGCCTGACCGATGCCTATCAGGCACGGAACGAGGCGATGGAAACCACGATCAAGGATGCCATGCAGGATTACTGCAAGGCGATTGAACTCTGCTGATCCTGCTCTAGCTGGCTTGGGCTGCTTCGGCCCTTTCCACGACCAGCGCGGTACCGTCCACGGCCGTCACGGTGACCTGCGTTCCCGCGGGCATGTCGTCGCCGTTAATCTTCCACGTCGTATCGGCAACAATCAGCTTTCCGATGCCGTTGACGATCGGCTGAGCCAGTGTGAATCGCCGACCGATGTACTGATGGCCGCGCTTGTTGAGCGTTGGGTGTTCGCTGACCGACTGGTTCGGTTTGAAGCGTCGCCACAGGAATACCGACACGACAGCCAGGGCGGCAAAGACAAAAAGCTGAGCCTCCCACCCGACACCGGGGATCAGTGCGACCAGCCCGACGATGGCAGCGGCCGCACCCAGCCACAGGAAGAAGAAGGCGCCTGAGACCGTGAGTTCCAGGATGATCAGGACAACGGCAAGGACCCACCAGTGCCAATAGAGGAGTTCGTCAAACATGATGGATGGCCTTTATCAGGAGGGATCCCAGGGGCTGGCTGGATGCGCGACATGCACCGCCGGTGACACATAGGTCTCTGGTACGGAAGGCGCGTTGCGTGTGCGTGGTGCGCTGGTCCTGGCCGTACTGGCCGAGGACTGCTGTGGCGTACTTTTGCCGCTTGACCCGCCGCCGCCAAAGGCTTCGCGCACGATTTCCGTCACGCTGCCCAATGCGCCGATCATCCCGGCTGATTCGACCGGCACGAACAGGATCTTCTGGTTGGGCGCATCGGCCAGCGCCTTGAGTGCATCGACATATTTCTGGGCGACAAAGTAGTTGATCGCCTGCATGTCGCCGCGCTCGATGGCGCCGGAGACATCACGGGTCGCCTTGGCTTCAGCCTGGGCCGCGCGCTCGCGGGCCTCTGCTTCGCGATAGGCTGATTCACGCCGTCCTTCGGCTTCCAGAATGGCCGACTGCTTGTGGCCTTCGGCATGCAAAATGGCTGACTGCTTGTCGCCCTCTGCATCCAGAATGGTTGCGCGTTTTTCGCGTTCGGCTTTCATCTGGCGCGCCATGGAATCAACCAGATCGCGCGGCGGTTCGATATCCTTGATTTCGACGCGTGTGACTTTCACGCCCCATGCCGATGTTGCCTCATCCACGACCGCCAGGATCGCGCCGCTGATGCGATCGCGCTGGGACAGCAGCTCGTCCAGGGTCATCGAACCCATCACCGTGCGGATGTTGGTCATGGTCAGGTTGATGATGGCCCGGTGCAGGTCGTTGACCTCATAGGCCGCGCTGGCTGGTTCCATGACCTGGAAGAACAGCACACCGTCGACCCCGACCATGGCGTTGTCCTTGGTGATGACGTCCTGCTCTGGCACTTCCAACACGTTTTCCATCACGTTGATACGCGCGCCGATGCGGTCGATGAACGGCGTGATCATATGCAGACCAGGCGGCAGCACACGCGTGAAGCGTCCGAACCGCTCCACCGTATAGGCGTTGCCCTGGGGCACGGTCTTGACCGCCTTGAAGATCAGAATGACGGCGAAGATCGCCAATGCGACAATGACGTAAGTCATGGCTCAGCCCTCCCCACCACGTTGTGCGCGCGCGCCGTCTGCCAGATCGGCGACACCGCTCACGGTGCCGACAATGCTGGTTGCCTCCAGTGGAAGGAACAGCACCTTTTCGCCGGATGACCGCGCATAGGCCCCAAGCGCGTCGATATAGCGCTGGGCAATGAAATAGTTGATCGCCTGCAGGTTTCCGTCGGCGATGGCCTGACTCACCTCATTGGTGGCAAAGGCTTCTGCCTCGCCAAGGCGCTCGCGGGCCTCGGCGTCACGGAAGGCTGATTCGCGCTCGCCCTCGGCTTTCAGGATCGCACCCTGCTTCTCGCCTTCCGAGCGCAGGATGTCGGCTTGGCGCACACCCTCTGCTTCCAGGATGTTGGCGCGTTTGTCGCGCTCGGCCTTCATCTGGCGTGCCATCGACATCACCAGATCGGCGGGCGGCTGAATCTTCAGGATTTCAATACGCGTGACCTTCACACCCCAGGTCGAGGTTGCCTCGTCCACAACGGTCAGCAGCTTCGTGTTGATCTGGTCGCGATGGGACAGCAGTTCGTCAAGATCCATGGAACCCATAACGGTTCGGATGTTGGTCATGGAAAGGTTGAGAATGGCGCCCTGCAGGTCTGTCACCTCATAGGCGGCCTTGGCCGATTCCAGCACCTGGAAGAACAACACACCATCCACCGCGACCATGGCATTGTCCTTGGTGATGATCTCCTGGAGCGGCACGTCCAGCACGTTTTCCATCACGTTGATCTTGCGCCCGATGCGGTCGACCAGCGGCACGATCAGGTGAAGTCCAGGTGGAAGGGTGCGTGTGTAACGCCCAAAGCGGGTCAGGGTGTATTCATAACCCTGCCGCACCGTGACCACGGCCATCGCGACGAAAATGATCGCCAGAACGGCCAGTACGATCACGAAAATGGCTGCGCCACCGATATCTGCGGTGTCCAAAATCTCAACTCCCTTAAGGGCCGTACCTTCTGGTCGACCTAATCTTCGTCTGATTGTCCCACAAGCTGGGGTGAAGCGACAACGTTATCGTCATCAACGGTGTCCTCGCTCACATCACCTTCGATAAAGCTGTTGGCGTCAAACTTGGTGACTTCGAAGGCTGTCAGGTTGTGAATCTGGCCCTTGTGTTTTTGCGGGCGTACGCCCAGCCCGACCAGCGCGCGTGAACGCGGCAACAGGCGGCTGTTGACCGATGTGGTGAACTTCTTGAAGTGGTTGGCTGCACTTTCCAGGCCACTGCCGACACGCTCGGCATGGTTCAGGGCAACAACCAGGCTGTCGAGCAGCAGACGGGTTGCCTCTACGATTTTCTCCTGGTTATCGGCCTGACGCCCCAGGTCGATGTTGACGCTGGCCAGCCCGATCAGCCCGCGCAGGCCAGACGGCCCCACGGGAATGATGCGGCTTGCGCTGGCGCGCCGGGCAAACTCCGGATCGGCCTTGTCCAGCCGTTCGATCGCGGCCTCGCTGGGCAGATACATGGCCGTGGTGATCTTGCGGAATTCGTCGCCTCGTCCGGCTGCGCGATAGGTCTCGCGAATGGCGCTGGCATAGTCCTTGTTGGAAAGATCGCGCAGGTGCTGGGCCATGGTCCTGGCCAGGCCCGCATAGGCAGCGTCCTCGTCCTCGGTGCCCTCCAGTGCCGCTATCTCCAGAAAGAACTTCGATGCTTTGCTGTCGATCACCAGAGCAGCATCGCCGGGCAGGAAGACCACGGCATCGGGCCGCAGCTTGCCGCCGTCCTCGCCCATCGTGGTGTGCTGCATGATGAAGTCACGCCCGGCCTGCAGGCCAAAGGACTTCAGCGTGTTCTCCAGGCCGATTTCGGCGAAGTGGCCGGCACCGCCGGGGCTGGAAAGTGCCCGCATGACGGTTTCGACCGATCCCCGGTTCTTGTCGACGTCTTCGTTGAGCGAATGCACGCTCTTCACGATGGCCTCGAAGTTCTGCTGCAGGCCTTCGGTCACCTTCTGGACGCGTGCTTCATTGGCCTTGTTGGCAGCTTCGCCTTCGCGTTTGTGTTCTGCCATGAGCTGCGCGCTCAACTCGCGCGATGACGCCAGGGCGGCTGCCTTGGCGGCTTCGATGCTCTGGTTCTTGGCGGTTTCCCAGTCGGCAATGCGTTTTTCGACATCGCGAAGCTGCTGGCTGGCAACATCGCTCGCCCGTTCAGCCTCATGGCGCGCTGCGACAGCTTCGTCGCGAGCCCTTTGCAGGCTTGCGGCTTCGCGTATGCGTTCCTCGATGGTCGCCTGCGCTGCCTCCAGGCGGGTTTCCATCTGAACCCGCAATTGGACGGCTTCGTCGTGGCGCACCTGCAGCTCGGTTTTTTCGCGCTCGAGAGCCTCGGCGCGCTCGCGATGTTCCGAGGCTTCGCCTCCGCGCATCTTCCAGATGACGAGGGCAGCCAGCCCGGCAAGGGCGGCCAGGATGATGATATCGATGATTTCCACGCGTGTGGGCTCCTGCTGCGGTCTTGAACCGGGCCGTTGTGGCCCTTACCTATGCCGTCTGTCGCCAGTATAGTGCGGCCTCGCCACGCCACGAAGCAAAGTCGTCACCATGGCCATTCTTCCCATCATCTGGGCACCAGACCCGCGCCTGAAGGTCATCTCCGAGCCGGTTCCGGCCGTGGATGATGCCGTGTTGAAGCTCATGGATGACATGCTCGAGACCATGTACGCCGAACCCGGTATCGGTCTTTCGGCCATTCAGATCGGCATTGCCAAACGCATCGTGGTGGTTGATGTCGCACGCGAAGGCGAGGATCCCCAGCCGATCCGTCTGGTCAACCCGGTGATCACCGGCGAATCCGATGATCTGGCGATCTTTGACGAAGGTTGCCTGTCGCTCCCGGAGTTTTTCTCCGAGATCGAGCGTCCAGCTGAAGTCGAAGTGACCTATACCGATGAGAACGGTGCCGAGCAGACCCTGCGCGCCGATGATATTCTGTCGCGCTGCCTGCAGCACGAAATCGACCATCTCGACGGAATCCTGTTTGTCGATCATCTCTCGGCCGTGCGCCGCGGCATGATCCTGCGCAAACTCTCAAAGCTGAAGAAGTCGAAAGAGCGCGAGAGCGCGTGACCAGGTTACGCCTCGCCTTCATGGGCGCTGCTGCTTTTGCGGTACCCGCACTCGATGCGCTGGTTGAAGCAGGCCATGACATCGTCACAGTTTACAGCCAGCCACCCAGACCCGCCGGGCGCGGCCGCAAGGAACGGCGCACGCCGGTCCACGACCGCGCGATGGAACTGGGCCTTGAGGTCAGGACGCCGCTGACCCTTCGCGACGAGGTCGAACAGGCAGCCTTCCGTGACCTGGCGCTGGATGTTGCCGTGGTCGCTGCCTATGGCTTGCTCCTTCCCGCGGCCATCCTGGAAGCCCCCCGTATGGGTTGCGTCAACATCCACCCATCGCTCCTGCCGCGCTGGCGCGGTGCGGCACCTGCGGCCCATGCCATTCTGTCGGGCGATGAAAACACGGGCATGACCATCATGGCGATGGACAAGGGACTCGATACCGGTCCGATCCTGGCTCAGAAAATTCTCGCCATGCCACCACGCGCCACCACCGCCAGCCTTGAAGCCGAACTTTCGGTCCTGGGTGGCGTTATGCTGCTGGAAGTTCTTGAAGATCTGTTTGCCGGCACCGTTACGCCGATGCCGCAGAATGAGGAACTGGCAACCTATGCCAGCAAGTTCGCCAAGGATCACGGCCGCATCGATTGGTCGCAACCGGCTGCACAGCTGGACCGCCTGGTCCGCGCGTTTTCACCATGGCCCGGAGCGTTTTTCCATCTGGGCGATACCACGGTGAAGGTTCTGGAAGCAGAGCTGTCTGCTGGCACCGGCGCGCCGGGAACCCTGCTGGATCGGGACATGACCGTGGCAACGGGCGAGGGTGCCTTGCGCCTGACAAAGGTTCAGCGCGCGGGAAAACCTGCAACCGACGGTGCCTCTTTCCTGCGGGGCCAGCGCCTCGACCCCGGCGCAAGGCTGGAATGAGCCGATGCCACGTTACCGCCTGATCCTGGAGTATGACGGCACCGATTATGTCGGTTGGCAGCGTCAGGACAACGGCTACGCAATCCAGCAGGCGCTGGAGGAGGCGATCACCGCGTTTTGTGGCGAGAAGGTACTGCCCATTGCTGCGGGTCGTACTGATTCGGGCGTTCATGCCCTGGGCCAGGTCGCTCATATTGATCTGGCACGTGACTGGCCCCTCGATACGATCCGCGATGCCGTCAACCAGCACCTCAAGCCCCGGCCCATTGCGGTCTTGCAGGTTGAAGCGGTCGATGACGGCTTTCATGCGCGCTTTGATGCTGTCGAGCGGCGTTACCGTTACCTGATCAACACGCGCCGCGCGCCCCTGGCGCTTGATCGCGGGCGCGCCTGGCAGGTGCGCTGTGACCTCGATGCCGGGGCCATGCACGAAGCCGCGCAGGTGCTGGTCGGCAAACATGATTTCACGACCTTCCGTGATGCCCAGTGCCAGGCAAAGTCGCCGATCAAGAACCTGGATGAGTTGGGCGTTGACCGCGACGGCGATGTCGTCGAGATCACCGCCCGCGCCCGCTCCTTCCTGCACAGCCAGGTGCGTAGCATCGTTGGTTCGTTGAAATATGTCGGTGATGGAAAATGGAACGCGGACGACCTCAGGCACGCCCTTGAAGCCCGCGACCGCACTGCCTGCGGTGTCATCGCACCGGCCTGCGGCCTCTACCTGACGGCAGTGACGTATCCCTAATCCCGGTAGTCGGGTTCTTCCTCGTCCAGAATTTCCTTCAGCGCCTTGAAGTGATTTTCGGTGAGGTCGGGATAGTCCAGCCATTGCTGCGCCGTTTTGGCGGCAATGGCATGGGACACCACGGCCAGTTCCTGGCCGGTCTGCAGTGCGGTAATGTAAGTCTCGCAGGCGCGCTCGAAGTGATAGAGGTCATCGAGTGCCTGGGCGACATCGGGGCCCATGATCATGACGCCGTGGTTGCCCAGCAGCATCACCGGCTTGTCACCGGCCAGAGATGCCACCCGTTCGGCCTCATCACCCAGGCCCATACCCTGGAAGCCAAGGTCATAGGCAATGCGCTCGTAGAATCGCATTGTGTTGTTGTCGACCGGTGCCAGGACCGGGTCCTTCAGACAGGCCAGGGCCGTGGCGTATTTGGAATGCACGTGCAGGATCACTCTGGCGTGGGGTACACGCCGGTGGATGCCGCCATGCAATGCCCATGCGCTGGGGTCGGGCGCATCAGGGCGCTCCATGACGCTGGGATCGTTGGCATCGGTCAGGATCAGGTCGCTGGCGCGCACACGGCTGAAATGGCGGCCGCGCGGATTGACCAGGAACTGACCGCCGTCATCGCTCACGGCAATGCTGAAATGGTTGGCAACGCTTTCGTGCATGTTCCAGCGCGCCGTCCAGCGGAAGGCGCAGGCAAGGTCGATGCGCTGTTCCCAATGATCGATGTTGCTGCCTGCCGCGGCGGCAAGGGTGCTGATGGCCATCATGTACCTCCTGCGTGCTGTCTCAGGTACAAGGATCAGCCCACGGGTCTGCCATTGCAAGCGATCAGGCTGCAGGGCCGATCAGCAAGATAAACAGCAGGATGTCGATCATCTTGGCGATGAAGACCAGTGCACAGGCTATCCATGGCCCGGCATTCAGGGTGCGCCGGGCGATGATCCAGCCGTACCACAGCACGAAGAAGAAGACGGGCATCTGCAGGGCGCCCATGGTGTTGGAATCGATCAGGCCAGCGTGTTCGATCACGGCCAGGACCAGAAGCGGCTGCGCAATCAGGGCGCCGGCCCAGTTATAGGCAATGATGTATCCGATATAGCCCTTCGAGAGCTCGAACATCCGCAGAAGGACGATCGCAACTGCGGGAAACACCACCCAGCTCAGCACATAGGCCAGCGTGGATAGGATGGGGTCTGGTGCTTCCAAGCCTGCTTCGACAGCTTCCTGGGGTAGCCAAAGGACGGCGACCGCGAAATAGGGGAGCGAAACCACCGCAGCAAAGAAGGAACGCCAGAAGCCTTCGGGCGTGAGATTGAAGTATTTTGCCGCGTCCTCGTCCAGGCAGATCAGCCGCCAGGCGCCGTAGAGTGAGGATGAAATTTCCGCAAAGCTAGGCAGCATTGATCACCAGCACGATGGTCTGAACCGCCCTCCGGGTCGTCCTGGAGCACCCGTCCGCTGCGTCAAGCTCTCTCACCGATGCACCGCGTCGCTTTCGAGACCTTTCCTGGCGGGCCGAACGCCCCAGGACAGACGCAGGCCGTCGTGATGGTGAGAAATGCTGCCTGAGAATCACGGGCTGAAAAAACCTTCCAGCACGGCCTGATAGACGTCGGTCAGGCGATAGAGTTCTGCAACTTCGATGCGTTCATCGACCTTGTGCATCGTCTGGCCGATCAGGCCGAATTCCGCGACCGGACAGAAGTCCTTGATGAAACGCGCGTCCGACGTGCCGCCGGTTGTGCTGTATTCCGGTCGTCGCCCCAGAACCTTTGCTGCCGCATCGGCAATCACGACGGCAAATTCGCCAGGCTCGCGCAGGAACGATTCGCCCGAGATCGTGACGTCCAGCTCGATTTCTCCGCCGACCTCGTCACAGACCTTGCGTAGGTGGCGGGTCAGTGAGGCACCGCTGTGATGATCGTTGAAGCGGATGTTGAAACCCGCACTTGCCTTGGCCGGAATCACATTGGTTGTGGGGTTGCCCACATCAAAGGTTGTCACGGCCAGCGTGGAGGCCTGGAAATGTTCGCTGCCGTCATCGAGCGGTTCGTTGGTCAAGCGGTGCAGAAGGATCACCAGCCGGTCAATCGGATTATCGGCCAGATGCGGATAGGCCGCATGGCCCTGTGTGCCATGAACCGTGACACGTGTGTTCATGGAACCGCGTCGGCCGACCTTGATCATCTCGCCAAGGGCCGTGGGATTGCTGGGCTCGCCCACCAGACAGGCATCGAGCGTCTCGTCCTGTTCCACCAGCCATTGCAGCACCTTCTTTGTGCCGTTGACGGCTGGGCCTTCTTCATCACCGGTGATCAGCAGGCTCAGGCTGAAGTCATCTTCATGGTGGTCTTCGATGAACCGCTGGGCTGCAGCCACGAAGCAGGCGATTGCCCCCTTCATGTCACAGGCGCCCCGCCCGATCAGCACGCCATCGCGTTGTGCAGCTTCAAACGGATCGACGGACCAATCGGCAACATCGCCCGGCGGCACCACATCGGTATGACCGGCAAAACAGAAGTTGCGCCCCTTTGTGCCGCGCCGGGCATAGAGATTGTCAACCTCCTCGGTACCTTCCTCGGCAAAGGGCAGCCGTTGGCAGGTGAAACCCAGGCTCTCCAACGCTTCCTGCAGAACATCCAGCGCACCTGCATCGACCGGCGTCACACTTGGACGCCGCATCATGGCTGCGGCCAGCTCGACGGGATCGATGGGTTTGGTCATCGCGATAACCCCCCCAACGTGTCATCCCGGCCGAAGCAAAGCGGAGAGCCGGGATCCCGGTCCGCACAAGTCATTCGGCAGCATGCGGACCGAGATCCCGGCTCGCGCTCGCCACGCTCACTTGGCCGGGATGACACGGGGGAGGGTGTCATGATCAGTCGCGCAACAGGTCGTTGATCGAGGTCTTGGAACGGGTTTTCTCGTCCACGCGTTTGATGATCACGGCGCAATAGAGTGAGGGACCACCCTGGTCCTTCGAGGGCAGACTGCCAGGCACCACGACGGAATAGGCCGGGACACGGCCCATGTGGATCTCGCCGGTATTGCGATCGACGATCTTGGTCGATGCGCCGATGAAAACGCCCATGGAGAGAACGGAGCCTTCTTCAACGATGACGCCCTCAACAACCTCACTGCGGGCACCCACGAAGCAATTGTCCTCGATGATGACTGGAGCAGCCTGCAGGGGCTCGAGAACGCCGCCCAGACCGGCACCGCCGGAGATGTGACAGTTCTTGCCGACCTGTGCGCAGCTTCCCACCGTGGCCCAGGTATCGACCATGGTTCCGCTGTCGACAAAGGCACCGATGTTCACGAAACACGGCATCAGCACGACGCCGGATGCAATATGCGCAGCGTGGCGCACGATGGCATGGGGCACGGCGCGGAAGCCTGCTGCTTCAAAGCGCGCCTCGTCCCAGCCTTCGAACTTGTTGTCGACCTTGTCATACCAGCTCGCGTTATGGCCGGGCGCGCCGGGAATGATTTTGGTCGGCGTCAGACGGAACGACAGCAGCACGGCCTTCTTCAGCCATTCGTTGACGGTCCAACCGTCTGCGCCGGGTTCGGCCACGCGCCGTTCGCCGCTGTCGAGCAACGCCAGCGAATCAAGGATCGCCTCGCGTGCTGCGCCAGTGGTGTCGGGGCCGATGCTGGCGCGGTCTTCCCAGGCTGCATCGATGGTGTTCTTGAGATCGTCTGACATATCCGTGCTCCACATCGCAGATGGCGCACTGATAACGCGCAGGGGCGTGGTGTCAATCGCCGTCGGGGAAATCGGGCTGTTGCGACTGATGAGCCTTTTTGAACGGCTCGAGTGCCCGGCAACGTGCATCGACCCCGGTCAGAAGCGGATAGGACGCAAGGTCGACACCGAATCCCCTGACATTGTCGAGCTGGGGGACCAGATGCAGGTCAGCCCAGCCCGGCGTTTCGCTGAAACAGAAAGGTGTGGCTGTGGAACGGGCCTCCAGTGCGCTTTCGAGCGCGCGCAGGCCGTGATTCAGCCAATGGGCAAGCCATGCCTGCAGCGCGTCATCATCGGCCCCCAGCGTGCCTGTGATGTAGTTGCGCACGCGCGTGACGGTCAGCGGATGCATTTCCGAAGCGATGTGGGCGCCAAACGAACGCGCTCTGGCGCGGTCCAGCGGGTCGGACGGTAACAGGCCGGGTTCGGGAAATCGTTCTTCGAGATAATCGAGAATCGCCGAGGATTGGGCAATGAAGGTGCCATCGACCTCAAGGGTCGGCATCAGGCCCTGGGGATTGATCCTGGCGTATTCACCCTTGGGCAGACCGGTTACCGGAACATAGTCGTAGTCCAGGCCCTTCAGGTTCATGGCGATTCGGATGCGTTCGCCCGCGGAATTGCGGTATCGCGTGTAGAGTCGCATGACTTAGGCCGTCTCCAGATGGGGCAGAAGATCGGTCAGCCAGGGGGTGAGCTCGCTGGCATGATGGTCGATATAGCCCCCATCCACGCCGGCCCGCGCGTAGTCGCTGTGACCTTCGATCCAGACTGTGGTCATGCCGCGTGCCTTGGCGGGTTCCAGATTGCGCGCCATGTCCTCGAAGAAGACGGTGCTGGGTCCGTGGATGCCATGGCGCTCCATCAGCACGTCATAGACCGATGGTTCGGGCTTGGGGATGTAGTCGGACGCGACGATGTCAAAGACCGCCTCGAAATGATGCGCAACGCCCAGACGCTCCATGGCGCGCTCGGCATGAGGCACATCACCGTTGGTAAAGATCAGCTTGCGGCCGGGCAGGCGCGACAGGGCATGGTCCAGATCGGGATCGGGCGGGATCGGGCTGTAGTCGATGTCGTGGACGAACGCCAGATAGTCATCGGGTTCGCAGGCATGCAGCTCGACCAGGCCGTTCAGGGTTGTGCCGTGATCCAGGAAGTACTGTTTCTGGAGAACCCTGGCCTTGTCGTGATCAAGATCCAGGAACCGCTGCACATATTGGGTGATGCGCACTTCAACCTGATCGAACAGGCTGTGGCGTGCTGCATAAAGCGTGTTGTCTAGGTCGAACACCCAGGTGTCGACATGGGTGAGATCAGGTGCGTTCTGCGTCACGATGCGATCTTCGTGCCCGTGCCGTCTGCAGTGAAGAGTTCCAGCAACAGGACGTGCGGCACACGGCCATCAAGCACATGCGCATCTGCGACACCATTCTCAAGCGCCTTCAGGCAGGTTTCCAGCTTGGGGATCATGCCGCCGGTGATGGCGTCTGATTTGAACAGCTCACGTGCTTCGTTGCGCGTCATTTCCGAGATCAGGGTACCGTCTGCGTCCAATATGCCGGCAATGTCGGTCAGCATCAGCAGCTTGGTTGCGCCCACCGCTTCAGCAATTGCGCCGGCTGCCGTGTCGGCATTGATGTTGTAGGTGTCGCCATCGTTGCCTACGCCAATGGGCGCGATCACCGGAATGATTTCGGAATTCTCGAAGATGCGGAAAATCTCTGCATTGATCTTGCGCGGCTCTCCGACGAAACCCAGATCCAGGATCTTCTCGATGTTCGAATCGGGGTCACGCTGTGTCCGGCGCAGCTTGCGTGCTTCGATCAGGCGCCCGTCCTTGCCCGAGATGCCGATGGCCGTGCCGCCTTCCTCGTTGATGGCGGTAACGATCTGCTTGTTGATCGAACCGGCCAGGACCATTTCGACGATGTCGACGGATTCACGGTCCGTTACACGCAGGCCGTCGATGAACTCCGACTGGATGTTCATCTTGTTCAACATCGCGCCGATCTGAGGGCCGCCGCCATGGACCACGATGGGGTTGATGCCGACCTGTTTGATCAGCACGACGTCGCGGGCAAAATCGCGTGCCAGCTTGTCGTCGCCCATGGCGTGGCCGCCATATTTGATAACAAAGGTATGGCCCGAGAACTGGCGCAGGTAAGGCAGTGCCTCGCCCAGGGTCTGGGCCGTCTTGAGCCATTGTTTGGTGACACCGAAGTTCTTGTCGGCAATATCGCGTTTTTTCATGACCCCAATCCTATTTCACGGCAACCGGCGCCGCCAGTGCGGCGAGTTCGTCACGCAGCATGTCGACGCCGCTTCCCTTGCGTGAACTGGTCGTCACGATGCGCGGGAAGGCTGCAGGCCGTGTGCCCAATTCCTGAGCGGTGCGTTCGATGATGCCGGGAAGCTCTGCCTTTTTGACCTTGTCGCATTTTGTCAGCACCAGCTGATAGGTCATGCCGATGATATCGAGATGGTCGCAAGCTTCGTGATCGTTATCTGTGGGCCCACGTCGGGCATCCAGCAGCAGACAGACACGGCGCAGGGTCGAGCGGTTGGAGAGATAGGCATCGACGGCGCGGGTCCAGGACGCAACCTCGACCCGCCCGACCTTGGCATAGCCGTATCCGGGCAGGTCGATCAGATTCAGGCGCCCGCCCAGATCGAAGATGTTGACCGAACGCGTGCGCCCCGGCGTTTTGGAGACGTGGACCAGGTCCTTGCGTCCCGCCAGGGCGTTGATCAGCGACGACTTGCCGGCATTGGAGCGCCCGGCAAAGGCAACCTCCGGCAGGCTTGGTGCCGGCAACGCTTCAGGCGTCGGGGCCGCTGCAATGAACCGGCAGGCCTGCGCAAACAGGAGCCGTCCTGCACCGGGAACAACCTGGTCGATGGCGCCTTGGCTGTCCATGGTGTCGGCGTTTCCTTTAATCCACGCCCATGCGTTTCATGATGAACCACTGCTGGGTGATCGAAAGCAGATTGTTCCAGGTCCAGTAGATCACCAGGCCAGCCGGGAAGGTGGCAAAGATGAACAGGAAGATCAGCGGCATGAACATGAAGATCTTTGCCTGTGTGGGGTCAGGTGGCTGCGGGCTGATCCTCTGTTGCAGGAACATGGTGCAGGCCATCAGGCACGGCCAGGCGCCGATCAGCAGGAAGGCCGGCAGGATGGTTGCCGGGTCCCAGGGGATCAGGCCGAACAGGTTCCAGATGATCGTGGGATCAGGCGCGGAAAGATCGTTGATCCAGCCATAGAACGGCGCATGGCGCATCTCGATGGTAACGAACAGCACCTTGTAGAGCGCAAAGAACACGGGAATCTGCACGACAATCGGCAGACAGCCCGCCGCAGGATTGACCTTTTCCTTGCGGTAC
>Ga0055584_100003826_pt1 | contig 14785 bp, 14 predicted proteins | sample OSDHelmetaG_FD_58716 | JGI IMG/M metagenome (GOLD analysis project Ga0055584, IMG submission 58716) | Pelagic marine sediment microbial communities from the LTER site Helgoland, North Sea, for post-phytoplankton bloom and carbon turnover... | ecosystem: Environmental > Aquatic > Marine >... | reverse complement strand
CCGAGGATGAGGTGGAGCGGAGCGTGGCCGACGGGATCAATCAGTATCTGATCCTGGGAGCGGGCTTCGACACATTCGCGTTGCGCCGAGCCGACCTCTGCAAACGGGTCCAGGTCTACGAGGTCGACCATCCGGACGTGCAGGAGCTCAAACGCGAGAGAGTCGCGGTGGCCACCCGCACGCCCGCATCGCTACCGAGCTTCGTCCCTGTCGACTTCGAGGTCACTAGCTTCGCCGCCGAGATTGCAAAATCGGACTTCGACCCGACTCGGCGGACTGTGCTCTCCTGGCTCAACACCATCCCCTACCTCACGGAGGAGGCCACGGTCGCAACCGTAAAGGAGCTTCAAGGCGTCCTGGCCCCGGGCAGCCGCATGGTGTTGAACTACGGAGCGGACGTTCCTCTGACCGCTGAGCAGGAGGCCTTCTTCGCTCGTCTACTGGAGGTGATCTCCGCAACCGGCGAGCCAACGCGAAGCCGCTGGAAGCCCGAGGCGTTCGTCGAGATGCTCCGCGATTGCGGCTTCGAAATCGTGGAGCATGCAACCGAAGTCGACCTCACGACTCGCTACTTCACCGGGCGCAACGACGGGCTGAAGCCAGGCGTTCCCGGTCGCATCATCACGGCGGAGCGCGAGGGATGACTCGAATGGGGCCGGACCAGACCGTTCGGGCCGCGAGGCTGGGAACAATGGATGTTCGAAAGCAAACTAGCCGCCCGGCAAGACCGAGCGGCTAGTGAAGGGAACGGCTGGTGTGGGAGGAGCCGGCTACTTCTTGCCCATCAGGCTGCGGGCCCCGATCGTCGCCAGACCAACCGCCAGCGCGGCGAAGCCGATCAGCGGAAGAGCCGGCAAGTTCGCCCCAACGAACGCACCACGGAGCGTGAACCGCGTGTTGGTCAAGCCGCCGTTCGACGTGCGCTGGATATAGGCCGTATCCATCGAGTAGTCCCCCTCGGCGTCGAAACTCCACGTCCCGAGGTCGTAGGTCGACGAGGGCAGAACGGGAGCGGCCGTCGAGCCGTGGGCGAAGCCGGCCTGGTTGCAGATCGAAACCGGACTCGATGCGCAGAAGTTCCGCCCGGTCTGGAGGTAGCCCGAAATGATTCCCCATTCGGTGGATGTGCCGGGAGCGGTGCTCGACGGCCCGTGCATGCCAATGCCACTCGAGTTGCTCTCGTGTGGCGCGCCCGTCGTCGTCGTCACCAGGGAATCGATGAAGACGAAGGCACCGGGGCCAAAGATCTCCGTCAGCTGCTCCGGACCGAAGTCGATGAAGATCGTGCTGCGCGACTCTCCCGGATGCAGCGTGACGGTGCCGAGGCCATTGTCCTCGAGTTGGGCGAAGCCGGTGATCACCCCGAGCGTGGTCTGAACCGGCGGACACAGGTTCGTGCTGGACTGGATGATGTCCGAGCCGACTCCATTGTCCTGATAGAACTTGATCTCGGCATTCGCAGACCCGCCGAGCGTTAGAAGCAGAACAGCAATCGCGGCTGAAAGAAGGCGCATGAACATCAGCTCCGGCTCCACTGGCGGCCCCTGTTTTGAGGGCTGCCGTACTGGGCCCGCTCGCAATCGAGTGGACCGGCATGATCAGTCTCCGTGGCCACACTGAACGACCCGGGAATCGCATCATATAGGAGACGATCGTATCGATCTTGGTACTGTTTCGAACAATTCGAGATTATTTATGCCCCGGGGGAAACCAGCGCGGGCTCGCCCGGTCAGTCCTCCCGCGAACTGCGCCCCAACAGCCGATCAACTGCCGCGTAGGGGTCGAGAGAGCCGGCCCGGAGCTCTGCCAGGATTTCCTCTCCCGCGTTCGGTGCAGCGGCGAGCACCCGCGCCGCGGCTCGCTCGCGCAGTACGTCGTGAAAGACGCGCTCGCGCCGCCGCACCGCCTTGTGCTCGAGCCCGCCCGAAGCCTCGAGATGAGCACGGTGGGCATCGAGGGTGTCGACGACTTCCGGGATGCCGCGAGCCCGCTCCGCCTCGGTCTTCACGATCGGCGGCTCCCAGCCACGCGCTCGACCGCGGTCACTCGACGGCTCGCGCAGGTGGAGCATCGCGGTCAACTGCTTCACGACGCGGTCGGCGCCCGGCAGATCCGCCTTGTTGACGATGAACAGATCGCCGACCTCGAGGATGCCGGCCTTGATCGCCTGGATGTCGTCTCCCATTCCAGGAATGGCGACCACGGCAGTCGTATGCGCGAGCTCGACCACATCGACCTCATCCTGACCAACGCCGACCGTCTCGATCAGGACGACGTCGTAGCCCATGGCATCCAGAACCGTCGTCGCCTCGAAGCTCGCGCGGGCAAGCCCGCCCAACTGCCCGCGGGTTGCCATCGAACGGATGAACACGCCCGGATCGGTCGCATGGGTCTGCATCCGCACCCGATCGCCGAGGATCGCGCCGCCCGAGAATGGGCTCGAGGGGTCGACGGCGATCACCCCGACCGTGCGACCGCGCCGCCGCAGCTCGCTGACGATCCGGTCGACCAATGTCGATTTTCCGGCGCCCGGCGGTCCGGTGATCCCCAGCAGATGCGCGTTGCCGGCCGCGGGCAGCAGCGCCCGAAGCCCCTCGACTGCGCCCTCATCACGCTCTTCGAGCATTCGGATCAGGCGGGCGCCCGCCCCCTGATTGCCGGCCTGCGCCTTCTCGGCCAGGGCGAGAGGATCTCGTCGCACCGCCTAGCGCTCTCGCTCGGTCCACCATTCCCGGATGTAGTCCGCGATGTCGCCAGTGCGGGCACCCATGGTGAAGACTTTGTCGACGCCCGCGGCGCGCAGCGCCTCGGCATCCTCGTCTGGAATCACACCACCGACGACCACGAGCTTGTCGTCGGCCTCCTCTTCCCGCAGCCGATCGAGCACCTTCGGAATGTGCTGCATCTGGGCGCCCGACAAACTGGAGATGCCAACGACGTCGACGTCCTCCTGGATGGCGGCCTGCACGACCATGTCCGGTGTCTGGCGCAGCCCCGTATAGATGACTTCCATACCGGCATCGCGCAGCGAGCCCGCGATCACCGTCACACCCACCGTATGGCTGTCGAGACCGAGCTTCGCGAGCAAGACGCGAATCTTGCGTTCGGCCATCAGACGCCGGATGTCAGCGAATCGGGGTGGTAGACGCCAAAGACGTCTCGCATCACGTCGCAGATCTCGCCCTGGGTGGCATACGCCTTGACCGCTTCGAGGATCGGCGGAACCAGGTTCGCGTCACCGGTCGCCGCCTCGCGGACCCGTTCCAGCGTCTTGGCCACGAGCTCTTCGTCGCGATCGGCGCGCACGCGGGCGAGGCGTGCGACCTGCCTCGTCTCCGCTTCCTGGCCGAGTTTGAACATCTCGATCGAGCGCTTCTCGTCTTCTTGAACGAGATGATTCACGCCGATCTGCTTGCGCGTGCCGTCTTCGATCTCGCGGTGTCGCTCCCGCTGCGAGTGCGCCAGCTCTTTCTGGAAGTAGCCGGACTCGATCGCCGCCAGCGCGCCGCCCATCGCATCGATCTTCTCGATCTCGGCGAAGACCTCGTCCTCCATCCTGCGCGTCATCGACTCGAGAAGGTAGGAACCGGCGAGCGGGTCGACCGTGTCGGCGACGCCCGTCTCGTGCGCGACGATGTTCTGCACGGCGATCCCGACGCGTACCGCTTCCTCGCTCGGCAACGCATGGGCCTCGTCGTGCAGCGGAGTCGTGATCGCATAGGCACCACCGCCGAGCGCACAGGCCAGCGTCTGGATCCCCAGCCGGGCGATGTTGTTCAACGGCTGCTGCAAGGTGAGCCCCGTCGTTCCCGGCGAACTCATCAGTCGCAACCGCAGCGCCTCCTCGGTCTTCGCGCCGTACCGCTCCCTCATCAGGCGCGCCCAGATCTTGCGATAGGCGCGCAGCTTGGCGATCGCCTCGAAAAAGTCCATTTCGAGGCCGGTGATGAAGCTCCAGTAGGGCGCCACCTCATCGATCTCGAAGCCGCGCGCCAGCGTGGCATCCAGATACTCCATCGCGATCGCGAACCCGAACGCGAGTTCCTGAACCGGGGTGGCCCGCGCCGCGTAGAGCTGTGCGCTGACGACGGAAATCGGAATCCAGTTGGAGTGATTGCGAATCGTGTACTCGATGCAATCGGTCGCGATGCGCAGCCCGTGCTTCGGCGGATAGATGTAGCGGCCGACACAGGTGTACTCGATCAGGATTGCGTTCGACATCTGTAGCGTGAAGCTGCTCGGGTCGATGTCACGCTTCTCGAGGGCGGCCAGGATCATCGCCAGGTTGACCGGCTGCGGCGCGTTGCACACCGAGCTCAGGTGCTGGAGCTTGTCCCACGGCAGCTCGAGCGCCTGCTCCATGTCGGCCAGCGTATCGATGGCCGTTCCGGCGCGCGCCACTTCGCCCTCCGCCAGCGGGTGGTCCGAGTCGTAGCCGTTGGTAGTCGGCAGGTCATACTCGATGATGAACCCGTTGAGGCCCTGGTCGAGCATCTTCGACCAGCGCTCGGCAGAATCGGTCGCGGTCCCGAAGCCCGTAACCTGGAGCATCGTCCACAGGTCCTGCCGGTAGCCGGCCGGGTTGGTTCCGCGCGTGTACGGATACTGTCCGGGGAACCCGACATCCTTCTGATAGTCGAATCCGATCGCAGCGAGATCGCCCGGGGTGTAGAGGTCCTTCACCGGCCAGTGCATCTGCTGCGTAACGAACTCGTCCTGGCGCTCGCCGCGCTCCGCGAGTGCGGGCTCGAGAACCTCGCGGCGCCAGGTCTTCTCTGCGGCGTCGAGCACTCCGCTGTCGGGATCCGTGCTCTCGGAGGCCTTCGCCTTGCTGCCGTCACCCATGCTGACTTTCCTCGACCCTTCTGAATCCCTCGAGACTCGTTGGGGATGATCGCCGGAAGACTCTACCGAGGCAACCAGAAGTTGACGCGGGCACTCTCAGACGGCTGCGCCGCGAGAACCTCGTCAGCGAGTTAGGCCGATCCGGCCTCGAACTCGCGTGGCTCGAAGACGATCGGCATCGCGAGATAGCCATCGACGAACTCCGAGTGCGCCCGCACCACGGTCTCCTCCGGAACTTCGTACTCCGGCACCGCAGCCAGCAGCTCTTCGTACATGATCCGCGCCTCGAGCCGAGCCGCGTGCTGCCCCAGGCAGACATGGGTGCCGTGACCGAACGACAGGATGCGCGATGGACCGCGCGCGATGTCGAAGCGATCGGGCTCGACGAACTCCCGTTCATCGCGGTTCGCCGAGCGATACAGCAGCAGGACACCCTGCCCGGCCCGCAGCTTCTCGCCGCGCAGCTCGATGTCCTGCTTCACGCTGCGGGTCAAGAACTGGGTCGGCATCTCGTAGCGCGCGATCTCCTCGAACGCGGGCTTGATTCGCGTTGGGTCGCTCACCAGCGCTGCGCGCTGATCCGGATGCCGGGCAAGCTGCAACACGCCACCGGCAAACACCTTCGGGAGCGTCTCGGTCCCTCCGACCACCAGCGTCATCAACTGCCCTGCGAGCTCCTGGTCGTCGAACGGACGCCCGTCGACGGATGCCCGCAGAAAAGCCCCCAGCGCATCCTCGGTATCGGTGCGCCCACTCCGCCGGCGTTCCGCGATCGCCGCGTGGAGGTACTCGTGCAGCTCGACCATCGCCGCGATCGCGTCGGGCGGCATGCCTTCGACGCCGGGCTCGCGCGCAAAGTTGCGCGTCACGATCCCCGACAACAGCGGCCCGTCTTCGGCGGGGAGCCCGATGATCGCGCACGCGACGGCCACCGAAATCTGGCCCGCGAAGTCCCCGATCGCATCCATGCGTCCGGTCGGAAGCGCTTCCGCGAGCAACTCGCGCACGCGCAGGCGCAGCTCGGACTCGAGCCTTCCTACGCCCTTCGGTGTGAACAAACGGGCCAGCGCCTTTCGGACTTCCGTGTGGTGCGGCGGGTTCATCATGAAGATCGTGCCGCGGATGGGCTCGTCGTCAGGAGTATCCGCCAGCGACTCGAAGGCCGCGTCGGTCGTGGTGTCATCGCCGACCATCAGACTCGGACCGGGCTGCATGAAGTGGTCGTTGTCCTGGCCGGCGTTCCACACGTCCTCGAACAGCGACAGCGCCCACGAGTCCCAGCGCTCCACGTAGTGCACCGGGCTATCCCGCCGCAGCTGGGCGTACACCGGGAACGGATCGGTTCTCATCACAGGGTCGAACGGGTCGTACTGCATCGGGCGCGGATGATACTGGAACGGCGGCCACAGTGGCCCCGCGCCGTCGGGCCGGCCGGCTCAGATCGGTAGCAACCGTCCGGCGGTATCGGCCGGAAAGACCGAGTTGAGCACTTCGTACTGATGGTGCGCGCACTCGCGCTCGAAGTGGTCGGGATGCGGCAAGTAGCGGAGCCACCCGTTCGCAATCGACAGCGGCAGCACCAGCGGCGACTCTGCCCGCTGCGCCAGTGCGCGACCGAGATCTGCGGTGACCTCGAATGGGACCGCCCACAGCTCGAGGTCGCCCAGCACCAGGTGTTGCGCCTCGACGGCCAACGTCTCCCCCGCGGCGAACATCGGCGCCTGTAGATCGCGCAGGTAGAGCCGAACGCGGGCGAGCGCCTCGCGCTGTTCGTCGCGCGGCAGGTGCGCCGTGCGTTCGTGTTCGACGCGGTACAGCTCACGCGGCCCGAGTCGTTCCTCGCTGGGCAAACCGAGCGCCGCCATCGCGGCACGGCGACGCGACTCCAGGTGCTCGTCCCGGTCCCCCTCTGCAGCGCCGTGCACCGATAACTCATGAAACGAGCTGCTCGCCGTGATCGTGGCATCGGCTGAGGCTGGGATCCGGGACACACAGTCGATCACGGCTCTCCCGATTTCCCGGCCGAGCTCCGCCACTTCGTCGAAGCCGACGCCGCGGCTCTGATCCGGCAGCGTCAGATCCTGCAGGCCGCGTGTGCGCGGATCCACGTCCCCGTGCGCAGCCAGCCCGAAGAGCGCAAGCGAACCCGGGAACGCCTGCTCGATCGCATCGTTGGCAACGCCGGGCCAATCGGCGGAGTAGACGAGATTGTCGTGGCCGAGCGCGGTCGGGTGACACCCGTGCAAGTAGAAGACAGCGAGCACGTCGCCCGTCGCGTGATCGACGCGCACGACCGCGACGCGCTCATCGATCGGAGCGTCCTCGCAGCGACGATTGCGACCAATGGCGGCCGTCGTCAGTTGCACGCCCAGCCGCGCGGGCTCGCGCGATGCGTGGGCGGCGACCCCGGCGGCAACGATCGCGTCGAGCAGCGACGTCTCCCAGGCCGGGATGGCTCGTCCGAGCGCGCGCGCAGCGAATCCGGTCTCGGGGCCGGAGTGCGTGTGGATACAGCCGACGCAAATCGAATCGCGAGCGAGGCCCGTCGACGCCGCGATCCGCGACCGGACTGCGTCGCACTGGGCCACTCCGAGCAGACACAGATCGCATTCGACGATCAACAGCCCGCCGCCAACGCCACTCTCCAGAGACAGCGCGCGTGCCCAGAGCGTGTCGTGTCGCCCGGCAGCAGCGCCCCTGCGCGCCCCGTAGCCCATCATCGGCCAGCCGACTTCCGCCGGTAGCTCGACCCGTGCGGCACCGGCTCGTAGCATCTCCACCATGGAACCTGCGACGATAGCCGGAATGCAGCCGTTCTACTTCGCGTACGGATCCAACATGAGCACCCCCCGGCTGCGCGAGCGGATCCCCGAGGCCGAGCCGGCGGGCGCCGCTTGGGTCGACGGGTATCGTCTCACCTGTAACAAGCTGGGCAAGGATGGCAGCGGCAAGGCCAACCTGGTCCCATCCGCCGGCGATGCCGCCTGGGGCGTGCTGTTCAGCGGCTTCGCCGACACCGCGTGGACGAGTCTCGACCGCTTCGAGTGGGGCTACAGCCGCGCCAGCTGCCGCGTCCTGACCGCGGAGGGGCAGCACGTCGAAGCGCGCCTCTACCTGGCGCTCGAACCGGCCGAGCACGAAATCCCACCCTTCGACTGGTACCGGAGTCACTGCCTCAGCGGTGCCGTCGAACACCGCCTGCCCGAGCCCGTGATCGAGACGATCCGCCAATGGACGGTCGCTCCCGGGGCCCTCTGAGGCTGCTAGGAACCGCCGCGGCCGAGACGCTTGGCCAGGGCGCGGACCGCGCCCCGCACATCATCCGGGGGCGCTGCGGTGTAACACAAGCGCACCCAGCTCTCGTAGGCCGAACCGGACGAAGCACCGGGCGCGATCAGCACGCCGTCCTCGAAGCAGTCCTCCAGGAACCCGTGCATGCCACGCTCATCGAGCTGCGACGCCACATCGATGAAATGGAACGTCGAGCCCTGGGGCGCGGGCAGGCGCAGGGCCGCAGCCGTCTCCACACCCACCTCGCGGTACTGGTCGCGCGCCCGAGCCAACCAGGCGCCGCCAACATCGAGGGCCCGCAGCGCCGCTTGCTGTCCGGCAACGGGCGCATGATAGGCGGTGTGCGTCCCCACCTTGTGCGCTTCGTCGACGAGCTCCCGCGGTCCGGTCAGATAGCCGACACGGTTCCCCGCCATCCCGTATGCCTTCGAGAACGAGAAGACCGAAACGGTGCGTTCCGGGGCCAGCGCCCCGACGGAGTAGTGCGCGCCATCGTAGACGTAGTCTTCGTAGACCTCGTCGGACAGCAGCCACAGGTCGTGCTCCCGAGCGAGCTCGCATAACGCCTCGAGCCACGACTGCGGCAGGATCCGGCCGGTGGGATTCGAAGGAGTCGAGACGTAGAGGGCCACCGTCGCCGATCCAATGCGTTCCCGCACGGCGGCAACCGCGTCGTCAGCCGACCCGACGCGATCGAAGAACGGCACCTCGACAGGGGTCGCGCGGAACGCCTGCACGATCCCCCGGATCAGCGGCCAAAACGGAGCCAGGATCAGCACTTCTTCGCCCGGAGCGGCGATCGCACCGACCGCGTTGGCGAGGATCCCGGTGGCGCCGGCACCGACCAGCACGTCGTCGCGCTCCGGTGCGAGGCCATTGCGATCTCTCAGCTTGTCGACCAGAGCATCGCGCAGCGCCGGCAGCCCTGGCGTCGGACCGTAGCGGTGAAGATCGGGATACGCGTCGGCTGTGAGATCCTGCATGCGCGTTCCGACACAGGGCTCGAGCCAGGTGTCCCCAACGTGCAACGGAACCGGCACGGATCCGCTACGCGGCGTACGCCCGGCAAACGGGGAGTAGACCGCTCCGGGCATCCCGCGAACGGCCGCAGCGAAACCGCGGCGCGGCATCAGGCCAGCATCGCTGCGTACCCATCGCGGAAGCTCGGGTACTCGAACGAATAGCCCTCGTCGCGGATCCGCTGATTGCGACAGCGCTTGCTACCGGCGCGAGCGGCCGGACGTCGCGCGGCCTCGTCGGCATCCGCTATCAGCGGTGGCGCAACGCCGACACGTTCGGCCAGGTAGTGCAGGACGTCGGCCTCGTCGGCGGGGTCGTCATCGACGCCGAGATAACAACGGTGCGCCGGCGCCTCGGCGAGACTCAGCAGCTCCAGGACTCCCGCTGCGTCGTCGCGGTGGATCCGATTCGTAAAGTGCTCGCCCGAACGGATCCGCGCCCGGCCTTCTCGCACACTGTCGATCAGCCGCGTCCGCCCCGGCCCGTAAATCCCGCCGAAGCGGACGACGATCGCTTCGGGCACCAGCGCGTGCAGCAATCGTTCGGCGGACAACAGGATCTCGCCGTTGAACCGAACAGGCCGCGTAACGGAATCTTCGTCGATCCACTCGCCGCGATGCTGAGCGTAGACCGCAGTACTCGAGCAGAACAGGAAGCGGCGGGGCTCCTCGCCTCGCTCGCGTAACACCCGCACCAGGTGATCGACTCCATCGAGATAAGCCGCCCGATAGGCTTCCTCGCTCGGCGCGCCCGCCCCGGCCGAGTAGACGACGACGTCGAGAGCTTCCGGCAGCGCGTCAAGCGTCTCGATGCGAGACAGGTCCGCAACGATGCCGCGCGAACCGCGCGGAGCGGTCCCGGCGCTCCGCCGCAGAGCAAATACGTCGCAATTGCGCTCGGCGAGGCGCTCGGCGAGGCGGCTGCCGACGAATCCGCAACCGGCGATCAAGATACGCGCGCTCATGACTCCAGCAGCATGCCGCAGTAGAGCGATCGACGCCCGGCGGCGTCGCTGTGGGGACGCTAGTGCTCGACGCGGTTGCGCCCGGCGCGCTTGGCTTCGTAGAGCATCGAGTCCGCCGAACCCACCAGATCCGACGGCTCGGCCATATCGGGTGTCAGCATCGCGACACCGACCGAGATGGTGACCGGGATCACGGTTCCTTCGAACTCGAAGTGGTGCGCTTCCACGAGCCCACGCAACTTCTCGGCCACCATCCGCGTGTTCGCCAGATCGCTCTCGCTCGAGGCGATTGCGAACTCCTCGCCGCCGTAGCGTGCGCAGCAGTCTTCGCGCCGGATGTTCGACTGGACCAGCTCTCCGATCTCGCGCAGCACGTGGTCGCCGGCCAGATGTCCATGCTGGTCGTTGACCTCTTTGAAATGATCGAGGTCGAACAGGATCAACGCGAGCGCGCGGCCGTGCCGGTTCGAGCGCGGGATCTCGCGCGCCAGATGGTCGAACAGGTAGCAGCGGTTGTAGAGCCCCGTCAGCGAGTCGACGACCGACGACCTGTAGATCTCGTCGTGGTACATCGCTTCGACGTCGCCGCCCTGCACCGCAACCGACTGGTTCGGAGCGAGTCGCGTCTCACGGACCAGAGTCCCATTCGTCGAGCCGAGGTCGGTGATCAGCACGAGATTCGGACCGACCGCAATCTCGCAGTGGCTCCGAGACACCGCGTCGAACACGAGCACGACATCGTTGTCGTCTCCCCGACCAAAGCGGGTGATGCCGGGCCGTAGCTCGATGCGCGTACCCAGCCCGTCGCCGAAGATCTGGACGAGCCAGCCGCCCTGCGGCCCATCGGACCGCGGACGGTCCTTTTCGAGAACGACCGTGGTGGTCGCTCCTTCGGACATCGGGCTGCAATCGATCGGAGACGACAAGCCTGCTCCTGGATCGGTCCGAGCGGCGGCCCTCCTGGCCGCAGTATCCGGGCGGACCTCGGATTCCATCGGCCAACGGCGCGGGCATCTGAATCCAGGGGGCGCCGCCTATACTCGGCCAGGTGCTACCCGCGATCGGAATTCCGCTCTGTCTGGATGCGCGCGGGCGCTGGCGCCCGGGGCGCGACTACCTGTATCTCGATGAGGCCTACGCGCGTGCCATCGACGACGCCGGCGGCCTCCCGGTGCTCCTGCCGATCCAGACGCCAGAGAGCGCACCGGAGCTGATCGCGCGCGTCGATGCCCTGCTGCTCCCGGGCGGCGACGACTTCGCGCCGCCGGAGCCCTACCCCGCCGAAGTCCGCTTCGACCTGGCCGAGCCACGTCAGATCGAGTTCGACCGCGCCCTGCTCCGCGCGGCGCTACTGGCCTGCAAGCCAGTGCTAGGCATCTGCTACGGCATGCAGCTGCTCGCGCTCGAGGCCGGCGGGAGCCTGCATCACCACCTCCCCGTCGACGTTCCGGCCGCGCTCGAACACGGTGCAGGCGCGATGGGCACGGCCGAGCATCGGGTCGCGGTCGACGACGGGTCTCAGCTCGGCGCCTGGCTTCCAGCCGGCGAGTACGCGATCAATAGCCGCCACCACCAGGCGGTGCGAGATCCCGGTGCGCTGCGTGTGGTGGCTCGTGCACCGGACGGCGTGATCGAGGCGATCGAGTCGCCCGGGTCGCCCGCAGCAACCTCGCGGGCTCCACAGTTCGGGGTCCAGTGGCACCCTGAAGCTCTTGAGGGCCCCGCCGGGGACGGCCTGCTGCGCGGCTTCGTCGAACTCGCGGCGAGCGGATCGAGCTAAGCTGCCGTCGTGCTCCGTGTCGCCTCGCTCCTGTTCTGGACGTTCCTCGTCGTCACCTCGGCCCTGCTGTTCCCGGTAGCGGTGTTGGTCTGGCTGATCACGCTGCCGTTCGATCCGCGCAAGGCCATCCTCCACCAGTTCACCTGCTTCTGGGGCTCGCTGTACACCTGGCTGAACCCGGCCTGGCCCGTCACATTGCACGGCCTCGACCAGTTCGACGATCGCACTCCCTCGGTGATGGTTGCGAACCACCTCTCGCTGCTCGACATCCTGGTGCTATTCCGACTGTTCAAGCACTTCAAGTGGGTCTCGAAGATCGAAAACTTCCGGCTGCCCTTCATCGGCTGGAACATGAGCCTGAACGGCTACGTCAAGCTCACCCGCGGCAGTCGCTCGAGCGTGATGCAGATGTTCCGCGATTGCGAGAAGCAGATCGCCAATGGCTCGTCAGTGATGATCTTCCCGGAAGGAACGCGCTCGGCGACAGGCCGACTGCGGAGCTTCAAGCCCGGTGCCTTCGAGATCGCCTTGCGGACCCGAAGCCCCATCGTCCCGATCTCACTGCACGGAACCGCAGATGCTCTGCCGAAGCGCGGCTTCGTGCTGCGCGGGCGACACCCGATCGAGGTCAACGTGCTCGAGCCGATGCCCTACGAGAGCTTCGCGGACCTCACCGTCGAAGAGCTGACCGAACAGGTGCGCAACCGAATCGCAGCGGATCTCGAAGAGCGCGCCAAGGCGCGCGAGTCTTCGACCTCCCCGAGCTGACCGCGCAATAACGAGACCACGCGACTAGCCTCGGACGTCAGGCGATGAACTCCGAGTGGAGCGCGCCAACGCGGAGCGCGATGCCCTCGGCCGTCGGCGCACGTCCAATCCCTGGCCCGCTCGGCACTCGGGCACTCCCCTGCTCGATCCGGATCGGCTCCGCCAGGTCGCCCGCCAGCAGCGAAGCCGTTGCCAGGCCACACGCCGCCCGGGTCGTGCCCGGCAGCGCAGAAGCGAGCTGAAGCGCGGACGCGATCCCGAGGCTCGAATCGAGGAAGGAGGTCACTGCCACTCGCTTGCCGGCATTGCTCGCCAACTGCGCGATCTCCCGCGCGGCCGCCGGTCCACCGAGCGGCGGCAACTTGATCACGACCGCGTCGATCGCCTCGGCGGCCAGCAGGGCGCGCACCGCGACAGCGGTGTCAGCCCCTTCGTCGGCCGCGATCGGTACGCCACTCGCCGAGCGCAGCCGCGCGAGCGCTACCGGATCTCCCGGCGCGATCGGCTGCTCGAGCCACTCCGGCCGGGACGATTCGAGCGCACGCAGCGCACGCAGCGCCTCCGACTCGCTCCAGCCCCCGTTGGCGTCGAGTCGCAGCGCGACGTCACTTCCCGCAACGCGACGCACGGCTTCGACCGCCGCGAGGTCTTCCTCCAGTTCGCGGCCCGCCACCTTCAGCTTGAGCGTCCGGAATCCCGCCCGAAGCGCCTCGGATGCTTCGAGCTCGAGCGCGGCCGGAGTATCCGAAGAAAGGAGCGCGTTCAAGGGGATCGCCTCGCACCGCGCATCCCCGCCGAGCCAATCACGCAATGAGACGCCCTGAGATCGGGCCAACGCGTCGAGCCAGGCCGTCTCCACCGCGCCCCGGGCAACCGGAGCCTCCACCAGCACGCGCTCCAGCTCAGGGCCGAGTCCGGAGTCGCGCGGATCGACCTCCGCTTGTGAGGCAAGACCGGAACAGCCGGCGGCAATTCGTCGGAGCGCGCGGCCACAGGCGGCATGGTTCTCACCGCCAAACGACGGTAACGGCAGCGCTTCGCCAAAACCGACCGCGCCACTCGCGTGTTCGATTTCGACGAGCCATCCGCTGCGCTGCGCGACCTCGCCGTGTGCGGTCCGCAGCGGCCGTCGCAGCGGCAGCGCGAGTTCGCGAACCCGCAGCCGCACGAGGGTCACAGCACGTAACCGACCGCCAATAGCAGCGAGAACACCACCCCGAGCTGCGCCGTCGCAGCGAGCAGCGGGTTGAGTTGCGCCCCCGCCGTGCCACCGACGATGTCAGAGACGAGCTTGAAGCCCAACGGCAGAGTCACCCATGGGAGCAACACCCACGCGCTTCGCCCGCCGAGGAGCAAGAAGGCGGGCAACACGGCGTACGCCACTCCGAGCAGCGCGGCGTACTCGAAGCGCGCTCCACGCGCCCCGATGCGTACGGCCAGCGTTCGCTTTCCCGCGACGCGGTCCGTCTCGACGTCGCGCAGGTTGTTCACGACCAGCACCGCTGTTGCGAGCAGGCCAACCGGCACCGATGCCGCCAGTGCCCAGAGCGAGAACGACCCCGACTGCACGAACTCGGTGCCCACCACCGCGACGACACCGAAGAATACGAAGACGGCGAGATCGCCCAGGCCGTGATAGCCAAGCGGATAGGGACCGCCGGTGTAGGCGAACGCGGCAAGGAGCGAGACCACGCCGATCGCGATCACGGGCCAGCCTGCAACGCTTGCCAGATAGAGTCCAACCCCCGCGGCGAGCGCGAACGCCAGCAACATGCCCCGCTTCATTTGGGCCGGCGCGAGCAGCCCGAGTTGGACGGCGCGCGGCGGGCCGAGACGATCGTCTCCGTCCGCTCCCTTCTCGCTGTCGTACACGTCGTTTGCGAAGTTGCAGCCGATCTGCAGCAACAACGCACCGAGTAGCGCCGCCACGGCAGGGGCCCACGCTGCGTTGCCATCGACGAAGGCGACGGCCGTTCCCACGGCCACCGGCCCGACCGCAACGGCGAGCGTGCGAGGCCGGATCGCCAATAGCCAGATTGCCGCCGCGGAAGGTGCAGCAGCAGAAGGCTGCGATGGCTGGGCTTCGAGCGACTCGGTCATGACTCTGGCTCCTGGGC
>Ga0055584_100003825_pt1 | contig 14788 bp, 6 predicted proteins | sample OSDHelmetaG_FD_58716 | JGI IMG/M metagenome (GOLD analysis project Ga0055584, IMG submission 58716) | Pelagic marine sediment microbial communities from the LTER site Helgoland, North Sea, for post-phytoplankton bloom and carbon turnover... | ecosystem: Environmental > Aquatic > Marine >... | reverse complement strand
AGGTGGCGGTGCTGCGGGTGGCGGCGCTGCGGGTGGTGGTGGTGCGGGTGGTGCGGGTGGTGGTGGCTTGCCAGGCGTTACCACGCAGTTGAATCAGAGCGATGTAAATACTCAGGTTAGAGACTATTTCTCGGCGGCTGGGGTGGGGAATCTTGCGTCCCCTCAGACCCAAGTTTTCTTTAATGATCGAAATGGACTTCTCTTGGTGCGGGCGAGTTTGCAGGACTTGGATATTATCCAACAAGCGATTGAACTGTTGAACGTGACGCCTCCGCAGGTTTTGGTGGAATCCAAATTCACCGAGATTTCACAGAACGACAACAAAGGCTTTGGGTTTGAGTGGTTTCTCGGAAATATTCCTATCGATGGGGGAAGAGCGGGTTTTCAGGGAGGGACAGCTCCGTCGTATACGGATCCCGATGGTTCGTTCGCCAATCCCTCCGGTGTGTTTCCTCAGCCGACGCAGTTTACCGGTGCGACGCCCATTGCTGCACGGGCAAGCGATGGAAACTTGACGAGTCAATCTTTACGTAATGCTGCGCCCACTCTGTTCACCCTGACGGGTATCCTAACTGATCCTCAATTCAGGACGGTAATCAACGCTTTGGAGCGTCGTGATGGAACCGACGTTCTGTCTGCTCCAAGGGTGGTTACGATCAGTGGTCGGCAGGCGCAGATCAATGCCCAAGAAGTCACGACGATTGTTGCCGGGGTGACGTCGTCGGCGACTGGTGGCGGCGGCGGCGGCGGCATCGCTGGCGGCGGTGGCGCGGCTGGAGCCGTTAGTACGACCTTTGCTCCTACCGTTCAAGCGCTGGCGCAGGGACCAGTACTGAATGTATTGCCGACCGTGAATGCTGACGGATATTCCATTAACATGACGTTGATTCCCTCAATTGTGGAATTTGTTGGATACGATGATCCAGGTCCTTTCTCCTTTATTGGTCAATCTGTCGCGGGCACTACTGTGGGTGTCCCAATTCAGGCTGTGGTTCCTCTGCCGAGAACACGTATTCGACAGGTTGTTACGAGCGTTGTCGTTTGGGATCAGCAAACGGTAATGCTGGGTGGTTTGATCTCTGAGAGCGTGAACAATACGAGAGACAAACTGCCCGTATTGGGTGACCTTCCCCTTTTTGGGAAATTGTTTCGCAGTGAGCACAAGATCACTCGCAAGAGCAATCTAGTAATTTTTGTGACACCTACGATTATCGATCCTGCCGGCAACAAGGTTCATACGCAGAGCGAGATGCCTTTCGCTCAGGGGGCGACTTCACAACCTATGCTGCGCAGTCGCAGGTGATACGTTTATCCGAGATGTTCTAGCCCCGAATCTTGCAACCCAATCGGGACCAGATTCCGTGAACCAATACACTGTCGAACACCAAAAACTGCAATTTGAACTCGGATCTGAATGCCGTGTAAGTATTTACCCGTATCGGTTTGAAGGTCGTAATTCGTAGACAACTATTGGTGGCTTTGTTACCTCTGATTAGGAAATAATATGGGTCTTACGCGACAAATTTGTTTGACGGTGATGTTAGCTGGCATGGCCACATCCACCGTCTCTTTGTCTGCCCAAGACGTCTTGGCACCTCTCGCGGGCGAGTATCTGATTTCCGGCAATCAGCCCGGCAATCAGGTCTACTCTGACGTTGCCTTCAATCGCGATGGAGGCTACGTCGTTTGGCAGGATGAGGTGATTGACGGCGAGGGCAGTGGTATTGCTGCCCAGCGCTTGAACGGAAATCTGTCTGGTGCGCTTTCGCCGATTCGAATCAACAGTATCGCCGCTGGAAATCAGGAGAAGCCGAAGCTTGCTTTGCTGGACGATGGTGGCGCGGTTGTTGTCTGGCAGGGAGGCGAAGTCGGTCGACATGATATTTTCATGCGCATTCTTGGAGAGAATGGGACGTTTTCAGCTCCCGAGTTCAGGGTGAATCAGAATTCTGAACAATTCCAGATAGCGCCATCCGTTACGGTTCTGACCAATGGGAACATTGCGGTTGTCTGGGAATCACACGAGCAGGATGGACACTTGCGGGCAGTAGTGGGACGAATGTTTGATTCTCTGGGTGATCCTATCGGGGATGAATTTCTTATCAATCAAACCACGCATCTGAATCAGCGAAATGGAGCAGTTGCCGCCTTGAGTGACGGTGGTTTTGTAGTGACCTGGGTGTCAGAGGTTTTGCTGGGGGCAGATCAGTTTGGGGGAGCTCAATTTACGGCGGCAATAATGGCTCGTGAATACAATTTTCAAGGAAATCCATTGGGAGACGAGAGCAGGCTCAATAGTGGGCAAGAGATTTGCGCAAGCCCTGATGTGATTTCGTTGAAGGAAGGCGGATATGTGGTGGTTTGGGCAAAGAGCAATGTGTCGAGTCGCGAACTCGGTTGGGACATATATGCAATTCGCGTCGCAGAGGACGGAACGAAGTCAGCCACTGAGAATCTTGTCAATTCCCATACGTTTGGTGATCAGCACACTCCAAAACTAGCGAGGCACGGCGGCAGTTTATTCGTGGTGTGGACAAGTCTTGGTCAAGACGGTTCATTTTCGGGGATATTTGGCCGCATTCTGAGTGCCGGTGGAGTGCCATTTGATCGGGAGCTTCACATCAACAGTTCCACCTTCAATCGTCAATTGCATCCGGTCGTATCCGCGGATGAATTGGGGCGCTTCTTGGTTGTGTGGAGTAGTTATGTGAATGGCGGAAATGGTTTTGAATTGCACGGTCAACGTCTGGCATCGACGTATCCGCTGCCGACGATGCCAGCTCCGTTCGCGGCTCCATTGAATCAGTCACGCATCTTGATTACTTGGCCTGAACTTGCTGGATATTCAATTGATGCGTATGAATTGCAAATTGATGCCGGCGTAGATTCGATCTCTACCACGAATAGCCAGATCATTGTTTCCAATCTGGTCGCGGGGAGTTCTCATACGTTCCGAATAACATTTCTGCTCGCGGATGGGCGGCGGGGTGATCTGTCATCAGCAACTAATGCGAAGACTTGGGGGGAGGATGGAAATTTTGACGGGCTCCCGGATGATTGGCAACAACTGCATTGGGCAGATCAATCGACATGGCCGGATAGGATGATCGATAGTGATGGTGATGGTGCAAACAATTTGACTGAGTTTTTGGCCGGCACCAGTCCAGTGGATAATACCAGTGTACTTGCTGCCAGGATAGAGAGACTGGGCGCAAATCTATGGCTGCGGTGGAACACGAGTCCTGGTTCCGTCTATAGCGTGCAATCCACGGCTAACACGACAATTTGGGTAGACTTCGGAAAGGCGCGTTTCGCACCGGATTTCACAGATTCTGTGACGATAACTGGGGCTGGGAATTCTTCACTCTTTCGGATCTTGAGGATAAGATGAGAACTGACCGAACAATCCGAACGACTCGTCTCGCTCTGGTGTTGCTGGCGATCTATGCGTCGATACCGTCGGTATTTGCGTTTTCGTTGCTTGGGCCCTTCACCAGTTGGCAGGATTCCAGCATTGGATTCGATCTGCCAGCTGGTATCGAAACGGGAGGGCCGATGAACCTTGGCGAGGAATATCGTTCCAACCTTCCATTTGCCAACTACGCCTACGATTCAACTTTTCTCAATTTCTTTGGCAGCAAGGGGATAACCGCCATTGATGAAGCGTTCACCGTATTGAACGATCTGCCCAGGGCGGAAAGCATTGATCTCAACGATTATCCGCTGCAGGCAAAAGGACCGATCAATTTCACCGCCGCCAATCTAAATATAGTAGATCTGAAATCCCTCACTCTGGGTTCCATACTTGGACAATTTGGCGTCGGTTCTCCTGAGCGATGGACTTGGATAATTCGAGATCGAACGACGCCGGCGGCCGGCGCGACCAACTATTTGGTAATCCAGAGAAATTTTGATCCATTTACGTTCCAGCCGACGAACGCAGTAAATGGAACTTTGTATACCTACACCATTTTTGATCCTATTCAAATCCTCGCGGGAGCGACCTATTCAGATGCTGTTGAAAGACCTATTGATCCCTCTGCCATAGATTTCTCAACTTTGGCGGGAATCAATAATCCGGACCCTTTACGCGCCGGAAATCTAGGCCCGGGAGAATACTTTACCGGACTCACCAGAGAAGACGCTGCTGCGCTGAAATACCTCTATCGTTACAATAATAAGAATATTGAGGGATTGAGCGGCGGCGGCGGCGGCGGGGCTGGCGGCGGCGGCGGCGGCGGGGGGGCTGGCGGCGGCGGTGGCAGTGTTGGCAACATTACACTGTCATCAAACGCACCCAATCAGTCCCCATTTTTCGGGGTCCCAGGTGCCACCAATGCATTTCAGACCAACGCGCTGGTGAATCAAGCCATTCGGCCGGGGATGGGGAAAATTTCCTTTCGAAAAGTATTCTTCGACTCGTTGGTCGGAACCACGCTGGATATTACCAACGAATTCGTTGACACATTTATTACGAACAATATTGTGTCTCAGCAACGCCTTCAAAGAGGGTCAACATTCCCCGATATACTGTTCCGGGCCGATGACTTGGGGGTGAACATTGATTCTTCTCCGGTACTTTTTGATAGAAGCGTTGCTTCTGGCAATTTTGTGGATAACAACGCCTTGAACACCGCAGGCGGCGCGTTGGGTGGAGAACCGGCGGCGGGGCCGGGAACGATTGACATGGATATTGTAATTTCATTCAGTCGGTTGGGTCCCTTTAGGCTCAATGATTTCCCGTTCTTTCTCGATGAGAATCAATCGATTGCCGGTGGTGTGTTTGGTCATTTCGATACGACCACCATATTTTCTGTATTTCCAGATTCTGCATCAGTTGAAGAAATTGAAAAAACCGTTGGCTCGAGCGGCACGACAGGGACCGGTGTGTCTCCGTTCTAGGGTAAGGAGAACTATGAACACACCGACGATTAGTAGATTGACCTTGGCAACTGTCTGTTTTGCGGTGCTTCGTATTGGCATCTTGGATGGAATGACCGCCACCGTTCCGATATATCTCAATCCCGGGACCACCAACAATGCTCAGGTTGACGCGCTGAGGTTCAGTAATTCTGGACAGTTTACCTTCTTGAATTCCGTCTCAGCCAGCCTATATGCGACGCTTAACACGAGTTTCTATACCAATACTCAGAGTGGCACCATGAGTTTCAATCCGGGAGTGAAATTCGAATTGCTCACCAATACAATTTCGAAGCCCGCGCGGGTATTTGAAAACCATGGATTGATCGAGTTCAGCGCTGCCGGCAGTATCGCGAACTTTGCCCAGACGCCGGTGGGGCGAATGGATGTCAAAGCTGATCGTATCGTATCCCATGGACAAATACGTGCGACTACCGCGGGTGTTATTCACCTCGAGGGTAAGGATGTCGATTTGGAAAGAGGTGGGATGTCGTCGTCTTTGGAAGACTCCCAGCAGAGCGGCTTCATATCGTTTCTGGACTTGCTCCCTACCAACTATTCCAATCCATTCGGTGTGGAAGACGTATATTGGGGGGCGAGTCGAGGAGGGCGATTGGATGGGGGAACGGCGATTCAATTGAATTTCCAGAATTCACCATTCCCACCTCCACCCGGCCCCGTAACTACACCGTTCCATCAGGTGGTGTATCCAGCGGTATTGAACGTCGCTGCCAACCATTTTTTCACGCAGACCAACTATGCCAGCTATGTCTGGACAAACCAGCTTGGAACGAATCGAGTGGTGCAGATCGTGATGGTGAATACAAACACGTTGAGTCCCGATATTTCGGTTGATGTACGATTTGAACGGATTGCCGCAACACCGGTGAGCGTAGCCGCACCAATCGTTCGATTCGGTCTCGCCAAGACCAACCGGACATTGAGTCGAATCGATACGAATTTTATCTTTTTTGCAGATACATCAATGGCTCAAACCAATCAGACCCTCGCTGCCAACCTGGCCGGTATTACGTTTCGCCCAAGAGCTTTTCAGCTGTTCAGGGGCAACGATGCCAACGGTCTGCTTTCGTTCAGTTCTTTCAATGAGCCGTCCAACGCGGTTCATACATCGGACATAGTGTTTCCTCTTGGTGCTGATTTTACCAATACGTTTACCACGAATTACGCGTATTATGCGTGGGCTGGAAAAATTGGGACACCACGGACAAACACCTTGCTTACGGTAGGTGGGGGGCGTAATCAATCGATTGGGGACCCTACGAATCTGCCTGGCCGCGTTGAAATTGTTGCAACGAATCTAAATTTGAAGTTGGCGCGTATTGAGGCTGAAAACACGATTCAAATCACGACCTCCAATCTGATCAGTGCAGAAGGGGCAATCTTTTCGGCACCCAATCTGATCTTCAATGTCGCTCGAGAGAACGATACAATTTCGCTGACCAACTTTGTCCCTGATTCCATAACGAATTTTAACGGCTTCATTCAGGCCTACAGCGCGGTGTGGACGAACCGGGCAGGGGTCACGCGGGAAGGATATCAGTATCATGTACTGATGTTGGACGCATCGTTGCTGGGTCAACGTACTCCGGTCAGTCTGCCCGCCCTCAACATAAGAAGTACCAATATCATTGTTCAGAACAAGCTGAATGCGGCGCGGTCATTCAACTTCGATTCACCGGCGGTGACATTCAATCAGGGCACGGAACTGCGCCTCAATGCCCAGAATATTCCCAACCTTCAACCTGCAAACTTCCCGCGCCTGCGAAATTTCACAAATTTCGGTATTATTAGTGCGGTGGGACTCGCCGACCTTAGTCCGACCGGGACAAGGCTGAACAATTACGTCCATGATGGAATTCTGCTGGCCAACACCATCAACATCAATGCGACCAACTACGAATCTGCTGGAACAAATGCTGCATTCACATTTTCCAGTGATTTTGTACCGCCAACTTTGGCGTTTCTCCAGGGTAACACAGGTGGGCCCCTGACGATATCGGCCGATGCGATAAAGCTACAGGCAGAAGCTGCGGCAAATAGGAGGGGACGCCACTTGTCAATCGGCGACATTACTCTTCAAGGAAAATCGCTCAAGTTGATCGAACAGGACATCATAACCCCGGCGCGCTTCATAATGAGAATTACAAATTCTATAAGTGACGGAGGGGCTACCTCGAGTAACACCGTTACAGTTGGTAGGGGGTTCGAAGTGAGTAAAAAAGCGACGAACGGTGATCTGCTTGGAACTGCGTTTGAGTCAACGATCCCCCAAGATCTGGTAATTAGTCATACATGGCCGGCTGAAAATCGAGGGAAAACGATCGCTGGATATTCCAACAATATGGCGGTTGGTCGACTGATATTGTCGACAACCAGCCTGCTCGGGCAGCCTTATGGTGTTCGGTTTCTCGGAGCCGGTACCAACAACGCGCTGTATGTCGATCTGCTGGATCTCCGGGGAAGTATAACCAACGAAAATTTTGGCAGTCACTTCGATGTTCACACGAACATGGTCATCTATTTTGCAAATGCTTCACCCTCAGTTGAATTCGTCCTGAATGCGGTGTCGAATGCCAACAACCCTGATCTGAGGAATCGAATTCAATGGGTCAAAGATTTTACCGGACCAAATTCATCCCAGCCGTTTTCGTATATCGACTCCCGCGGGGTCGCGGTGCAGGTAATCGTCAACAGTGCCAAGTTCAACAGTCCGTTCCTCGATTCCGATGGTGATGGTGTCGCAAACTCCGCCGAGGATGAATTGAACAGGGGCACGCCTTTTGATGGAGTATTGATGCGGCCAAGTGTCACGATTGTTACCAATGGTGCTTTTCGGTCGTCGACGATCACGTGGCGGGCCGCGCGCGAGACGATTTACCGGGTGGAGTCCAGCAGCAGCATTACGAACGCTTGGGGGTTGGTGACAAATGTTTTCAACCCAAGTCAGGTGAACAACGATTTTACCTTTACGAACAGCGTACCCACAAACGCGACCATGCAGTTCTACCGAGTTGGATATACCCCGTAAGTTACGTATGACGTCGAGTAACCCTATCAGGGTTCCACGATTCTCAAATTAGATGAGTGTTCAGCTTAAAATCTTCACAAATCATCCCTTGGCGATTCTCTGGCTTTTCGTGGTGATGGGGCAGAGTTTGATCTCGGTCGGCGCGCAAACACATCCGCTTCTAAGTTCCACGCGGATTCACGGAAAGGTCGGGAACTTTTCAGGACACTTGGGCGACGACAGTGTGACTCGCGCACTTGTGCCTTCTACTTCGTCACCGGATGCTGCTACCAATTTTTCCGCTCAACTGGACAATTTTACGGTTATTCCTCCGGATATAGCGGCCGCCGCCGGTACAAACTATCTCATGGTCGCCCACAATTCCGACGTGTTGATCCAGGACAAATCGGGCACTCCGGTATCTCAGACTTCGCTTTCAAATTTCTGGAGTTCCGTGTTGGGTGCCAATGAACGCGTGCTATCACCGAAAATCGTTTACGATCACAATGCGGATCGTTGGATATTTACGGCATGTGCGAATCCCCAGACTGCAGCCTCAAGCCTTTTGATTGGGGTATCTGCCGGCAGCGATCCCACTGGATCTTGGTTTCGCTATTCGGTCGAGATTGATACGACCAATCGGCTGTGGGGCGAAGTCGGCGGGCTAGGATTCAACAACGATTGGATTGTCGTGACCAAGAATCTTCGATTCGTAGCTGGCAACGGCTTCAGCCGCAGCCGGGTATATGTGTTTGATCGAGCCGTATTGGAGGGGACGGTTCCTGTCGCGAATATTAGTGCAACCAATGTGTTAATTGGAATCGAAGAGGATTTTACGGTGTCCTCTCTGATGCCGGCGGTCAGTCGGGACAATTTGGCCAACGAGATGTATCTGGTGGCAAACGGCCAAGGCGACGACGGATTGGGGAATGGTTCGCTACGGTTGTTCAGGCTCACAGCGACGACCAATCTCGTGTTCTCATTGAATCAGTTCTCCCAACCCGTGGGTACTTCTCCGTGGAGTGATTTCCCGACGGCCGGGGCAGGCGATTTCTTGCCCCAGCGTGATTCTCCCACCCTGATCACCGCAGGTGACTCGCGGATACAGAATCTGGTGTTTCAAAGCGGCACGTTGTGGTGCTCGCAGACTGTCTTCCTTCCATCGGGAACTCCGACCCGCTCAGCCGTTCAATGGTGGCAACTCAGTACGAGCGGTTCCGCCATACAGTTTGGCCGAGTTGAAGATCCGAATAATGTGAGATTTTACGCATACCCCAGTATCGCCGTGAATCGAAGCGGTGATGCGCTCATCGGATACTCGAGTTTTTCGGGTGACCAGTATCCGAGTGCCAGTTATTCATTTCGCTTTGCTAACGATCCGGCCAACTCCATGCGAAGTGAGATTGTGTACAAAGCGGGAGAGGCTCCCTATACCAAGTTGGATAGCAATCTGGGGCAAAACCTCTGGGGCAGGTATAGCGCCACCGTGATGGATCCACTAAACAATCTGGATCTGTGGACCGTTCAGGAATACGCCGCGCTACCGGTGGCAAATATTGATCGTTGGGGAACGTGGTGGGCGAAGGTGCTGTTGTCGGTGCCGCCCGACAATGATCTGGAAGTGGTGGTATCCCCACCCAACGGATCATTGATTGCGGCCGGGGTGGCGCAGACGTTTTCTGCAAAGGTGTTTGACACCATTCCCGTTACAAACGCGGTTGTGAGTGCGACGGCACCCGGTTTTTTCACGAACCTGACATTCTTGAACAACGGCGGTTCACCGGACGTGCAGGCTAATGACAACGTGTATACGAGAGTTATCAACCTGCCCAGTACCAACACCGTCATAAGCAATATATTCTCCATTTCCGCGCCTGGCAAAAACCCCTTGATAATCACCAACGTCTACACGGTTGCTCCGCCACCTGGAAATGACTTCTTTGCTAAAGCACAGAAAATAGCGGATCGACTCCCAGAGACCAATGGGTTCGTCATCGGGAGAAACTTTTTTGCATCCAAGGAGCCAAACGAGCCAATTCACGCCAATGTGTCCGCTTTCGGAAACAGCGTCTGGTGGAATTGGGCACCGATCAGCAGCGGGCCCGTGGTCATTGACACCTTGGGGAGCCAGTTCAACACGGTTCTCGCAGTATACACGAACAGTTCAATCTCAACTCTTGCCGAAGTTGTCAGTTCGAATGATGTGACCAATCAGTTTGGACAGTTTGTAAGGGACAAAGCGTTTGTCACATTCCAAGCCAATGCCGGTGCAACCTATCGGATCGCTGTGGCCGGGGCGACGACCAATGATTTTGGGAATATCCGCTTACGAATGGCTTTCAATGGTGCCCCGGATGAAGGCAGACCGCTGGTCTCGATCACGAATCTGGTCACTGGAACACAATCGATCACGAATCCTCCATCTGGATTGATCGTAAACACCAGTACAATCACACTGTCAGGAACAGCGTCGGATCCCGCCCCGAACAATTCGGATGTCGGTCTGGTGCAGGTGATCGGGAATGACGGTATTCCAATCACAGCAAGCGGTACCAACAATTGGTCGATTACCGCAAATTTGAAATCCGGTTCGAACCTTGTGCGGGTGGTTGCGTTTGACGTTGCGCAGAACCGTAGCGTTCCCCTGTCATTTGCCGTGACCTTGCGGGCCTTTGATCCGGTGAATGACATTTTCGCCAACGCGATCGCACTCACCAACAGCAACAATGGGTCCGTGACTGTAAACAACATCAATGCTACCTTTGAGGGGAACGAGCCGCGGCATTCTGGCAAAATTGGAGGGAAATCCATCTGGTATAGTTTTACGCCGAGCCAGAACGGTGTACTGCGACTTTCGACAACAAATTCCACGATTGATACGTTGATTGCGTTGTATACCGGTGAACGCATCAATGAGTTGGTTTCAGTCGCGGCCAATGATGATGTGAATCCGTCGGTGGTTCACAGTGAAATCACGAGCGGGGTGATAGCTGGTCGCAAATACAGCATCGCGGTCGATGGTTTGGCTGGTGCCGCTGGGACAATCGTTCTACATCATGCGTTCTCTGCTGAATCGGTATTCAGCGCAACAATCACCAATACGATTGGTGGTTTTGTAATTCCTGGTTCCGGCACCTACGCTTCCAACGCCTTGGTTTCGGTTCAAGCCAATACAAACAGCGGGTTCAATTTTGTAACATGGGTGGGTGATATCGTTTCCTTGGACAATCCGCTGCAGTTCAATATCCGATCCAACTTGGCTGTTACTGCAGTGTTCGCGAGGCGACAGATTTCGGATGATTTCGAACAAGGGGCGTTCAATGGTGGAGTGGGATGGACATCCACCGGTTCCACCGGGTGGGTTGTTGCGGCGGCCTCTTCGCAAGTGACGAACACTGTTTTCGGCGGAACTTACTTTGCACGCTCGGGCGTTACGACCAATGAACAGAGCAATGCTCTGTCAATCACCAGGCGGATGCGGGCTGATCGAGGCCGATTCAGTTACAAGGTGAGTTCGGAATCCCAAGGCGACAAGCTAGAGTTCTATTTGAATGGAACGAACCTGTTGAGTGTATCTGGAGTGACGGATTGGCAGAACTTCTCGTTCGATGTGCCGGCTGGAACCAACACAGTTTCATGGGTGTATGCAAAAGATTTTGCCCACATTGGCAACCTTGATTCGGTGTTCATCGATAACGTAGACCTGCCTCTCCGCGAAAACGTTGATACCAGTGTGAATCTATTGTTGAACACCAATACGATGAGATTTGTGAATGGGAAATTTCAGGTTCGAGTGGAAGGTCAGACGAATCAGGTATATCGAATTCAGCGATCGGTTGATCTCGCCAATTGGATTACGATCTCGACCAATTACGCTCCGTTTGGATTGATCCAATACACGGATCCCACTTCATCTTCGAATCAGACCATACGATTCTATCGAGTGCGGTCTGATTAGTAGAACGTGCACCAAGCAAAGGCCTTCCTTTGGAGGGATCCAAGCCAGGCAGGTTTCGCCCGGAACTACTTAGAATTACTTCGGCAAACCGTTCAGCAGAAGTTGAAAAGGCCCTGCCAGCACACTGTTCACCTTCGGTTCGGGGAGTGAATCATAAGTGAAATCGACCTTGATCCGATAGTTCAATACGGATTGGCCATCAGGCACTGGAATCAATGTCTCCCAGCGATTGTTCACAATTGGCGTGCGTCGCATCAAGAAGTTGTCATCCCCAACTTGAACATAGGGTCGGACTGTATCCTGTTTGATTGTGCGGAGGTTGGAATTGAACTCTATCTCGACCGGGTAGACATTCTCCGTATTCTTGGTCTGGTACCTGGGAGTAAGGTTGGTCACTGAAGTGGAAACACATCCAGTCAGGGCCAGCATACCAGCAAGAGCAATTGTACGCTTCAGCGTCGCCATCATGAGAGGAGACTTGCACGGGCAATTTTCGTTGTAAAGTTGCATTTGAAGGGCAACGCCTAGCGTCTTTTTTGAATCGCGTTGCGCGGTGTCGCGGCATTCGTTATCTTCCGCGTCCGATCAAAAAGGTATGGCATACGTCAACGACAACTATTTGAAGCTTAAAGCGGGATATTTGTTTCCCGAAATCGCACGGCGAGTACGCGAGTTTTGTGACAGCAATTCGAGCGCTGCGGAACGTCTGATTCGATGTGGTATTGGTGATGTGACCGAGGCACTCCCAGAGGCCGTGCTGACAGCGTTGCATTCGGGTGTGGACGAGATGGGGGATCGCTCTTCTTTCCGTGGGTATGGCCCGGAGCAAGGGTATGAGTTTCTTCGGGAAGCGATTGCCCAGAATGACTATCGTTCCAAAGGCATGGACATTGAAGCCGGCGAGATCTTCGTGTCGGACGGGTCCAAATGTGACAGTGCAAATTTCTTGGATATTTTGGGGGATAAGAACCGAATCGCGGTCATGAATCCGGTCTACCCGGTGTATGTGGACACCAACGTCATGGTTGGCAACACCGGGGATGCCGACGAAGCCGGGATATACGGTGGATTGGTTTATCTGCCTTGCACCGCTGCCAACGGCTTTGTTCCGGAGATTCCGAAAGAGCCGGTTGACATCATCTATCTATGTTACCCGAACAATCCGACGGGGACGGTGGCGACCAGGGAGCAGTTGACAGCTTGGGTGGAATACGCGCGTAAGAACTCTGCCATCATTCTGTATGATGCCGCCTACGCGGCGTTCATCCAGGATGAATCAGTTCCGGCATCCATCTATGAAATTCCGGGCGCTCGCGAATGCGCGGTGGAATTCAGAAGCTTTTCGAAGAACGGTGGCTTTACCGGTACGCGATGCGCGTTCACGGTTGTGCCAAAGGAACTGACGGGACAGTCCAATTCTGGAGATTCGGTGGAGCTCCATCGGCTTTGGGCTCGACGTCAAAGCACCAAGTTCAATGGGGTCAGCTACCCGGTTCAACGAGGCGCAGAAGCTCTGTACTCGGATGAGGGTAAAGCGCAGGTCGGGGCATTGATCGAACATTACATGGGTAATGCCGGCATTTTGATGGAAGGAGCCGAGACCGCAGGCCTGACAGTCTACGGTGGAGTCAATGCTCCCTACATTTGGGTCGAGTGTCCTCAGGGTATAGGTAGTTGGGATGCCTTTGACAAGGTGTTGAACGAAGCGAATGTGGTGATTACACCGGGAGCCGGATTTGGATCTGCAGGCGAGGGATTCTTCAGAATCTCCGCGTTTAACAGTCGGGCCAATGCGGAAGAAGTCGCAGAGCGGCTTCAAAAGCTGAAGTGGTAGTCTACAATTCGATCACAATTCCTGATTTCGTCGGCAAATCAGGTTGAATTCAGAATGGAAACACGGAATTCTAGATGTCGACCCGTTATTTTTCCGTAGAACCAAGCCTCCAATCTCCACGAAAAGAAGAATCATGAACATCAAGCAGTTTGCAAAAAAGGGGATCCAATTGTGTGCGGTCGGATGTCTGTTGGCATCAATGGCCACCGGTTGTGTATCTCGCCGTGAATCCAAGACGTATTCCTTTGATACGTCTGACCATCGTGGGCGGCCTTACGAATTTGCCGTCGGTGGCGAATCCGCTCCGGTCCCAGCTCCGGCCCCGACGCCGGCTCCAGCCACTACGGTGCAATCGTCCGCCAATCATCTGGACCTGCGCACGGATCTCGTCGAGGTGACGAAGCACTCTCCGGCAACTGCATCCGTCGGGCAGACCATCGAGAACACGATTGTGGTCAATCCGCGGGCGCACGTCGGGAATGTCGAGTTGACGCACTTCGTGCCGGCGAATGCCGAATTTGTGAAAGCTGATCCGGCTCCTGCATCGGTCTCGGGCAAGAAATTGGTATGGAACTGGGCGGAGTTGAAACAGTCTGAAAAGCGTAATGTGAAGGTCTGGATCAAGCCGATGGCTGAAGGATCCCTGCGCAGTTGTTCGACCATTCACGCCCTCCCGTTTGGATGCGTTGTCACAAAGGTGGGCAAGCCGGCCATTACGGTCGAGAAGAGCGGTCCTGCGGTGGCCAACGTCGGCGATCGTGTGACCTACAATATCGTCGTTCGCAACACGGGCACGTCTCCCGCCGAGTTGGTGGAAGTGAAGGACACATTGCCGCCCGGGTTCACACATGAGTCAGGCAAACGTGAGCTGATCTTCGATGCCGGTAATTTGCAGCCTGGTGACGCCAAGCAGGCGACCGTGGTGGTGACCGCTGCTCAGCGTGGCGTGTTTGTCAATCGAGTGGTTGCGAGTGCCGCCAACACTGATCCTGCGACGGCCGAGGCTACCACCAAGGTTGTTCAACCCGGTCTAAAAATCGTAAAGACC
>Ga0055584_100003824_pt1 | contig 14790 bp, 8 predicted proteins | sample OSDHelmetaG_FD_58716 | JGI IMG/M metagenome (GOLD analysis project Ga0055584, IMG submission 58716) | Pelagic marine sediment microbial communities from the LTER site Helgoland, North Sea, for post-phytoplankton bloom and carbon turnover... | ecosystem: Environmental > Aquatic > Marine >... | reverse complement strand
CGGTAATCGTTTTGATTTGGTGTTAGTTGCATCACGTCGTGCTCGTCAAATTGCAACGGGCGGTAAAGACCCTTTGGTTGAAGTCGAAAATGACAAACCAACCGTATTGGCTTTACGTGAAATTGAAGCGGGTTTAATTACCAATGCATTAATGGATACCTCTGATCGCCAAGCACAAATTCAGCAAGACACTGCTGAGTTAGATGCGGTTGCTGCAATTGTGGGCAGTCAAACACAAGAATTAGGTTAAACAAGCGCCCTAGCTTATTTAAACCTGTAAACGCGTAACTTTTCTCTATTATTCATAGAAAACAAGTTACGCGTTTTTTATTGCTTTACATACCTGTATAGAACTCTTCACAATTTAGTTTGCATTTACCGCAAAGCCACGTATTCTATACTGACTGTACCTGTTTACTTAAAATATATAATTCAACTTACCAGGTGTATTCATTTTTCTAGTCCTTTACAATCAATTCGGAGTGATAGGTGTATCTATTTGAACCATTAAAAGAATTAAGCTCAACATACCTATCAAAAGTGCAGGTAGATCTACTCAAACAGGCTTACATTGTTGCAAGAGATGCCCATGATGGCCAAATGCGCTCAAGTGGTGATCCTTACATTACTCATCCTGTTGCCGTAGCGCTCAATCTAGCTAAAATGAATATGGATCATGAAACGTTAATGGCTGCGCTATTACATGACGTGATAGAAGATACACCTGTAACTAAAGATGAACTAGCCGAATTATTTGGCCATACGGTCGCAGAACTTGTTGAAGGCGTAAGTAAACTAGACAAGCTAAAGTTTGATAATAAAGAAGAAATGCAAGCGGAAAATTTCCGTAAAATGGTATTAGCCATGGTGCAAGATATCCGCGTGATTTTAATAAAATTGGCGGATAGAACACACAATATGCGCACTCTCGGTTCTTTACGACCGGATAAACGCCGTCGTATAGCCCGTGAAACCCTTGAAATATATGCGCCAATAGCTAATCGCCTTGGTATTCATGATATTAAAAATGAGTTGGAATTACTTGGCTTTCAAGCGCTTTACCCTATGCGCTATAGAGCATTAAAATCTGCCGTTAGTAGCGCTCGTGGCAATCGGAAAACCATTATTAATAATATCCAAGCAGAAATATCATCTCGTTTATCTGAGAGTAATATCGAAGGTGAAATTGTTGGACGAGAAAAACACCTATACTCTATTTACAAAAAAATGCTCAATAAAGAATTAATGTTTAATGAGGTAATGGATGTTTACGCCTTTCGCGTTATTGTCAGCAATGAAATCGATGATTGCTATCGTGCATTAGGTGCCGTACATAATTTATATAAACCCATTGAAGGTCGTTTTAAAGATTATATCGCTATTCCTAAAACTAATGGCTATCGTTCGTTACATACCTCACTTATTGGTCCTCACGGTATTCCAGTAGAAATACAGATTAGAACAAAAGATATGGAGCAAATGGCTGATAAGGGTGTTGCTGCTCATTGGTTATATAAAGAAGGTGGCGATAACAGCGATACAACAGCTCAAATGAAAGCCCGTCGTTGGATGCAAAGTTTAATTGAATTGCAACAAAGTGCTGGTAGTTCATTTGAATTCATTGAAAATGTAAAATCTGATTTATTTCCAGAAGAAATTTACGTCTTTACACCACAAGGACGTATTATTGAATTACCTATGGGTGCTACCGCAGTTGATTTTGCCTATGCAGTACATACAGATATTGGTAATTCATGCGTAGGGGTTAAAGTTGATCGTAAACCTTACCCAATGAGTCGCGCACTAGATTCTGGACAAACTATTGAAGTAATTACTTCTGCTGCTGCGAGGCCTAACGCGACTTGGCTCAACTTTGTTGTTACAGCAAAAGCACGCTTACAAATAAGAACCTATTTACGTAGCCGTGAAAAAACCGAGTCTAAAGCACTTGGATTACGCTTATTAAGCCATGCATTAGGTAACCTCTCAATTGATGACATAAGTAAAGAAAAAATGGACGCCGTGATAGAACAAAATGGCAGCACAAATTTCGATGATTTATTAACCGACATTGGTTTAGGAAATGCATTAAGCATCGGTATTGCTAGACGCCTTACAGATGAATTTACTGAAGACAGTGAATTCTCACCAACAAACAACAAAGCCAAAATGCCAATTAAAGGCACTGAAGGTATGCTAGTCAGTTATGGCAAATGTTGTCGACCTATTCCAGGTGATTCAATTGTCGCTTATTTAAGCCCCGGTAAAGGATTGATGGTACATCAACAGGGCTGTTCAAATATTAAGGGCTTTGAATCTGGTGCATTATTTCCAGTAAAATGGGACAGTGATATTGATAAAGAGTTTATTGCTAAGCTCAGAATAGAAATAATTAATCACCAAGGTGCTTTAGCACAATTAACTAATGTAGTAGCTAGGTGTGGCTCTAATGTTCACAGCTTAAACTCTGGCGAAAAAGAAGCAGGCCTTTATATTATCGATATGGAAATAACATGTCGTGATCGTATTCACTTAGCTGATATCATTAGAAAAATTAAAGTAATGGTTGATGTACAACGCGTCATCCGTAATAAATAAAAAGTGGCAAGAGCCTATTTATTGCCACACAACAACACATAAAATTGCAGGAAACAATATGAAAAGCATTATCTCAACTGATCAAGCTCCTAGCGCTATTGGTACGTATAGCCAAGCAGTTAAAGTAAACAACACTGTATATTTATCTGGACAGATTCCTCTAATTCCAGAAACAATGCTAGTAGTAGAAGGCGGGTTTGCAGAGCAAACAGAGCAAGTATTTAAAAACCTTTCAGCTCTATGTGAAGCAGCCGGTGGTTGCATTAACGATATGGTCAAAGTAAACATTTTTATGACTGATTTAAGTAACTTCGCAACCGTAAATGAAATTATGGCAAAATATTTTCAACAACCTTATCCTGCTCGCGCAGCAATTCAAATATCTAAATTACCAAAAGACGTTGATATTGAAATTGATGGTATTTTAGAACTTCCTAACGTCGATTAAGACTTAACACCGGAATATCACCCACAGGTTCAAGAATAAAACAAAGAAAAATATGACTCCAAAAAGATTAAAACGCATCAATACTATGCTTGATAAGCGACAACCAGATCTTACCGTTTGTATGGAAGGTTTACATAAAAGCCATAACTTAGCCGCAGTAGTTCGAACCTGTGATGCCATTGGCGTTAGTGATGTACATGCCGTATGGAAAAGTGAAGAAGCGGAAGTCCGTGGTGGCAGCGCGGCAGGCAGCCAAAACTGGATTGATGTACATAATTATCATAAAACGGAAGATGCTATTGCCGCAATGAAAGCACAAGGTATGCAAATACTGGTCACTAACCTGTCTGATACAGCCGTCGACTTTCGTGAAATTGATTACACTAAACCTACGGCTATTATATTAGGACAAGAGAAATTTGGTACGTCAGAGGTTGCTTTAGCTTTGGCAGATCAAGATATTGTTGTGCCTATGGTTGGCATGGTGCAGTCACTTAATGTATCTGTTGCCTGTTCAGTCGTTTTATACGAAGCACAGCGCCAACGACAAATAGCCGGAATGTATGACAAACCGAGACTAAGCCACGAGCGTCGACAACGTGTGTTATTCGAAGGGGGTCATCCTATTTTTGCTGAAGCATGTCAGCGTAAAGGGTTGCCTTATCCGGTTATAGACGCCGAAGGGCAAATTGTGGCTGAAGAAACTTGGTGGCAAAAAATGCAAATGAATAAAAAAGCTTGGCAACACCTCGATGATTAATTGCCTAGCTCAATTTTAAAGCAAATATCACCATGGAAGCATTGACTAAACTTTCTCAAGTCGCCCTAACAACACTCAAAGGTGTTGGCCCAAGCATGGCAAAAAGACTAGAAAAATTAAGTTTATTGTCAGTGCAAGATTTATTGTTACACCTACCACTACGTTACGAAGACAGAACTCGTATTACCTCAATTAGAGACTGTCTGGTTGGTACCCATACAAATATCATTGGTGAAATAACCAGTAATCAGCTTACCCACGGCAAGCGCCGCATGATGGTTGTGAACTTAAATGATGGTACAGGTAATGTTCAACTGTGTTTTTTTAGCTTTTCAGCTAGTCAAAAAAACAGCTTAAGTGTCGGCCAAACTATTCGTTGTTATGGCGAGATAAAACGCGGACCAAACGGTTTTCAAATAGTACACCCTGAGTACCGTTCGTTAGACAATGATCGCGCTTTAACTCCCATGGAAGAAACCTTAACTCCTGTTTACCCAACCACTGACGGTTTAAAACAAAACTCATTGCGTAACCTAACAGAGCAAGCTTTAATTAGACTGCAACGTGGGCAAGTGGAAGAGTTACTACCTAGCGGTTTATTCGACGAACAATATTCTCTAGCACAAGCGTTAGTTATTATTCATAGACCACCACCCGAGGCATCAACAAGCCAACTTGAACTAGGTAAACATCCGGCACAATTACGTTTAATCAAAGAAGAGTTACTTGCTCATAACTTAAGTATGCTCAAACTCAGACAGAATAGTGATGTGCATCAAGCAGTTTCATTAAGCCCTGAACAAGCGATTGAACCTTACCAAGCGGCTAATGAATCATTTTTAAAAGCTCTCCCATTTTCCCCTACTAATGCACAGGCACGTGTGGTTAATGAAATAAAGGTTGATTTAGTCAAATCTCAACCCATGATGCGCTTAGTACAGGGTGATGTTGGCTCAGGTAAAACGCTCGTTGCTGGACTAGCCGCATTAACTGCTATAAGCCAAGGGTATCAAGTAGCACTAATGGCGCCCACAGAAATATTAGCCGAACAACATGCTATAAATTTTGCCAATTGGTTTACACCGCTCGATATTAGCGTTGGTTGGCTCGCCGGTAAAACGAAAGCAAAAGCACGTCGATTAGCCTTAGAGCATATTGCCAGCGGTGAAATGCAGATGGTAATTGGTACCCATGCATTATTTCAAGCGGATGTAATATTTAACAAGTTAGTGTTAATTATTATAGATGAACAACACAAATTTGGTGTTCATCAACGATTATCACTACGAGAAAAAGGCGTTTTTGATAATAATTATCCGCATCAATTAATTATGACTGCTACCCCTATTCCTCGTACTTTAGCCATGACGGCTTATGCCGATTTAGACACCTCAGTTATTGATGAATTACCCCCCGGCAGAACACCTATTAATACAGTTGCGCTACCTGATAGTAGGCGTGATAACGTGATAGAGCGCATTAGAGAAGGTTGTACTAATGACAATCGTCAGGCTTATTGGGTCTGTACATTAATTGAAGAATCAGAGGTATTGCAGTGCCAAGCGGCTGAAGATACCGCGGTACACCTGCAAGAACAATTACCAGAGCTAAAAATTGGACTAGTTCATGGCCGAATGAAGGCGGCTGAGAAACAAGAAATAATGACTAAGTTTAAAGCCGGTGAAATTCACTTGCTGATTGCAACAACAGTAATTGAAGTGGGCGTTGATGTGCCTAATGCAAGTTTAATGGTGATTGAAAATCCTGAACGCTTAGGCTTAGCACAACTTCATCAATTACGTGGTCGTGTTGGTAGAGGCTCTGTTGCTTCACATTGTGTTTTATTATACAAAGCGCCCTTATCAAAAACAGCCACCAAGCGATTAGCCGTGTTAAGAGAAAGTAACGATGGTTTTGTTATTGCTGAAAAAGATTTAGAAATTAGAGGCCCTGGTGAATTGCTTGGTACACGTCAAACAGGGTTAGCTGAATTAAAAATTGCTGACTTAGTTCGTGATGGCTACCTTATTCCAGAAATTAAGCAAAAGGCGTATTTATTATCGCGCCAAAATCCTGAATGTGCCCAAGCATTAATACAACGTTGGCTTGGTAATAAAGAGCGTTACTCGAACGCATAAGTCTTTAAATATCGAATAACTCTTTATAAACCTACCTATTCACTGATTAGTTTATAACGTTATTATGACAGGTAAAAAAATGGCTAACCTATAAAGAGATTAGCCATAAAACATGATACACACGCTAGGAATAAACAATGGTGTACCAAATAAGAACAGGCTACATCGAATAAAATTTCAAAATAATTCTACGTTATAAAACCTGTCACAAGTAAATACTCCTGATTTACCTTTAGAACGCATAGCTTTGTGCTTTTAAAGTAAATAATTAATGACGAAAACTCGAAATTAATGCAGGAATACCCGGCAACATGCCTACTGCCGCCATTACCGTTGTTAACACAATAAACATAATCCCTGGTATAATCCAGCGGTTCATTTTACTCAATTCCGAACTACGTTCTTTACAGCCAATTAAACCAAGGTTATCAAGCAACATAGTAAGTGACCAACCAAAAGCAGGATTAACTAGCGCTGAAGCAAATACAACAATGGCGGCTGATTGAGTAGTTTTACCTTCCCGCGTCATCTCCATTCCAGCTTCAAGTAACGGAATAAAAACCCCCACGATTAATGCAACACACAATACAGGCTGCCATATAGCTAAATCCATTGGATATCCCCATATCCCCGCTATAACACAAAACAAAGCAGTCAACAAAGCTCCCGCTGGAATAGGACGTTTAGCAATAGCCGCTGGTACCATATACGTACCCCATGATGAAGCAAAGTTAGCTCCACCTAACAAGGAACCAAATGTTTGGCGAATAGACGCACTAACCATAGTATCATCAATGTTCATTTGTACTTTTTCAGTACGTTCTGGATAACTAATTTTCTGAAATACTTGATGCCCCAAGAAATCAGGAGACCACATAGCTACAGCTAAAATAGCAAAAGGTAGTACAACAACAAAACTTTCTAGTGTAGGTAAACCTAGCATCCAACCTGAATTTTCACCCCACCAATACATTGGATTCATATTAGGTAAGCCTGGACTAGTTACAAACTCAAATGGTGCACCCATAGCAAAAGCAAGCGTACCACCTAATAAACAACTTAACGGCACTGCTAACCAACGTTTTCGCCAATGTTCAAGTAAAGCATACAATAAAATAGTACTAAGAATGACCACAAAAGGAATGTGTGTCATGTCAATGCTTTCTCCCCAAGCAAACAATTTTTTAACTTGTGAAATAGTCCCTACAAATCCGAGATACAGTAGCAAGCCACCACAAACACCTTTACTGGTAAGATTTGCGAGTCTACTTCCCCCTTTACTAATCGCTAAAATCAAACCAAACGCACCAATGAGTAGTCCAAACGCCATAGGATGACCGCCTGCAGCAACTACAATAGGAATAAGCGGAATGAGCGGGCCATGCGTACCTGCTAAGTTAGCGGTAGGGAGTAAAAAACCGGAAAAAAGAACAATAAAAATTGAAGCAATTAATAGCTCATAGCGTACGTTTTCTAAAACAAAACCTTCACCAAGCCCAAGTGGCGATGCAAACGTTGCGGCTATTGCGCCAACCATCACTACTTTACCAATAGTTGCGGCCATTGCTGGTATAGTATCTTCTATCTCAAATCGATAGTCTTTGAAGGGTAAATTGGGTCGCCAGCGTTTAGGCGCCATTATTTGCAACTCGTGTTCTAGGTAGTCTTCTCGCGTGTCAAAGTCCGAACTTGGCCTGTGCTTTTGCTCGTAATTCAGCTCATCCTTATTTTTTTGAGATTTTGATTCTTGCTCAAGTGTGGAGTTAGAAGTATTGTCCATTATTAGTCCCTCTGGTCACAATTTAAAAAAGTGCTAAGCATTTCAACGCGGCTATCCTACCCCAACGTTATCCTTATTGCTAACAACGAAAGACAATCATTAGTCGTAGTACCCCATATTTTTAATTAATTTAATAAGACCTTTGAGGTGCTATTTTGTCCTGAATTTTTTTCATATGTTCACGAAAATCTCTATCAAATTTACTCTCACCACATGAAAAAACCGAAGTAGATCCTTCTACTGGGCTGCCAAGAAATTGCTCTCTTTCTATGATGCAAGTGCCGTTATCATTTTTAATGATTGAAATATCGCTAGATACTTTGGTTGTGTTTTTTTCTCGTACTTGTTCTGGTGTTAATTTTTTATAAGCATGCGGAACCAGCGTTGGATCACTATGCATTATTGAAGATGATTTGAATTTTTTTAAATCCGAAAATTCCTGTTCAACTATCTTCTTATTAATTGAATTTCGTAAACTATTAAGTTGCTTATAGCTATCGAATTTCACTGGGGCATTTGTTTTTGTTATGAGAGTTTTAGATTGGGGCTCTCGTTCAGTTAAAGACCCTTTATTTGATTTATTTATTTGCGAAATATTATTAGAGAGACTTTGTTTCTTTTTCTGTGCTGTCTTAACTATATTGTTAACTTTATTTTTTGGATGAATTTCTTTTAATATTCTCTCTTTAGGTTTTTGTTGGGCTTTGACTACTTTTGTTATTTCAGATTTTTTAGGCTCTTTGATAAGCGGAGTGAGGTTAATTATCGCTGTTTTAGTTGGTATTTTATATAAATAGCTTTGAATAGCTCTATTGGTGTTTTTAACAGGTTTAGGAAGTTGCTTTTTTACAGTAAAAAGTAATAGCGCAATAATTAGGAGATGTACGAGAAGAGAAATGAGAATGGTAAACAAATGATTTTTAAGCGCAGGCTTTTTACCGTTAGTCACTGTCATTGACACTTGATTTATAACATCTTCCTTTATTACAAATCCATCTGACAACAAATGTCCCCCTTATGGCATTCAGTTTTATACCTTCAACCTTCTAATCTACCTACAGTGTAAAATAGACACCCTTAGACTCATTTAGTTCAGAGCTATCTATTTTTTACCGAGAATAGTAAAGGCATTATTTTCTGGAATAGCTAACATGATGGAGTGCATGTTGAAGTGAATTTACTGAAATTATCGGTTAGTTGTATAGTCGATAGTTTATAAGTTAATCGGCCGCAAGCGACCGATTAACAATACCTTACACTAATGTGCTTCATCCCAGTTATCGCCAACACCTGCTTCAGCAATTAGCGGCACACTTAATTCAACCGCATTATTCATCAGTTCAACTAATTTAGCCGTTACTTCTTCAACAATATCTTGATGAATTTCAAAAATTAATTCATCGTGTACTTGCATAGTCATTTTAATACGATCATCATTTTTTTCAGATAACCAGTTTGCAACGGCTAGCATAGCTTTTTTGATAATATCAGCAGCTGTTCCTTGCATCGGGGCGTTAATAGCAGCTCGTTCCGCAGCCTTTTTACGCATGCCATTTTTTGCATTAATATCAGGTAAATATAATCGACGGCCAAATAAAGTTTCTACATAACCTTGTTCACTGGCTTTTTGGCGAGTTTCTTCCATATACGTTAATACGCCAGGATAACGCTCAAAGTATTTGTCTTGATATTCTTGTGCTTGATGACGGCCAATATTCAATTGTTTTGCTAAACCGAATGCTGACATGCCATAAATCAAACCAAAATTAATCGCTTTAGCGCTACGACGTTGATCTGTGGTAACTTCATCAAGTTCAACGGCAAAAATTTCAGCTGCGGTAGCCCTATGCACATCTTTGCCTTCGCTAAATGCGGTTACTAACCCTTTATCATTCGATAAGTGCGCCATAATACGTAACTCAATTTGAGAATAATCAATGGCAACAATTTTATGATCGGCAGGCGCAATAAAGGCTTGACGAATTTTACGCCCCTGCTCAGAGCGAATCGGAATATTTTGTAAGTTTGGATCGGTTGAAGATAAACGGCCTGTTGCAGTGACCGCTTGATGATAAGACGTGTGCACTCGTCCTGTTTTAGGACTAACCATCAATGGAAGCTTATCCGTATAGGTTGATTTTAACTTGCTTAAGCCGCGATTTTCTAAAATTATTTTAGGCAATGGATAATCAAGCGCTAACTCTTGTAATACTTCTTCTGCTGTAGACGGAGCACCTTTGGGTGTTTTTTTAATGACCGGTATTTTTAACTCTTCAAACAATATTTGTTGTAACTGTTTAGGAGAACTAAGATTAAAGCTTTTTCCAGCTAAATTATGCGCTTCAATTTCTAATTCGTCTAACCGTTGACCGATACTTTGGCTTTGTTGGTCAAGTACATCACAATCAATCAACACCCCTGTTTGTTCCATTTGTGCTAATACAGGCAGCAAAGGTATTTCAATATCGTTATAAACACTTAGTTGCTCTGGTAATTGCTCAAGCGCAGGAAAAATAGCACGATGTAAACGCAAAGTAATATCTGCATCTTCCGCTGCGTATTGACCTGCTTGCTCAATATCTATTTGATTAAAGGTTAATTGCTTCGCGCCTTTACCTGCAATATCTTCAAAATGTACCGTTTTATAATCAAGATACTTAAGCGCTAATGCATCCATATTATGACGAGTAGCAATACTGTTATAACAGTAAGACTCAATCATGGTATCAAAAGCAACACCTTGTAACTTAATGTTATAATGGCTTAAAACATTGGCATCGTATTTTAAATTTTGACCAACTTTTTTAACCACAGTGCTTTCTAAAAGTGGTTTTAACTGTGCTAAAACCCAATCTCTATCAAGTTGTTCTGGTGCGTCGATATAATCATGAGTAAGCGGTACATAAGCAGCCTTGCCTACTTCTACCGCAAAAGATAAACCTACAAGTTCAGCTTTCATATAATAAACACTGGTTGTTTCAGTATCAAAAGCAAACGCATCACTATTCGCTAATTTGTCTAACCACAGATTAAATGCTTCTTTATCAAGAATGATGTCATATTCACTCTCTTCAACTTCCACTGTAGCTACATCAACATTTGTCGATGTTTCAGCAACACTAGCTGTCGTTTTTCGTTTAGCGGTGCTTGTTGTTTTTTCACCGCTGCTGCCTTTATCTAAATCGGCTAACAAACGTTTTAGTTCAAACTCTTGATACAGCGCTCTTAGTTTCTCGATGTCTGGTTCAGTTGACGCTAATTCTGCAGCCGTTTGCGCTAATTCAACATCACATTTAATGGTGGCCAATTGATAAGAAAGTGGCAATTGATCTAATGCATCACGCAAGTTTTCACCAATTTTTCCCTTTACCTTATCCGCATTCGCTATCACTTCATCTAATGTGCCATGTTCTGCTAACCATTTAACGGCGGTTTTAGGCCCACACTTTACAACGCCCGGAATGTTATCTACTTTATCGCCCATCAAGGCAAGGTAATCAATAATTTGATCAGGGCGAACACCAAATTTATCACTAACGCCAGCAACATCCATTTCTACATTAGTCATGGTATTAATCAAACGAACATGAGGCGTTACTAACTGCGCCATATCTTTATCGCCTGTCGAAATTACCGTTTCAATACCAAGTTCATCGGCTTGTTTTGCTAAAGTGCCAATAACATCATCAGCCTCCACGTCAGGAATAACTAGAAGCGGTAAACCCATCGCGCTAATAATGTCATGCAATGGGGCAATTTGAGTACGTAAATCGTCAGGCATTGGTGGACGATTAGCTTTATATTCTGGATACATATCATTGCGAAAAGTTTTACCTTTCGCATCGAAAATAGTGATAATATTGCCATTTGGATAGTCTTTTTTCAAACTACCTAGCATATTCAATACACCCGTTATTGCGCCGGTAGACTGACCACTTGAAGTAGATAATGCTTGTAAATAAGGTACGTGATAAGCCCTAAATAAATAAGATGAGCCATCAACTAAAATAAGTGGTGTATTTTCTTCTGAGGAAAGTTTTTCGGGCAAAGTTGTCATAAGAATGAAGTCTAAACAATAAGATAGGCTAAGCATGCCACAAAGCGCGCTTTAGCTCTACTACACCATGACAATTGGCTTAAGCGTAATGTGGATAAGTTTGTTGATAAACGCGAAAAACGATTAGAATACTAGCGTAAGTTATTCTGCTTTAACTATATATATAATTGATTTTATTATAAAAATATTAAATATAATATTTTACCGATAAAATATTTTTTATTTTTACATTTGTGGATAAATAAATGAGTTAACGTTACTTTTTAAGTGTACAAAAAAAACACAAGCAAAATAACGAGCTAAGAGACTATCAGAATTTAGCCTTATTACTAGTACATTATTAAACTTTTTTGAACTATTTATGACCATTAAAGATAACAAAAAAACATAAGCTAATAACGACGTGACCTGACAACTGTTCGACCAGTTCCCATCTTTTTCAATAAATTAAAAATAACCTGGTGATTAATTTATTGTCAGTATTTTTCAATTTACAGACAGGTATTAAATGGAGATTATTTCTCTAAATATTCACACTATATTTCGGGGTGTAAAAACAGAATAAATTATCTAGATATTGATATCGCTATTAGAATAAATTTTTATTATTAAAACGTAAAGTATTTAGCTTTATTGCCGATATATTTATTGCCGTATAGTTTTAACGTGGGTTTACGATTAAGGACGATCATGATTAACAGTTTATTAAATAGCCCTTTGGATTTAAGAACATTTATTACCCAACCAGTCAATGAGCAAACACCTACACTCACCGATGAACTGAAAAATATTGCGCCAACAATGGCTCAAGAACTCCTAAGTGAGTTTGATGGTAAAAGAGTTGAAGATATACTCCACCAACAGTTAACTTCACTTATCACTATCTCTAGTGCTAGCTTACCAACAGCCTTCAACTACCAGTATTCAGATAAAGAATTAGCCTTACGCACAGTAATAAGCAGTCAACAAGAGGGTTTACTCAACAATGAAAATAGCGATAAGCTAATGCAACGCTTGAGTAAATCGGTAAAAGACATACGCGGAGCCTACGCCAATACTAATGATATATTAAGCCTTTTAGGTCAATTGGGTCATGAACAAGAATCATTTTTGGCTTCTAGTGAACAACGCGTTGAACGTGCACTAAATCCTTATATGGAACAAATAAGTCAAACAAATAATGAAGGCAACTACAATTTTGAAATATCAGTAAAAACAAAGGAAGGCGATGTTATCAATATTATCTTTAATTCATCGCAAGGTTTTGATGAAAGCACAGGTAAAGCAGTTGATAGTTTTGGCCTTAGCTATGAAGTTGAAGGTGACTTGTCAGAAGCTGAGCATCAGGCACTAACCCAGGTGTTGTCTGGGGTTGGTGAAATGGCAGATGAATTTTTTAAAGTAAGCCAAAACTCAAACAGTAAATATGTTCCTGCGGGTCAATCAAATTTTAATATAGATTTTGTGTCTGCTTTTGATCATCAACAATTATCTGGCTTTGATGTGTCTTTTTCCACGACTGAAGGTCAACAACTTGGCGATCAAAAAAATAATCTAGATCTAAGTTACGATGTTAATCAAGAATCAAATCAACAAGCCCTTACGTTTAGCTCTCAAGCAGGCATTAATGAGATAGATTTTTCATTAGACATGTCTACTTTTGGCGGTAAAGATGCAGAGCAAATGCAGCAATACATAACTACATTAGATAAAAATCTCGAAGATAGTCGCTACAATAGTAAAGGCGAAAATGAAACATCTGCATTTGGTAAAAAAGACGATTTAAAAATGCAACAAGGCTTCGCTCTATTTAAAGGTGCCTTTGCTAGTATGTCATTAGCAGCACAACGTTATTCTGAGATAGAGTCTCTCGCTGCACAGCAATTCATTGATGGCCGAGCAATGGTCGCAGATTTAGTGGATAACATGATCACAAGTGATCCTCGCTACCAAGGACTTAATAGCGAAACCAATAATACATTGGGTGATGGTGTTTCAACATTAGCTGATTTTGACGCGACATTTTCATTTTCGAAAGAGTCAAAAAACTTTAGAGCTCTGCACCCCAAAATTGAGGTGTCGCTGAGCCAAATAACCGAACAACATAAATCAGGAGAATTAAGTGGGCTAACTCAAAATAAAACAGTCAATACTCATTTTGATTATCAACTAACGCGGCCTGATTATTATAATAAAACAGAAAGTTATAACATTGGTGCAGCAGTCAAAGATAATGAGTTAGTTGGACTTGACCAACAACACCAAGTAGATGTTAGTAAAGAAACTTACTTATTTAATCCAGAGACAAATCAGTATGAGCTGGAAATGGCGCTTAATGAGACTATAGCGAACGAGAGCAACATCCGACTTATTAACGATATTTGGCTTGAAAACAAAGAAAGTAGCCATACTATGGCTAAAAAAGAGCGTATCGCTAACGAAGGGCAACCAGAAGACTTTAAGAAAACAAACCACCATTCTTATAATAAATTAATAACATTAATTGGCGATTTGGATAAGTTAGCAGAAAATAAACACGCTGAACGTGATTATCTTATTGCATTAAATGAAGCAAACTTTTTTATGGATAATAATGCTAAATAACCTGAACTCGCTTTAAGGAAAAATAGCTGCTAGAGAAACATTTATTAAGCCGAGATCTGATTAAATTCAGATTAAATAATATAAAGGAATTAAAGTACTTTTATAATCTGTATTAGTCAGCAGAGTGGTTTTATCATCGTTTTTTATAAAAGTAACGCTGTGCTAACTTTTTTTACCTATTCATTCAAAAGATATAAATAAATCCAGTTGTGGATCGTCACAAATAATCAGAAACGCGTCACTGGATGATAAAATTTAACATATTAGAGTGTTCCTAATTTTTGAAATAAACCTCCCGTATGATCACTAATGCCACTTTGTTAGCCTTACGCTAAGGGCAAAAAATGCCACAGAGCGGTCATACCTTCTCGTTAAAATCAGTAACAAAAAGGACAAGATTGATAC
>Ga0055584_100003822_pt1 | contig 14792 bp, 13 predicted proteins | sample OSDHelmetaG_FD_58716 | JGI IMG/M metagenome (GOLD analysis project Ga0055584, IMG submission 58716) | Pelagic marine sediment microbial communities from the LTER site Helgoland, North Sea, for post-phytoplankton bloom and carbon turnover... | ecosystem: Environmental > Aquatic > Marine >... | reverse complement strand
AAAGTCTATTAGCATACTTTTTACGTACAAATAATAAAATAAACGATAAACTGTTACCCATGCTATACAAAAGCCACAATAAAACGAACGACAACCTATACGAGTAAAAAATAAAAACCAAGGTAAGCAATGCGGTTTTGAATAGATAAATAGTTTACTATTGATAAATCAGCGCTAATATCATTGATAGTAGCGGTTTCGTTTTATTGAAAATTAACTATTCCCCGTTCACCATAACAGTTAAATATTAAACATATTTTCAAAAGAAATTTATTTACCTTATATTATGTCAGATTTTTTATTATCACAAATACTCGTCACAATTACGCTTATTATTGAACTGTTTGCTATGCAACTAAAGAATAAAAACTCTCTTTTAGGTTTTCTATCAGTTAGTTGCTTATTCAATGGTTTACATTATCTATTACTTGAGCAACCTACCGCGGGGTTTATCTTTTTATTTTCAAGTCTTCGTTTTTTAATTTCAATTAAATGGAAGCTACGCTGGGTTTCTATCGCTTCCCTATGTATTAGTTTTATTATTACCATTTATACTTATGTAGGGTTTTTGAGTATTATTGGTTTTATTGCAACCATTTTTACTACTACAGGGTCGTTTAGTCGCAGTGATAAAGTTTTACGCTTAATGATGATTATAGGTGGCTCATTGTGGCTTATTCATAACCTTATTTTATGGACACCAGTAGGTATACTCGTTGAGGCTGCTTTTGTCGGCAGTAGTTTTATTGGATATTATCGTTATTATGTTATAAAAAAAGAGAAAAACATTGCATTTTAATATTCTAAAATAGCCACATAACAAAGCTAACGAAGCAATCTAATCACACGTTATAACGATGCTAATAGGGTGGATATTTAGGCAAGATCTTTCTTTTTATCGTCAATAATTCATTTTCAATGTATGGGGTCTAATGTAAATAACGGAAATTCCACCAATTCAAAAAAGTCTTGAATTAACGGAGAATGTAAACTAAACGATTCTCATACCAGTTTAACGTCGCTCATTACGTATTCCCATCTATTATTTGTGAAATATTTTCACATCATCTTAAAGCGTTACTATCTTTTATTTTTTCTACCTCTGCCTCGAGCAAGTTTTTTCGCTTCACGGGCAGCAATTTTCTTTTGCTCTAATTCCGCAAAATGCTGATTTTCTTTTTCTATATTTTCTGGCATTTCAAACGTAATAGCCCCAAGGGTTTTATCTCTAATTTCATTAATTAAAATCACCGATGCCTTATGCATATCAACATGACCACCGCTTCGAACACAACTACGCTTACGGCCAATGGCTTCAATTAAGTCTTCTTCATGTTTAGGTAATTCATCAAGCTTATAACGCTCCATTAAACGTTCAGGATAAACTTCTAGTAAGTATTCTGCGGCAAAGTAAGCAATATCATCATGATCGAAAGCGGTATCTTTAACAGCGCCAGAAACCGCCAAACGATAGCCACTATTTTCATTAGCAATTTTAGGCCACAACATTCCTGGCGTATCAAAAAGGTATAACCCCTCTTCTAAACGAATACGTTGCTGCCCTTTAGTAACGGCTGGCTCATTCCCAACTTTCGCTTTAGTTTTCCCCACAAGCGTATTAATTAACGTGGACTTCCCAACGTTAGGAATGCCCATAATTACCGCATTAATTTGCTTCCCATCTTCGTCTTTACTTGGTACTAATTTTTTAATTAACGCCGGGATTATTTTGGCAATTGCATTATTTTCGGTAGTCAGGGCAATCGCTTTAACATGATGCTGAGATTCTAGGTACTCTAACCAAACTTTTGTTTTTTCGGGATCAGCCAAATCACTTTTATTAAGAATTTTAATAAGTGGTTTATTACCTCTAATTTCAGTGATCATTGGATTTTCGCTACTAAATGGTAAGCGGGCGTCACACACTTCTATCACCACGTCAATTTGTGGTAAAATTTCCTTAATTTCTTTTTGCGCTTTGTGCATATGGCCGGGAAACCAGTTAATTGCCATGAAATATCCTAATTAGGTTACAAGTTTTTATTTTATGAATTTTAGCAAGGTTTAACTTAGGTACAAAGGTTATTTGAAAACTATAATAAATTGATTAAAAAAAGAGCATAAAAAAAATTAAAGTTTAGTATTTTGTTGCCGATTTATTATGAAAGCCAACAAAAAAATATAGAATTAATATAAAAGAAGGAGATATACCTAACATAGCTTGACCGTGATGTTAGATATAAATAGAAATCCTATGAAATATATAAATGAATTAGCTTACGCTAGCCAACTTACACAAGCACAAAAGCTATCTAAAGATAAAAAACAAAAAAACCTCTACCGTGAAATGGGGTTATTGGATAACGAACAAAGTGATGAAACGGACGAAACGCTGGCAGAAGTACAACCCCCTGTTGAGCCAGAAAATGAACGTCGTGCAGGTAATGATCGTCGTAAAAAGCAAGAAGAACGTGGCCGTTATATCGAATCTCGTCTGAATAAAAGTCGTCGTAATAAAAAAGAATTTTCTCTAATTGTATAACTAAGCGACAAATATCAAGCTTTGTACTAGTAATACTCTTATTAACTAAACTTGCTACCGTTTGTATTGATAATTAATGCAAACCTTTCACCTTATTCTAAATATACTTTTTTCTGGCTTAAATTAGATATTTTATTGATAATAGTCATTAATTAAGTAAATTAATAATAAGATAACGTTTTATATGAGTAAGAAATTTTACGTGGTTTGGAAAGGCGCTAAAACAGGTGTTTTTTCTACTTGGGGCGAAGTACAAAATTATACTCAAGGAAGATCTGATGCTCAATTCATGGGTTTTCCCTCAAAAGCAGAAGCTGAAAAAGCCTTTACTTCAACTTATACCAAAGCATTAATGAAGCGTTCTTTAGCTAATAATACTAAAGTCAGCAGTAATACCAGCACTAAGAAAACATCAAATAGTAGTATTTCTAATCACGGTATAACAACAGCTGAAATACAAATATATTGTGATGGTGCTTGCTCTCCAAACCCTGGAAAATCAGGAACAGGATTAGCGCTTTATCAACAAGGAAAAGTCACGGCGCTTTATTATGGTTTATATCAGGCTAACGGCACTAATAACACTGCAGAACTCAATGGTTTACTCTACTCATTTAAATTAGCTAAAAAGTATTTAACGCGTGTTGAACAAGTGCAGATTCTTTCAGATTCGAAGTATTCAATAGATTGTATAACAAAGTGGGCAAAAGGTTGGCAAGCTAAAGGATGGACACGGGGGAAAGGTGAAGAAATTAAAAACCTTACTTTAATAAAGGCGTGTTTTACCTTATATGAAGACATTAAAAAAAGCCTAATTATTAGCCATGTAAAGGGACATGCTAATATCGAAGGCAATGAATTATCTGATCGCATGGCTGTTCTCGCAAGAAAGGAAAAACAAGAAACACTCGTGAAGTATCAAGGTGAACTTGATATCAAAGCTATCTTAGCAATGGAATCTGGCTAATAATGTTAATTATTTTATTCGTTATGGCACTAATTATTATTTCAGCAATTTTACTAACGAAAAAGTTTGATTTGCCTAGAAATATTACTTTGCTTTTCATCGCACAACCACTAGTAACCTGCTCCGCCCCTATTATTGTATTTATTGGTGGATTATTAGCAAGTGAGTTAACGACTAACGCCTCTCTGGCTACATTACCTATTAGTTTAATGATAATAGGTGTTGCAGCAGGATCAATTCCCGCAGCAATCATTGCCAAAGTAAAAGGCCGTAAATTTGCTGTTTTTGCAGGATTCAGTTGTCTATTAATTGCTGCATCTCTCGCTATTTTAGCAACTAAATTAGCTTTTTTTGAAATATTTGCAATGGCGAGCTTTTTATTTGGATTTGGTGGTGCTTTTACGCAGCAGCTAAGGTTTGCAGCGATTGAAAGTAGTAATAGTGAAAAAGATATCCCTAAAGTTTTATCTATTTTAATGTTAAGCGGTGTATTTTCCGCATTTTTAGGGCCTGAAATTGCCGTAACAGCAAAAGATTGGTTTAACTCTCCTCATGGTTATGCTGGCTCATTTTTTTTACTCGCCTTGTTTATTTGTTTAGCGGCTCTAATTATGTTTTTTTTCAAAGAGCCTGAAATTACAGACATCTCAAAATCGGGTGAAGCGAGGCCATTATCGATTATCGCTAAGCAACCTATTTTCCTTATTGCTATCAGTACTGCGACAATAGGGTACGCAATCATGAGTTACTTAATGACTGCAACACCGTTAAGTATGCATCATATGCAAGGCCATAGCTTACATGAAACTAAGTGGGTAATACAAAGCCATATTGCTGCTATGTACCTTCCTTCTTTGTTGACTCCTTGGTTAGTGAAAAAAATAACATTAAAAGGTTTATTAATGATAGGCACAGTTATTTATCTTATTGTTGCGCTGATTTCCTTTTCTGGACAAGACGTAATGCATTATTGGTGGGCATTAATTTTATTAGGTATTGGTTGGAATTTCCTTTTTTTAACAGGAACGTCATTATTACCTCAAAGCTATAAGGCTTGTGAACGACATAAAGTACAAGCAATGAATGACTTTGTATTGTTTGGTTTTCAGGCATTTGCCTCGTTGATGGCAGGCTGGGTTTTATTTCTTGGCGGTTGGAACTACGTAGTCCTTACCAGCCTGCCGCTAATTGCAATATTGATTTTAATTAACATTGCTTACTTTCGACATCAACATAAAATTTAGCTGAATTAGGAGGATATTATGAGTGGAACAACAATGGTTGTTGTCATCGTTTGCGTTGTGAGTGGTGTTTTATATAAAATGTATAACAGATATTTAGAGTATAAATCACAAACGCTAAATGAAAGCAAAACCGATCATGAAGAAAATAATCAATTAAAAATACAAATTAATACACTAACTGAACGTGTTCAAGTACTTGAAAAAATTGTTACTGATGAAGGTTACCAAGTTCAAAAAGATATCAAGAATCTATAGAGGGTTACGTTAATGCAATTAATTATGAAAACTGAATTTGATAACCTCAGGATTAATGACAAACATAGCTACACCACGGATTCAAATGGCGATAAACAAGTAGTAAAAATTTATTGTAGAGAGCAATTAATTGCTAAAAAATTAAGTCAAAAAAAATCAATCCGTTATTTTGGCATTAGTACATATCAAGACTATCTAACGAATGAATATTAAACAACTTTTATACAGCGGTGTTTATTAAAGAGCCTATTATTATTTAACTTTTCACTATGCCTTAAAAACCATGACATAAAAAATTAGCACATAAAGCCTACAGCGAAAAGGCACAAAAAAACGCCTTTCGGCGTTTTGATCTTAATTCATTTATCTTCTACGATCTTACCCTTGTTCGTTCTGGATCATAAAACGGTAATGTAGTGACTGTCGCAGAAATGCGCTTTTGGTGACCATCTAACTGCCCTATTTCAAGTTGAATACCAGCAGCGGCAAAGTCAGGTGCGAGTCGGCACATAGCTATTTGTTTGTTCAGCAAAGGAGATATGCTGGCACTAGTGACAACGCCAACAGGGAAGCGTCCATTGAAGACTTGATCACCATGTTCAACAATATCGCCCGTATCAAGCTCTAAACCCATCAGTTTATGACGACTTTCTATCGGTTGACGAGCCATTGCAGCACGACCAACAAAATCGTCTTCTTTAGTTTTCATTGGTACGGTAAAGCCAATACCCGCTTCATAAGGGTTAGTTTCTGGACAAAATTCATAATCTGCGAAGATCAACCCTGCTTCTATGCGCAGCATGTCTAACGCCGCAAAGCCCATTGGCGCAATATTAAATTCTTGACCCGCTTCCCAAATAGCATCCCAAACTTGCTCTGCATTGTCTGGGTGACACCACACTTCAAAGCCAAGCTCCCCTGTGTAACCTGTTCGAGAAATCATTAATGGAATACCACTTTCTTCTCCAAGCCTACCGATCATAAAGTGAAACCATTTAAGATCTTTAACTGCAGGTTGATGACCAGAATTCCAAACGAGTTTATCCAGTAATTCACGACTTTTCGGCCCTTGAACTGCTAAGTTATGTAATTGGTCAGTGGAATTTTGTACTGTGACTCGATACCCTTTCCGTTCAGCTAATTCACGTAACCAAATTCCAGAGTATTCATCACCACAAATCCAACGAAATGCTTGCTCACCCATTCGAAATAAGGTGCCGTCATCTATCATTCCGCCCGTTTCATGACACATGGCAGAATAGACGATTTCTCCAACCGCGACTCTTCGTACATTTCGCGTTAACGCAAATTGCATGAGGGCTTCAGCATCGGGTCCTAAAATTTCAAATTTACGCAGTGCTGTCATATCAATCATCACAACACGTTCTCGACAAGCTAAATATTCAGCTTTCGCGCCCCAACCTTCGTATTCAGTGGGCATCCAATAACCACGATATTCATCATAGTGTTTGGTTAATGCTGAGGTTTTAAGATGAAAAGCACTGTTTTTGGTCATTCTTGGTAACTCCTGAGGTTTATAGCGATGGGCAATAGCTTTGGGAAACTGATGCGTTGCATCATAAATACGGACGTTAATCTCTGTCGGTTTCCATCCATTTGCTGGATCAATATCGTCTGGACATGCTGATGAAGCACAAACTAAATCACGCATAGCGCGTAATAAAACATAATCTCCTGGACGAGACCAAGGTTCATCCATCAGCATCACACCATGTTCATCCGCATTAGTATTAAAAAAAAAGTTGATTGCTGGCCAATTTGCTCGAGGCTTTACACCAAAATTAGACAACGCGTTATTAAAATTATCAGTGCAATTTACATGGCCAAAATATCCACTATCTTCATAATATTTAGGACTACATGCTAATAAAAAACTGTCATGTCGCCCTACAGTATCTTGTACAACTTCAATCATAGTATGAAGATTTTGATCATAGAAACGAGAAAATAAACCTGGCGTTGGTACGCTATGACCGTTCATTGTTCGTGTTACTGTCCCGTCCAATGTAAGCTCTTCTCCTTGCTCTAACTTAGCTTTGTCAAAAGCGATAAAATCAGAACATTGTTTTCCTTGCACATCGATAATCTGAATCCATTGTCCTGCTTTAACAGAATAAGTACGAGCACTACTGTGTGGAACGTGAATCTCTTCTATTGGTTTTCCTACACTCTCGCCCTTAATTGTTGCTAAAGGAGAAGGGATATGCTGATTTAACGGTGTGCCATAATATGTATGTGTTACCATTAACTCAGTTGTTGGCTGTTGTTCTTCTACTGACATAGAAACACCAGAAGCTATTACAATTAACACTAAATCAGCTGATGCTTGGAGTCTTATAAAATCTTCAGGTGTAAAGCAAAAGGCTTGCGTTAATGCGCTACCTGGCACCTTCCATGCGGTAAGTTGATTTTGCAAATAATTGCTCGCGCTGCTATTTTCAGCTAATTGAGCTAACGTATTTATAGCCTTTGATGGCGCTGATTTTAAAAGTAAAGTCGGTACGCTTTCGCCGACGTTATTTAACACGAGTACGTCACAACCTTGAACAGCATCATCAGCGTAAAAAACAACTGAATCGCCTGCACGCATGAAAATTCGAATAGCCTGTTGGCCTGCAACTCGATAATTATTTGTTGTGAAACTTTCATCTTCCTTTAATATTTTAGAGGCCGTATTTTCCAAGAGATAAATTCCTTACAGTATTAAATTCATTTATTGAACATCAATTCTTAGTGGGTTAGTTACTTAATAAATCCAGTCTAAGAAAGAGTGATAAGTAGCATTTTTGTTATGCATTATTGATAGACAAATTGATAGACAATTTATATTTCTGTTCGTAATAACTATTCACTACCAGCCTTTTTTATTCAATACTCAAGAATAAGTAGTCCTTTGGGGATAGCCTAATGGAATATAAATAGTGGTATAAATAACCTTTAATCAAAGAAGGTGGGAAATGAGTTAAACAGGGTGTAATTGAGCCTTTAACAGATCGGGGGTAGTTACTTTGTACGCGCTTATATACTTTACTTTGAGCTACTTCAGCTGTGTATTTATTTGCAATATTACGTGTGCAACTGACAACATAAAGCGCTTGCTTAAATGAATAAGAATATATTAACCTTTAATTGAATACACTAAATTCTCTTTTTATCCATGATTTTTTGGTTGTTATCTACCATATTTTGTATTTGAAGTGTGGCTTCTTGAGTTTGCTTTGCAAGGTTTTTAACTTCATTGGCAACAACAGCAAAACCTCGTCCCACGTCACCAGCTCGAGCTGCTTCGATAGCAGCGTTAAGAGCGAGTAAATTTGTATTACTCGAAATATTGCTAATCACATCAACAATATGTGATATTTGGTTATAATTGCTTTGTACTTGCTCATATTCTTGTGCTTGAGCGATTTCAGCTATTTTTTCATCTGAAATATTACGTGCCCCCCCGACGACTCTTAATAAAGTATCATTTTCATCTCTTAAGCAAGCGCCATGCTCCCTAAACCATATATATTCGCCGTTTTTGTGTTTCATTCGGTAATCAGTAAGATATTGAAATTTAGGGTCTTTACTTTTCATTAATTCACTAAAAGCGGCCATCGTAGCATCTATGTCATCTGGGTGTGCCACGGCAAAGTAGCTGTCCCAACCATCAGGAAACTCTTGTTTAGTGTAACCAATTAATTCTCGAAATTTAGCAGACCACGTGATCACACTGTGTTTACTGTCTGGATCATTATCTGCGACTTTTAAATCCCAATAGCCTTCTGAAATAACCGTTTGAGCCAGGTGCCACGCATCTTGATCTTCTAACAAGTGATTATAGTCTTTTTGCGCATTAATGCGTTCGTTTTCAATTTGCTGTATTTGGTCGTTAAGTGCGTTATTTTGTTGTAAAGCACTTTTTAGTTGTTGTTTTAATTCTACAATATTGGCAGATAATTCTATGTTATTTGATTGTGCTTCCTCAAGGTTGCTAACAAGTCTCGCTTTGTTAGTATATTGCTGACTAAACGACTGATTGAGTGTTTCACATAAAGGGTAAATAGGATCGTTTTTTTTGACATCAGAGGTGTCTATTTTAAAAAACGTTGATCTATTATCTAGTCCATCAATAACTTGTTTAAGTAGGTTAATTGTAATATTAGATTTTTTAAAAATAGACATAGATTTCCTATTTATATTAATGACGCGCTAACAGAATGTCAGCGCATTATGAATAGTCATTGCTTACAAATAATTGAAATCAGATTAAGAACACTAATAATTTAGCAATATCCTTCTGATTTCTAGAAGCAAAATATTTCGAGCATACTATTAAAAGCAATTTTCGTACCTAACCTACATGTTGTTTTTTACTTTCATCTAAATATGCCTCTAAAGAATCATCCAGTGCATTTAACCAAGGTGTATGGTGAGGAGGAGACATCGTACCAGTCATCAATGAACGATAAGAAAAATCTCTAAAATTCATAATGTTATCGTACTTGTGTTGTTTCCATTCTAGGAAAGTTCTGCGTACACCAGCAATATCAAACGTTGGATAATCAGTTGCTTCTATTAATTCCATTATGTAATCACCTTGATAAGTGAACATTTCATCATCAGTTACCAAGGTAGATTCTCGATCTTCCCAAAGCTTACTGTGAGCCTTCATCTCTTTTTTACTTGGAAGTGTAATTTTTTGCATTATTATGTCGCGTACGTACCAAGCTTGTGCATCAAACATGTTAAATGAATACCATTGATCCTGCATTCCAAGGTAGAAAAGATTAGGGTTATCTTCCCATGCAACACCTTTATATAAATTTAAAGGCCATAAGCGGTTATCTGTTTTCAGACAAAGTTCTTCAGTTAAGAAAGGAAAGTGATGTAAATAGCCTGTACACAGTATAATCGCATCGACTTTTTTACTGGTGCCATCAGAAAAATAAGCAGTATCTGTATCAACACGTAAAAGATTGGGCTTTTCTTCCCAATTATCTGGCCATTTATAACCCATTGGCGCTGTTCTGTAACAACTTGTAATACTTTTTGCGCCATATTTATAACATTGAGATCCTATATCTTCAGCAGAATAACTACTGCCCACAAGCAGAATATCTTTGTCTTTAAATTCTAATGCATCACGAAAATCATGTGCATGTAAAATACGATTACCAAATTTTGAAAAGCCTTCAAATTCAGGTACTTTAGGGGTAGAGAAGTGACCACTTCCAATAACGACATGATCAAATTCTTCAGTTTCTATTTTATCAGTGTTATGGTCGTGAATGGTTACACTGAATTTTTTAGTCGTGTTATCAAATTCAATATGACGAGCAGGACAATTGAATCGAATATAAGAACGAACACCTGCTTTTTCTACACGACCTTTGATGTAATCCCACAACACTTCACGAGGAGGATAAGAGGCAATCGGTTTACCAAAGTGTTCTTCAAAAGTATAATCTGCAAACTCTAAACATTCTTTTGGCCCATTTGACCAAAGATACCTATACATACTGCCGTGAACTGGCTCACCGTTTTCATCTGAACCTGTGCGCCATGTGTAGTTCCACAACCCACCCCAATCATTTTGTTTTTCATAACAGACTAAGTCTGGAATATCTTCACCTTTGACCTGAGCAGATTGAAAGGCTCTTAATTGAGCAAGACCGCTAGGACCCGCCCCAATAATAGCGACACGTTTTTTCATAGTTATCTCCAGTATGTTAAATTTCTATTATTTATTCTTCATCTACCATAATACTGATAGTAAAATAATTGAATTCCTACGTGTGGGTATATCTAAAGGGTTAGTTTTTGTAAGGTTACTTTTTAAAATGTACATGCGCATAATAAATATCGTTAGCTTAAGCGAAAAATAATCCCTTCTACCCCAAGAATTACGCCTGTGCTCGAGTACAAACCTTGGCCTGTTTCAGTGACGGAAATAACATTACCATTTGCATGAATCAGCCGATAATTCAGCTCAAATACAGATTGTTCCTGTAATGCCTCCTGCACCCTTTCCCATACTTGTGTCGTGTCTTCTGGATGAATTAAACAAGCAAAAGATAACTGTGCATTATTAACAAGCTCTTTTGCACAATATCCGGTAAGTTCAAAACAGCCATCGCTTACGTATTCCATAGACCAATTTTTATTATTTCTAGCGCGATATACGATTGCAGGAAGGCGATTTATCATCGCAGCTAAACTGCGATAGTCAGCCTGACGAATATTGTCATCGCGAACATGAGAGCTAATGTCACTGAGGGTTGCGCTAATAGTTAATGGGTAATTACTCATTACTTGCATACGAATTTCATACCAATGAATATCACCTGTTTTACTGAGTAATCGACAACAGATACATTGTTGTTGCACAGTGGCTAAAGATTGGAAAGCACGCGACCAAGCAGGAATATCTTCTGGATGTATAAAGGTATCAAGAGATTGACCAAGACTTTTTTCAGTTGGTGAACCCGATAACTGTCTCCAACATTGATTAACGTATTGAATAACGCCAGATTGATCTAATAGTATTACTGATTCTTGTAAACTATCGAGTAAATTCTCATTAGGGTTTACTGATGAAGTTGGGAAAATACGATTGATTATTCTCTTTGGTAACGATACTTTAATTAATGCCATCGTTAACTATCCTTTTATGGTTGGCGATGGAAATTAATATTAGCGTGAGCCCAAGCTGACAACTCCAACCGAGAATGTAGGTTTAATTTTCGTAGTAAGTTTTTTACATAAACTTTTACCGTACCATCGCTGATGTCTAATTCTCTTGCAATTAACTTATTATTCATACCTTGGACAATGAGATCTAAGGTTTGTCTTTCGCGTTGTGTCATTGACTCTATGGCATTGTCACCTTGTAGTCTGACTTGTTCTGGTCTATTTCTTAATGTGTGCGCTAATACATCCACCGCTATTGCATTCATAACAACATGTCCTTGCACTACACTGTTAAGGCTATTTACAATTTCTTCAGGCTCTGAATCCTTCATCAAATACCCATCTGCGCCATAACGAATGGTATCCATTAACTGGCTACTTTCATCAGAAGCCGTAAGAATCACTATTTTCAAAGCTTGGTATTTTGGTTTTATTTGTTTTAATGCTTCTAAGCCAGACATATCGGGCATTTGTAAATCGAGTAATAATAAATCTGGCATAGTTTCTTTTAACGTTAACTCTGTTAAATAGGCATCAAGTAAAGTAGCACTAGAGAAATCAGCCAATACTTTAAAAAATCTACTACCATTTAATAAATCGACAACGCCGCGACGAAATAAAGGGTGATCGTCTACAACAATAACTTTAGTGGGTGGAGTCATATTCATAATATTCCTTATGACAGGGGATTTTTAGTTAGAGAGTGTTTTATTTCAATAATGGTTCCGTGTGGAATACGTTCTTTTATACAAAAAAATGCGTTAATTTTTTGAGCGCGTTCTTGCATAATATGTAGACCAAAACTGTCATGCCGTTTATTTTCTTCCTTAATACCATTGCCATTGTCTTCAATTGTAATAGTTGAATCATGGCCATTAGAATGGAGTTGCACGCGAGCATGGGTTGCATGAGAATGTCGCGCAATATTACTTAATGCTTCTCGTACAATAAATTGTAACTGCGCCTCTTGTTCTTTTGTTTCTCTACTTGATGCGATATTAGTTGCCATCATCCGATTATCTAGTTCAAAAACCACATTAGATTGTTGCTCAAATTCGGCAATAGCATCGTGAATACATTCAGGCAGGGTTTTATTTTGTGTACTCAATCGAGACGTTGAAATAAGTTCACGAGTAGAGCGATAAGCTGAATGAGTTTGATAAGCAATATCTTTGGATAATGCCTGTAATACAGTGTCTTTTTTTGCTTGATGATGAGACGTTTGGCAATGGGAAACTAGTTGAGAGGTTTTCAAACGCAAATAACCCAATATTTGTGCCATGGAATCATGTAGTTCTGCTGCTTGGCTAGTACGTTCATTTAAAACGGCTTGCTCAACTTGCGCTTGTCTAGAAAAAAACGCATTAAGTCCGCGTGAAATTGCATGGAAAGTATGGGACGAATAATGTTGAATACGAGTTAACGATGGCATTTTATGATGAAAAAATAAAACTAACCAAACTTTTTTATTACATTCAATTGGAACTTTATGGCTGTAAAAATCACCGTTACAACGGGGCAGCGAAAAATGTTCTTGGTCGTGATCTACTTGTTTGTTAGATAAGTGATAACCCAAATGATTTATAAAGTTCTGATCTGGTTTGTTTTTATCTGTATAGATAATATTTGGTGTAAGCGTATTAGTGTTATCAAAAACGACTAAGTAAAGTTGACTTTTTTCTTGTTCTGTAAAGAAAAAGTTAAGAGATTGCTCCATAAGAGACAGCAATCTTGGGCATTCCGTATTTAAATCATTTATTGTCGCAATATCCAAAGCAATGTCTAAAGCAAGATCAGGAAAAGTAAGGTTTTCATACTTTTTTGTATTTGAGTGAATAGCCTGTTTATATTCTCTCCAAAAATAAATTGGTATAGATGAGCGAATATATTCTGTTAACTTTCCCATTAAAGGTATCGCCTTTGCCTGATGATAGAATAAAAAATCACATTGTCTTGTTTATAATTGCTCTGTTTATTTTCTTACAATGATTCTCATCCTTGAGAAACATATTTCTATACCGCTACTGCTGATGTTTTAGAATGTGAAGCAGTTACCGGGGTTGCAGGAACCGATTCCGGATAAGCTTCCAAAGGAACTTCAACAAGGTCTAGACCCGCAATTTCAGCTTTAGGTGGAACACGTAAAAATCCCATCTTCGCCATTACATAAGATAATCCAAAGCCTGGTATAAAGCCTAATAGCGCCATAACGCCTGCACTCATTAACTGACCTGTGAAAGAAATAGCAGGAGCACCTTCAACAATATTAGGAAAACCACTGAATATACCTAAACCAATAATCCCCACTAGGCCACCAACACCATGAACGGCGAATGCACCTACTGCATCATCAATTTTAAATTTATTAGTAATAAACTTATCGGCAATTGGTGCAATAACACCACCAGAAATCCCCATCAGGAAGGCTAAAGGTGGATAATAAAGATCCATACCTGGTGCTGCAGCAATAACACCAGCAAGGCCACCAGACATCATCCAAAATGGTTGACGTGTAATGAAGTAAGCACCAATAACACCACCAGAAAATGCCATTAATGTATTAAAGCTAATTGCTGATAACGTAACGGGCGTGCCAAAAATAGTTGTCCATTGAGCGGCACCGTTATAAATCATACAGCCACCTAAAAAGCCAAAGAACCCTACAATAATTAACATTAATCCTATTATTGTCATTGGCATACTGTGACCTTTTATAACAATAGGCGTACCATCTTTAGCAAATCGACCAATTCTCGCACCTAAGTTTATCGTTACACCGAGAGCAAAGAAGCCTGCCACCATATGAACACAACCCGCTGCACCAAAATCATGGAAACCCCATTTAGTCGTTAACCAACCATCAGGATGCCAGCCCCACGATGCTCCGAGTACCCAAACAACTGAGCCAAGAATAATGGCAAGAAGTAAAAATGAACTCATACGAATACGTTCTATAACAGCACCTGAAAAAATCGATGCGGTTGTTGCAGCAAATAGTACAAATGCCCCCCAAAAAATACCCGATGCACTATCGGCTAAATTAGGTCCCATTGAAGTAGCCCAAGCTAATCCGCCGGCACCCGCTGCG
>Ga0055584_100003820_pt1 | contig 14794 bp, 12 predicted proteins | sample OSDHelmetaG_FD_58716 | JGI IMG/M metagenome (GOLD analysis project Ga0055584, IMG submission 58716) | Pelagic marine sediment microbial communities from the LTER site Helgoland, North Sea, for post-phytoplankton bloom and carbon turnover... | ecosystem: Environmental > Aquatic > Marine >... | reverse complement strand
GCGACGGACGTACCCGGCGCAACCGATTTGCATGGTACTCGATACGACTGTCCCATCATCTTCGCGCCGTCATGAATGCGATCCCGAATCAAAATGCGGGTAAGCCATTTTCCACTAACAGACGCGGGCCAGCCGGCACATAGCATACGAACTGGGAAGCCATGTAACTCGGGCAACGGCTCGCCATTCATCGCCCAAACAATCATCGATTCTTTCTCCAGTGCTTTTTGCACCGGAACACCGCGCGAGATTGGCCGCTTGGTGGGGTCGCCGGAAAGATGCAGGTCGGCCGCTTCATAGGCGACATAGACTGCATTGTCAGAAACACCACAGTCTTCAAGAATGTCTCGTAATCGGACGCCCGTCCATTCGGGGCAACCGATGGCGCCCGTCGTCCATTGGTTGCCCTTCGCCGGCGGATTGAATTCTGATCTGCCGTTGCCCGCGCACTCTATCTGTAATTGTAGAGTGTGCTGTTTGTAGCGCTTCTGAAGTTCGCCCAGTGTAATCACGGCCGGACGTTCGCACGCTTCACCTTCGATGCTAATTTTCCACTCGAGCGGATCGATATCCCAGGTAGATGGCGGAATACCGTTATTGCGAACGAACAAACGTGACGCTGGTGTGACTGGATCATCCAATAAATGCGCTGGCGTTTCGGCGTTGATAGGACGGTCATTCAACAATATAAGTCCGGACTTCCCTGGGATCGAAAACGCCTCATCACTTTGTGCAAACGCCGCAGGAATCAGGCCGCCTGGCATGAAGCGCGCGAAAGGGATGCTTGCCCCAATAGCCGCCACCATCGCAGCCAGGCCCGAGCCCTTTATGAATCCGCGTCGCGATACTTTATTCGCTTTTCGGCCCCAGAGCAGTTCATCAGCTCGTTCGGGATTCTCGGCATAAAATTCATGCAGGCCTCTTTTTTTAGTCATAGCGTCTTCATCAGTTTGCGTCAGCGACAAGAAAGGCATCCAACACCTTCTGCAGAGTATCGCGCAGTTTGTTAGCTTTTGCTGCATCGAACGGGGTCATCTCTTCGTTTTCACGAACGCAGTGTGAAGTATCAGCTATCTTCGCGAGTTCGCCTACTGGATGGGCATGCCGCAACTGGCGGAACTACTGATAGGTGGGCACACTAGCCCGCCTTGAACGCCAAACTCGCCCAATCCCGCAGTTTTATTGTAACGCTCGGCTTATTAACGGCCGTTGCAGCATTAACTGTGGACCTCAGCTTGCCAGCGATCCCGGCTATGGTCGAGGCGCTCGACACAACACTGTCTCGCGGACAACAGATCGTCGGTATCTTCATGTTCGGTATGGCTATGGGGCAGATTCCGGCCGGTCTCGCCGCTGACCGATTCGGTCGCCTGCCGACCATTTACTTCGGCATGAGTCTTTTCGTAACAGCCGCCTGTGTATCCACGATCGCCGAAGAAATTGACGTACTACTCATAGCTCGCTTCATTCAAGGGATCGGGGCGGCCTCCGCTATCGTCGTCTCCAGAGCCGTGGTGAGGGACATCGCGACGGGCAAAGATGCGGCTCGACTAATGTCCTTAATGACAATGATTTTTACTGCCGCGCCCGTCATTGCCCCCAGTATCGGCGCGGTGCTCGTCGCACAGTGGAATTGGCGCGCCCCGTTCATCGCCATAGCTGCGTGTGGTTTCGCTTTGCTGTTTGGAATTCGCAGCAACCTCGTTGAAACCCATACACCGAATACTTCACAACACCCACTACGGCAGTTAGCCTCCAGCTTTCGCGAATACTTTTCGCATCGCCAAAGTCTTTTTGGCCTGCTATTGCTGGCATTAACACCCGCCGGCTCTATGTCGGTCATTGCCGTTTCAGCGGCATTAACTGTCGAAATCTACGGCCTCTCAATCACACAATATGGCCTTATTTTCGCTTGTGCGGGCCTTTCAATTCTCGCCGGTGCTACTGCGAACCGATGGCTCGTCATCCACTTCGAGACAATGTCGCTAATCAAGCTCGGAGTAACGTTAATTTTCACTGCAAGCGCTCAGTTGGTGGTCGTGGCATGGCTCGATGCTGCGCCGTTCTGGTGGGTGTGGTGCTGTGTCTGTATCTACATGTTCACGATCGCGATTTTAATGCCGAACGTCACTGTGCTCGCGCTTGATCCTTTGCCCAAGATCGCTGGCGTCGCATCTTCTATCATCGGCACCACACAAAACGTAGCCGGCGCGTTCGGCGCGATTCTGGGTGCATTGATCTACGATGGCTCTGTGCGCAATGCGGTCATAATTATGGCGACGACTGGCACGCTCACTACTGGCGTATTCTTACTACGACCGCTTATCTGCCCGAAGCCATTAGTACACCACCGGGACGAACTCGCGCGCGATTGATTCGAAGTCACCTACTTACGGACAATCTGTGCTCACGTCTTCGCGATTCTTTCTCGATTGCATCGGCGTCATTTTCGGATAGCCGTACCAGATAAGACCAACAACAAACTCTTCATCCGTATTGATGCCGACGATTTCAAAGAACCGCGGATCGCGAATAATGTCTCCACTAGCCCATTTGGAACCTATCCCCGCCTTCCACAAATACAGGGTAAGGTTCTGCACTGCAGCGCAACACGCAGCATAGTCTTCGAGTTGCGAAGACTCGTTTGATGATCGTTTGCACGTTACAACCATCCAATTCGGTTTTTCTGACCAGCTGCGACGCTTGAACTCAGCCGCCTTATCACCTTTCTTGGCCGTAACAATATCGCTACAAAGATCGAGGCATTGCTGCTTCGTTTCTTCGCCTAGCCGATAGAAATGCCATGGCTCGGTGACGTGATGATTGGGCGCCCAAATCGCTACCTCGATTGCCTCATTGACCAGTTCTTCCGGCACCTTTTTCTGCAAAAAAAGCTCGATCGTGCGTCGCCCGCGCAAGGTCTCCGCAAACTCTCTAAGTTCTGCTGCCTCATAACTCAGGGCTTTTTTCATTAGGGTCGTTTACCCATCACAGCTGATTCCGCTTTGACTTTTACGCCCTGTACGATCGCTGCAATTTCAGGGCGAGTCGCACGCAGTTCCTCCGGCGTCAGCGCATCAAGTTCGTGTGGAAACACTAGCCATTCGGCGGTCTCTCGCAGGTAATATTCCGGCGTGATATCCGTCTCATTGCGCAGAGGTTTAAACCACGGCACTGCGACGCGGATGTCCGCGGGCGTATTACTGCGCGCTCGTCGCGTCAATTCAGCGATGACTGCGACGATCGTATTGCCGGTATCGAATACGTCGTCGACGATAAGAACACGGTCGTCATGACGGATTTTCTTAATAATGTAATTCAGCCCATGAACAGAGACTTTACCGCGCTCCTTGACCCCAATGTACGACGAGGTTCGAATCGCGATATGGTCTGACTCGACGCCGCAATACGACAGAGTCTCTTGCAGTGCCATACCCACAGGCGTACCGCCGCGCCAAATGGCGATGATCATGGTCGGCTCGAAGCCACTTTCAAGGACCTTAATGCCAAGATCAATTGAATCGTGCAGCAAGTCTTGTGCGGAAAGTACGGTCTTATCCATTATTATTCTCTTCTGTGCGGACGGCATGCGAGCGGTATAATGCCCAACCTCAATTCTAGCGCAGCATGGCCTGGGAATAACAATAATGAATGAGCGATTTATCGCCGCCGACGACTTACTCCGAGACTCATTTCAGCTGGCAGCCAACATTTACGAAGGCGGATTCGAGCCTGATTTCCTTGTTGGTCTGTGGCGTGGCGGCAGCGCTGTCGGTATCGCGGTACAAGAAGGCCTAGATTACTTCGGCACAAAAACCGACCACATCGCAATTAGAACGTCATATACCGGCGCTGCCGGGTATTCGAAGATGGTTCGTAAGGCCGAGGCGGTTCGGGTCCACGGACTGCAATATCTACTTGAACACCTCAATGCGCATCACTCGCTACTGATTGTAGATGACGTGTACAGCACTGGTTCAAGCGTCAATGCCGTTATCAAGCAGCTCGCGAAAAAATGTCGGCGTAATCTGCCCAAAGACATCCGCGTTGCCACTGTCTGGTATCGGCCAACTGAAAAAACCCTGCGTACGCCCGAGTATTTTGTGCATGAGACCTCCGAGTGGCTCGTTCTGCCGTATGAGCTCTCCGGTTTCTCGGTCGATGAGTTGCGTACAAACCGGCCCGAAATGTCAGATTTGATCGATCGCCTCGCGCCGCACGTCAAACCGGATCGTGACACCCGGAGATAATGATCGAACCGAGACCATTCCTGAGAACACTATTTGACGCAGCAGTGGCCGCCGCCGTGCCCGAAAATTGTCTACCAAGCTGGCTCCCCACTAAGCCTGGAGGGCGAGTCATTGTTGTCGGTGCCGGTAAAGCAGCGGCCAGTATGGCAAAAGAACTCGAGAAGCAATGGGGCGGACCGCTCGAAGGCCGGATTATCGTTCCCTATGGCCACGGCACAAACTGCCGCTGGGTTCAGATAATCGAAGCGTCACATCCGGTACCGGACCAGGCCGGTCTTTCGGCTGCTGCAGAGTTACTTCATAGCGTGTCTGATTTGTGCGCGAACGATACTGTTGTTTGTCTTATTTCGGGCGGCGGATCCGCACTTATGTGCCTCCCGGCTGATGGTGTATCACTGGCCGAAAAACAGATCATAACCGCAGATTTGCTTCGCTCCGGTGCAGCGATTCATGAGATCAATTGCGTGCGCAAGAAGTTGTCTGCCATCAAAGGTGGCAAGCTAGCCGCAGCCTGTATGCCGGCGTCTGTTATCACCCTCGTCATTTCGGACGTGCCTGGGAACGATATATCGATGGTTGCATCAGGCCCCACCATTACGGACGCGAGTACAGCCGGAGAAGCACTGGAGATTCTACATCGCTATGGAATTGCAATCACACGCGACACTCGAGCTGTGATCGAAGCCAGTAGACCGGTATTCATCGCCGACGGCGACGTTCGAATTCTTGCTACTAGTGATGATGCGTTGCTAGCAACGTCGGCCTTAGCTGCCAATCATAATGTCACGCCGTATTCTCTCGGTGATCTCTCTGGCGATGCACGATCGCTCGGAAGAGAGCACGCAGGACTCGCGCTGCAAATAATTGCAGGCAATGGACCGATCGTAGCACCTTGCGTCATATTGTCTGGGGGAGAAACAACGGTAGAAGTGCGAGGAGGCGGTCGCGGTGGCCGAAACGGCGAATATGCCCTATCGTTGGCGCTCGCGCTAAACGGGCACCCTGCTGTTCATGCTATCGCCTGCGATACGGACGGAATCGATGGTAGCGGTGACAATGCCGGATGCTACGTATCGCCGAATATTCTTGAAAGGGCGAAAATCTCAGGACTGGATGCCAAGAGTATGCTTGATCGAAATGACAGCTATGAGTTTTTTGAAGCTACCCATGACTTGATTATGACGGGCCCAACGCGAACCAATGTCAACGATTTCAGAGCCATATTAATCGACAATAGTAAGGATTAGAAATGCAAAAACTACCACATCACTACGTAGTTTCCGCCAATGCCAAGATTGTTGGGAATGTTGTTTTATCCGCCAATGGCGTCTCCGACCTTGAGTCCGCTCCACCAGCCGAGTTTGGCGGTCCCGGCGATCAATGGTCACCCGAATCGCTGCTTGTCGCAGCCGTTGCCGACTGTTTTATTTTGTCCTTTCGTGCCATCGCAAGGGCATCACATCTCGAATGGGACTCTCTGAACTGCGAAGTTGAAGGTATTCTTGATCAAGTCGATCGCGCAACTCAATTTATTGCATTCAACGTTAAAGCGTCAGTGGGTATTCCATTTGGCATCGATGAAGGCAAAGCACTGCGCTTACTGGGAAAAGCCGAGCACGCATGTCTAATCACGAACTCCCTAAAAGCAGACTCACATCTCGAGGCCAGCGCCCACGTAAGCAAGGTCGAATAAACCGACAAAATCAAGCGAGAGATTTGCGGCTGGGAACATTATAATGCTCCGCCCGCGCGCTATCGTCTTGCATAGAACCTATTGGTAAATAAGGAAAAGTATGAGTACTGCGAAGATTATCTACACGATTACTGATGAAGCCCCAGCGCTGGCGACCCACTCGTTCCTGCCAATCGTCAAAGCATTTACTGATGCCGCCGGCATCGTTGTAGAAACTCGTGATATCTCGCTTGCAGGAAGAATCCTCGCCAATTTTCCTGAAAGCTTGAGTGCGGATCAACAGCATAGTAATTCTCTAGCGGAACTAGGTGAGCTTGCCAAGACTCCAGACGCCAATATTATTAAGCTTCCTAATATCAGTGCGTCGATACCGCAGTTACTGGAAGCGATAGCTGAATTGCAGTCGCACGGCTATGACATTCCGAACTACCCGGAGGAACCGAAAAGTGATGCTGAAAAAGAAACTCATGGTCGCTATGCGAAAGTACTCGGTAGCGCAGTCAACCCCGTACTTCGTGAGGGTAACTCGGACCGTCGTGTCGCCACAGCCGTCAAGAAATTTGCGAAACAACACCCTCATTCAATGGGCGCATGGAGCACGGAATCGAAGTCTCGCGTAGCACATATGGACAATGGTGATTTCTACTCAAGTGAAAAATCAGCCGTCGTCGGTCATGATGGGAGTCTGCAGATCACGTTACATGCAGCTGATGGCAGTGAGACAGTACTCCGAACTGATGTCCCCGTTGTGGCGCATGAAATCGTTGACGCTGCATGCATGGATACGGCCGCACTTCGCGAATTCTTTGAACGTGAAATGGATGCCGCAGAGAACGACGGTATCTTGCTGTCTTTGCATCTGAAGGCAACCATGATGAAAGTTTCTGATCCGATCATTTTTGGACATGCAGTCAAGGTGTACTACAGGGATGCCTTTGAAAAACACGCTGCGATCCTGGACGAACTCGGTGTTGATGCGAACAATGGCGTTGGTGATGTGTACACGAAAATCGTTGGCCTTCCTAACGAACAACGCGCCGCTATCGAAGCAGACTTTGCGGCGGTATACGAAACCCGCCCGGAACTTGCGATGGTTAATTCCGACAAAGGAATTACAAATCTGCACGTGCCAAGCGATGTCATCATCGACGCCTCAATGCCCGCCGCCATTCGCTCATCAGGTCAAATGTGGGGGCCAGACGGTAATCTTGCTGACACCAATGCGATGATCCCTGATCGTTGCTATGCAGGTATTTATGGCGAGGTGATCGATTTTTGCCGCCAGAACGGTGCATTTGATGTCGCGACTATGGGTAATGTCTGTAATGTCGGCCTCATGGCGCAGAAAGCCGAGGAGTATGGCTCTCACGACAAGACGTTTGAAATTGAATCGGCCGGAACGGTGCGCGTGAGCGATAAGGCAGATAACGTGCTACTCGAACATACGGTCAACGTAGGTGACATCTGGCGTATGTGCCAGACCAAAGATCTGCCGGTTCGTGACTGGGTCAAGCTGGCTGTCAATCGTGCCAGGCAAACTGGAACACCAGCGATCTTCTGGCTCGACTCGAATCGAGCACATGACAGCTGCCTGATCGAGAAAGTGAGTCTATATCTTAAGGACCACGATACCGATGGACTCGATATTCACATCCTTTCGCCAGTCGAGGCGATGCGAGTGACACTCGCAAGAGTAAGTAATGGACAGGACACGATCTCTGTAACCGGTAATGTTCTTCGTGACTACCTGACCGACCTATTTCCTATACTCGAGCTTGGCACGAGCGCGAAAATGCTATCGATCGTTCCATTGCTCGCGGGCGGCGGATTGTATGAGACGGGTGCCGGCGGATCCGCGCCGAAACACGTGCAGCAGTTCCTATCCGAAGGACACCTACGCTGGGATTCGCTCGGCGAATTTCTCGCGCTAGCGGTATCCATCGAAGATATTGCAGAAAAGACCAACAACGACGCCGCACGAGTGGTTGCTTCGGCGCTTAACGACGCGAATGATCGTTATCTTGAGAACAATAAGTCGCCATCGCGAAAAGTCAACGAACACGACAACCGTGGCAGCCACTTTTATCTCGCAATGTATTGGGCTGAAGCGCTGGCTGCGAATACGGTCGATTCGGCACTTGCGGAAATATTTTCCGCGCCAGCGAAAGCGCTGGCCGATAACGCGAACGTTATTGATAGAGAGCTTGTTGCAGCTCAGGGGTCCGCAGTCAATATTGGAGGTTACTACCAACCGAGCGCATCTATAGCGTCCGACGCGATGAGACCCAGCGCGACATTAAACGCTATCATCGACGCTATTTAATTTCCCTTTCGTAACTGCGATAGAGGTTGCAGCAACATGCTAGTCATCGCCGATCATAATGATGGCTAACAAAGCTCCTCTATCGAGGTTGCGACGATGGTACTTAGCGGGGCCTCTCTCGCGGCGGTCATCGCCTGACCTGAGCAGGCAAAACCTTGTGCGCTAGCGCCTCAACGGTTGTACTTTGTCAGGACAGTCTTCCTCGATAGGTGCGACGGCCCGTTCGCGGACCCGTAGAATTTCCGCAGCGGCGGCCACTGCTATTTCAGCGGGCTTCTTACCGCTTATACCATCGACACCGATTGGACAAATCAGCTGATCAATCACCGACTGTGACATCCCCTGCTGTTGGTAGCGTTTTTCAAATCGTTGACGTTTCGATGTCGAGCCGATAAGCCCGCAATAACGAGCATCACGACGTCTCAAGATCCGATCGCAGATATTAAAATCCATCGCATGACTGTGCGTCATCACAAGATAGAAGCTATCTGGAGGCATCGCACCAACTTCAAGCACGGGATCAGTCGCTTCAATTGTCCGAACGTTCGTCGGCTCTCCGCGAAACATCTTTCGTCGACTTTCGATCCATCGAATATTGCAGTCAAGGCTCGACAAGGCATCAACTACAGCTGAGCCAACGTGGCCAGCGCCGAATACGGCAATGTTGAGATCAGAAGCAACAACCGGTTCATAGAATTCCTGAACATCTCGGGTTGTGGCCGAGCTCCCCGACAATATTTGGCGTGCCCTAGCGATCATCGCAGACTTAGTTCGCAAAACATCATTACCAAATACTTTGTCTGCAGTGACTACGATTTTCGATGGATTCGTTTGCGATATTCGGGTGGTAATAATCGCCGGTTCACGCTGGCCATGCAGAGCGCTGAGATCACGCAACCAGCTCGGTATCCCGTCTCCGATCGGCTCGAAAAGAACCTCAATAGCACCGCCACAGGATTGGCCCATTGACAAGCCCAGCGGAAAGCTCCGGAGCGTCATCTCTTGGTCATTGAGCATGTCAACCGCAACTCGCATGCTCTGGTATTCGAGCTGACCACCACCAATCGTACCAATGGTCTGAGTCGTCGTTACAATCATCTTCGCACCGATTTTGCGTGATGCGGAACCGCGAGTACCAGCGACCGTCACCAGAACCGCACGCTCACTGGCAGCGGCGAGGTCTACTAATTCGTCGATCCACTCATTCATCGCGCCTGATCAACATCGTGAGAAGTGGGCTGGCCAATGCTTACCATATTCGAGCTCCCTGATTACCAGTGTTGCCAGCTTAGCTGTCAGAAACCACGCCAGTCCAATCCATGCCCCGCAGTATATGAAGATGAAGCACAATGGTATTAGTAGACTCGCGGATCTTCTCATTATGGAATTTCAGAAATTGCGAAATGATGACGATACAGCCATGAGGGCAATTTCGCCATAGCATTAGGCGGGCGCATACGGCCCCTCGATGTTAATCTTAGCGCCGTCTTAAACTACCAAAAGATACAGATGACTCACTCAGAGCAGTTACTTGGCATCAGCAATGCAATTGTTGATGTACTCGAACATGTCGATCAAACGTTTCTCGACACCGTCGGCGCGCCACTCGGATCGATGACACTCATCGACGAAGAACAGGCAAAAAGCCTCTATTCAAAAATGACTCCAGCGACAGAAATGTCGGGTGGCTCGGTAGCAAACAGCATTGCGGGATTTGCAAATCTTGGTGGCAGTTCTGCTTACCTTGGAAAAGTTCGCAACGATCAATTTGGTGACATATTCAATCACGACATGGCGTCACTCGGGGTGGACATCCGACTACCGCCGGCAAGTACCGGACCATCGACAGCAAGAAGTCATGTTTTGATCAGCGAAGGTGGCCAGCGAACGATGCAAACTTACCTCGGCGCCTGTCTGGAACTTTGTTTGGCCGACATAAGCGAAGCCACGATAAAGAGCCCAAAAACGTTGTTGCTTGAAGGCTACGTCTGGGATATCGCAGAGGGCCCAGCTCTTGCGAAAAAGGCAGCTGAAATAGCTCGCCAAAATGGTACGACGGTTGCAATGTCATTGTCGGACTCATTCTGCGTAGAAAGACACCGCGAAGCGTTCGAAGATTTTGTTCGGAATGATGCAAACATTGTGGTCGCAGATGAAGACGAGATCAACGCACTATTCAGCACCAGTAATATCAAAGAGGCGATAGAAGTTCTTTCTAACTTGGATGCCCTGTTCGCTGTGACTCGATCAGAAAAAGGCTCTGTCATTGTTCACGGCAACGTCACTGTCGAACAGGCTGCGACGAAGGTCGAAGAAATCGTCGATACCACCGGCGCGGGCGATGCTTACGCTGCAGGCTTTCTATACGGGTGGACGAATGATCGAACGTTATCCGAGTGTGCTAAATATGGCACCTATTGTGCCACCAAAGTCATTCAGCAACTGGGTGCACGCATCGAGAAGGGACTTCTTGATAACTTCAGTTAGGCGACTAGGCTCTCGACTTTACGCGCCGATCGGGTGCCAGGTCGTTTTGACTTCTTGTGTGTCCCGAATCAGATATGGATTTGCAGCATCACCTGACCAATCAACACGATTGCGCGCGATGACTCGCTTGATGTTGTTAGCGGCTAGTGCCTGAACAGTCTTTGCGGCGGCTTTGCCACCATCGCAGTAGATTATGGCATTGACGTCCATATGAGATGCGAAGAACTCTGTCAGCTCTGATCGAAATCCAGTGAGTATATTGACGACACCATCCGGCACGTCTGATGCGTGCAGCACTTCTGCAAAACTGACAGCACATAAGGGCTTGGCTTCTGACGCCAGTATGATACAGGTGTTACCGCCGACAATCGCCGCTGCAATGTTGGAGACCAGCCCCAGTAAACTGCTGTCATCGGATGATATAATCGCGACGACGCCCGTTGGCTCAAGAACGGAGAAATTGAAATGCGCCGAGCTGACTGGATTCACTGCGCTAAATACCTGCTGATACTTGTCTGACCACCCAGCATAGTAAATTAACCGATCGATAGATTGGCTAACCTCTTTTTCCGCTGTCCGCGAAGCTACGCCCTGCAATACCAATTCGGCCACGAATTGTTCGCGGCGACCTTCAAGAATTTCTGCGATACGATATAGAATCTGGCCATGGAGGTATGCGCTTGCCCCAGCCCAGCTCAATTGCGCGCCTCGTGCAGCAACAACAGAATTCCGAAAATCCTTTCGACTGCCACGGCATATATTCGCGATGACATTGCTTTTTTTATCTTCAAGTGTGAAGTAACGTCCCGACTCACTCCGCAGAAATTTGCCGCCAATGTACATCTTATATGTTTTGGCTACTGCTATTCGATCAGCTGACATCATTTCGCTCCCAGCTTCACATAGGCATCGAGACCATGCAGTCCACCTTCACGCCCAACACCACTTTCCTTATATCCACCAAAAGGAGACGTTGGATCAAATTTATTGAACGTATTAGCCCAAACAACACCTGCGCGAATCTTCTGCGTCATGTTGAAAATCTTTGATCCCTTATCCGTCCAGATTCCACCTGACAAACCATAGGGTGTATTATTTGCTTTAGTGAGTGCTTCATCGTATTTACGAAATGTCTGAATAGCCAATATTGGACCAAATATCTCTTCTTGCACGACACGACTGGACTGCGACACGCCCGTAAAGATGGTTGGTCGACACCAGTAGCCCTTCTTCGGCACCCGGCAAGAACTTTGATGCATGTCGCCGCCCTCAGCCTGGCCTATTTTCAGATAGGACTGAATCTTATTAAGCTGCATCGCCGAATTGATCGCGCCGACATCGGTATTCTTGTCGAGCGGATCTCCAACAATAAGCGTCTCCATCCGATCCTTCAGTTTAGCGATCACCTCATCAGCAACCGATTCCTGCACGAACAGTCTAGAGCCCGCGCAGCAGACGTGGCCCTGATTGAAAAATATTCCATTCACAATACCTTCTATGGCCTGATCGATGGCCGCGTCGGCGAATATAATATTCGCCGCTTTTCCACCTAACTCCAGCGTGTACCTTTTGTTAGTTCCGGCGAGCGACTTTTGAATCATCCGACCAATATTGGTCGACCCTGTAAACGCAACCTTATCGACGCCCGGGTGATTCACGATCGCAGCACCAGCCGCACCTGCTCCAGTCACAATGTTGACGACACCGGGCGGCAATCCAGCATCAGCTATAACTTCTGCAAGCTTCATCGCAGTAAGTGGCGTCGTCTCAGCGGGTTTCAGCACCACGGTGTTGCCGCAGGCTAGTGCTGGAGCGATCTTCCAAGAAGCCATCAACAGCGGGAAATTCCAGGGAATGATCTGTCCTGCAACGCCCAGTGACTTTGCTGTCCTACCAGGGAACGCATATTCGAGCTTGTCTGCCCAACCGGCATAGTAAAAGAAATGTGCTGCCGAAAGCGGTATATCGATATCGCGCGATTCGCGAATTGGCTTACCGCCATCAAGCGATTCGATGACCGAAAACTCGCGAGCACGCTCTTGTATGATGCGCGCAATACGGTAGATATATTTGCTGCGCTCAGCAAGTTTCATGCGTCCCCATGGGCCTCGATACGCTGCGCGAGCAGCCTTAACTGCTTTGTCGACATCGACCGCACTCGCCTCTGCAACTCGACTGAGTTTATCCTCGGTTGCAGGATTAATAGTATCGCAATACTTGCCTTTTTCTGGCTTCACAAAGTCGCCGTTGATAAACAAGCCATAGCGACTCTTTATATCGATGTGATCCATACTTTCCGGAGCCGGGTCGTATCCCCAGCCGCCATCGAACGCGAGTTTATTTTCCGATGTTGCCATTGCTAATCCTTCGAGAAGTAATCAGGCGATTGGTACAAGCCCGTCGACTGCTTTAATAATTGCATTAGTACATCATTGGCCAACGAGCTCGCGCCGAAGCGAAACCACACGGGCGTCATCCACGCATTTCCCAATGTTTCATGCAGCATGACCAGATAGTGGATCGCCAGTTTTGAGGTGGAAATTCCGCCAGCCGGTTTCATGCCGACCATCCTGCCTGTGTCATGATAGTGATCACGAATCGCCTGCAACATGGTCAGCGTCACCTGCATTGTGGCCGCCGGCTGGATCTTGCCTGTGGACGTTTTAATAAAGTCTGCCCCTGCGCTCATGGCCAACATACTGGCTTTACGCACACGATCCAGCGTCCCAAGCTCGCCGGTTTCCAAAATCACTTTAAGATGTGCATCGCCGCAGGCTTCTTTCACCGCTACGATTTCATCGAATACATAGCGGTAGTCGCCGCCAAGAAAATTACCTCGTGATATCACCATATCGATTTCAGTGGCCCCAGCCTTTACCGCCATACGCGTATCGTCGAGCTTCACCTTCAAAGCTGACATTCCGCTTGGAAATGCCGTAGCCACAGACGCTATATTGATGTCGTGACCGACAAGCGCCTCTTTGGCAACACCAACCATGGTCGGATATACGCAGATCGCTGCTACATGGGGTAGTCCGGGCATTGAATTGTGTAAATGAATAGCTTTCTGGCAAAGCTGTTGGACTTTTCCGGGCGTATCCTGACCTTCGAGCGTGGTTAGATCAATCATGCTAAGTATCAGCTTCAGGGCTTCAACTTTTGAGGACTTCTTGATGCTGCGGCTCTGAAATCTTGCCACCCGCTCATTAACACCCACCTCGTCGACAACAAGAGTCCGACTGAGATCCGGCAAACGCCTGGATTTCTTAGCCGTAGTTACTGTCACGTCTAACTACCTGTCACAGCTGTTTCGAGCCCCACCAAAATCATTTCGTCAAATGTCGTCGCGCGATCATCGCTACTCAGAGCATTACCCGTAACAATATCATCGCTAACCGTGCATATTGCCACTGCCTCAACGTTATTCTCTGCTGCGATCGCGAAAATTCCGGCAGCCTCCATCTCAACACCATAGACATTATATTTCGCTAATGTCTCGAATATCGCTGGGTCCGGCGTGTAAAAAAGATCAGCCGAAAAGATATTGCCAACATGGTAATTCACGTCCGCAGCCTTCGCTGCTGCAACGGCCTTTTCCACGAGATCAAAGCTCGCTAACGCAGCATAATCGTATCCACCAAATCGCATTCGGTTGCAGTTCGAATCTGTCGACGCTCCCATGGCGATGATGATGTCGCGAAGCTTAACGTCCGGATGCGAGGTGCCGCAGCTACCAACCCGTATAACGCGCTTCACGTCATACTCTGTAATGAGTTCGGTGCAATAAATCGACGCGGAGGGAATTCCCATGCCGTGAGCCATCACAGAAACTCTCTGCCCTTTGTATTCACCCGTAAATCCCCACATGTTTCTCACATCGGTCACCCGGCGAGCATTGTCGAGGTAGGTATCGGAAATATATTGTGCCCGCAGCGGATCGCCGGGCATCAGCACCGTTTCAGCAAAATCGCCGGGCGCTGCATTCATGTGTTTAGTAGCCATAGCCGTTCCTTTTACCACGATCCGCGTCGCCTTGCCGCT
>Ga0055584_100003818_pt1 | contig 14794 bp, 14 predicted proteins | sample OSDHelmetaG_FD_58716 | JGI IMG/M metagenome (GOLD analysis project Ga0055584, IMG submission 58716) | Pelagic marine sediment microbial communities from the LTER site Helgoland, North Sea, for post-phytoplankton bloom and carbon turnover... | ecosystem: Environmental > Aquatic > Marine >... | reverse complement strand
CGCCGAATCCAACTTCACGCCCATCCTGATGGTCACCGCCAAATCCGCCGAGGTCGACCGGGTCCTAGGATTGGAAACCGGTGCCGACGACTACCTCACCAAGCCGTTTTCCATTCGCGAGCTGCTCGCTCGGGTCAAAGCGATCTTCCGCCGCCGCGAATCGTGGTCGCAATCCGACGAAGCCAACGAAACGATCACCGCCGGTGACATCGTCATCGAACGCGCCCAGCGTAGCGTCACCGTTTCCGGCCGCGCGGTCGACCTTACCGCCCGCGAGTTCGATTTGCTGGTGCAATTCGCCAAGAACCCGGGCCGCGTCTACACACGCGCGCAGCTGCTCGACCTCGTCTGGGGCTACGGCCACGACGGGTACGAACACACCGTCAACAGTCACATCAACCGGTTGCGCGGCAAGGTCGAGACCGACCCGCACAAGCCTGACCACATCCTCACCGTCTGGGGTGTCGGCTATAAGTTCAACGACCGCGCCGCGCCCGATGAGGCCGCGCCCGCGTCGGCGCAAGGGTAGCGGCGCGATGTTGCGCACCCTCAACGCCAAACTCATCGCCGCGCTGCTGGTCGTCATTGCGCTGTTGGCCGCCACCTATCTCGTGCTCACCATCAGCTTCACCCGACTGCATTTCGAAGAGGTGAACCAAAAGCTGCACTTCGCGTTGGCGCAAAGCTTGGTGGATCACAGCACCCTGTTGCCAGGCGGTGACGTCGACCTCAACGCGTTCAAGTCGGTCTTCGAAAATCTCATGGTGGTCAACCCGGCGATCGAGCTGTACCTAACCGACGCGCAAGGTCGCCTGCTCGCCTTCTCCGCCCCCGATGGCGCGGTCAAACGCGACCGCATCGATCTAGCCCCCATCCGCGCTTTTCTTGAGGGCAGCCGCAGCTTGCCCATTCGCGGCACCGACCCGCGCGATCTCGACGGCACAAAGGTGTTTTCGGTGGCGCCGATCAGTGGCGAGAACAACGCCATGGTCGGCTACCTCTATGTCGTCCTCGGGGGCCAGCTTTACGACTCGGTCGAAAGCATGTTCGAGGGCAGCCTCATCCTGCGCATCATCACCGGCATCGCCATCGTCGGCTTGGTGTTGGCGGCTTTGGCTGGCGTCTTGTCGTTTCGCGCGATCACCGCGCGCCTGCGCCGCCTCACCGGCGAAGTGGATCGGTTCCGCCGCGGCGCCTACGCCGAGCCCCTTCCGGCGCGAAACTGGCGGCGCGGGGCCGGCGCCGACGAAATCGATCAACTTGGCCTGACCTTCGAGGACATGTCGGCCCGCATCACCGAGCAAATTCAAAAACTTCACGATGCCGACCGCAGCCGGCGCGAGCTCATCGCCAACGTGTCGCACGATTTGCGCACGCCGCTGGCCTCGCTCCAGGGCTATCTCGAAACGCTGTTGATGAAGCAAGACGCCCTCAGCCATGACGAAAAAGAAAAATATCTCCGCCTCGCGCTCAACCACGGCAGCCGCCTCGGTCGTCTCATCAAAGAGCTATTCGAGCTGGCGACCCTCGATAACGCCGATACGGCACCCGCTTTCGAGCCGTTCTCGCTGGCCGAACTCACGCAGGACGTGGCGCAAAAGTTCGCCCTTCAAGCCGAACAAAAGTCGCTCACCCTCGAAACCGCCATTCCGCATGACGCCCCCTTTGTGTCCGGCGATATCGGTCTCATCGAACGCGTTCTCGAGAACCTGATCGAGAACGCCATCAAGTACACGCCCGCGGGCGGCCGCGTCCGCATTGCCCTTACGCCGCATGGTGAGGCGCTCACCGCGGAGATCGCCGATACCGGGGTGGGCATTCCCGAGGCCGACCTGCCGCGCATTTTCGAACGCTTCTACCGCGTCGAAAGCCACCGGCCCGACAATGTCGAGGGCACCGGTCTCGGGCTCGCAATCAGCCGCCGCATCCTGCAACTCCACGGCGTTGCCATCGATGTGAAGAGCCGGATCGGCGAAGGCACGCGCTTTACCTTCGACCTCCCGCTCGCCCAGGCCTAGCTCTCTCTCAAACGTCACGCCTCGGGATTCTTTTGTGATCTTCGCGTGAGGCTTGCGTGATGCCGCTGCAGCATTCTTAAGGCTGAGCAATCCCGCTCCTCCCAAGGATCCAGGAGACTAGCCATGAACAAGATTGTTTCCGCTACCCTCGCCGCCGTCATTGCCACCGGCGCCTTCGCCGGCACCGCCTCGATCGCCGCTGCCGATGGCATGAAAAAGGACGGCACCTTCCAGGTCGCCGCCGACATGAAAAAAGACGACAAGATGGCCAAAGACGCCGCGATGAAGAAAGACGAGATGGCCAAGGACGCCATGGATAAAGGCAAGAAGATGAAAGACGACCACATGGCCAAAGACGACAAGATGAAGAAAGACATGAAGAACTAGTTTCCCAGTCTCCTTCGTCCGAGAAAAAAGGCCCCATCCCCTTGCGGTGGGGCCTTTCGTTTGCGCAGCGTCTCTGGATGCCTTCCGCGATACCTGCGACACTTCCTGCCTGCAGGAGGAACTTTAATGCAGGCGAGCGCGGCAATCTTGCGCGATCCCGGTGGGCCTTTCGTGATCGAGCCCATCGACATTGGCGATTTGCGCCCCGACGAGATCGTCGTCCGGATCGTCGCCAGCGGCATCTGTCACACCGACGTCAAGTTTCGCGAGGCCGTCCCTAAGCCCATCGTGTTGGGGCATGAAGGGTCGGGCATTGTTGAGAAGATCGGCACCGGCGTCACGCGCGTGGCGGTGGGCGACCCCGTTGTCCTAACGTTCGGCTTCTGCGGCAAGTGCCCATCATGTGAATCCGGTGCGCCAACCCATTGTGCGGATCATCATGCGCTTCAGTTCAAAGGCGCGCGTCTCGATGGCACCACGGCGCTCAGCCAGAACGGTGCGCCCCTGCACGGCGCGTTCTTTCAACAATCCTCGTTCGCCACCCACGCGGTCGCCACAGAACGCAATGCCATCCCGGTGTCGCCCGATGCCCCACTTGAAAAGTTGGGGCCGCTGGGCTGTGGCATTCAAACCGGCGCCGGCGCCATCCTCAATTCATTGGATGTCCAGTACGGCAGTAAGGTCGCGGTTTTTGGCGCCGGTGCTGTCGGCCTCAGCGCTGTCATGGCGGCCGCTGCAGCCGGCGCCGCCACGATCGTCGCCGTCGATGTCGTGCCGGCACGGCTGGAACTGGCCCGCGACCTTGGCGCCCATCATGTGATTGACGCCCGGGACGGCGACGTGGCGGACCGCGTGCGCGATGTCGCGCAAGGCGGCGTCAACTATGCCTTGGAAACGGCGGCCGTCGAATCGTCCTTTGCAGCCGCGATTGCCAGCCTGACGCAGCGCGGCGTGTGCGGATTCGTCGCCTCGCCCGTCGGCCGGGGCACCACCCCGATCGTGCCCTTCGACATGCTGATCAACGGCAAGACCTTGTGCGGGGTCGTGCAGGGCGGCAGTGTCCCGCATGTATTCATCCCGCGCCTGGTCGATATGGTTGCGTCCGATCGGTTCCCCCTTGAACGATTAATCTCCTGGTATGACTTTGCGGATATCAATCAGGCGGTTGCCGATGCTGAATCCGGTGCGGCCATCAAACCTATCTTGCGGATGTCCTGATCGTCTGATGCGTCTTTTCTCTAATGCTCTTCGCCGCCCAGTCCTGTGGTGCCTCCTCGGCGGTGCGACGTTGCTCTTGGCCGCCTGTGGCACGCCGTCACCGCCGACGGCGACGGTCAAAGTCGCCTTGGCGGAATCGCCGGAGCTTACGTTCCGCATCGTCAACACCCATGACGGCGCCATCCGGCTCACGGGTCCCAGCGGCAACACGTTTGATGTCTTGGCCGGTGAGGCTGTCGATCTGCGCTTCGTGGTTGTCGCGTTGGCGGATTTCGATGAAGACTTCTTTCGGCCGTGGCTCGTCCCGGCCGGACCGATCGTCCAAAAAATTGTGGAGCTGGACGAGCCGGTCTTAATGCGGGTGACGGGCCTTGATATTGAAGTCCAGTACATCGCACCGGATCGCACCCTCGGCACGCTCCGGGGATCGGCCCGCCGGTGCGCCGGCGCGGGCTGGCGTGCCGCTGGTGTCACCGAAACCGATTTCGTCGTTCAAACCGCGACAGCGTCGCAGGCGCCCATTCCGCTCTGCCCCGCCGCGGGCGCTTAGGCGACAAACAAAAAGACGACGGTCGCCACCAACAAAAGACCCATGGCCCCGTTGAACAGGCGGTGGGCACGCGGTGATTTCAGGAAGCGCCCAATCCCCACCCCAAAGGCCGTCCATATAATCACGGCAGGCACGGCCACCACGGCGAACGTCGCCGCCAGAATGCCCGCCGCAAACGCCGCGTTGATGTCGGTCGGCATGAATGTCGAGGCAGCGCCGGCGGTAATCGTCCAGGCCTTGGGGTTGGCAAACTGAAACCCGAAGGCGGCCAGAAACGAGAGCGGTTTGGCGTGAGTTGCATCCGCCGCGCCCGGCGTCGCCGTGGCAATGCGCCAGGCCAGGTAAAGTAGAAAGAGGGCACCGGCGATCTTGATTGCCAGCTGCAGGGCCGGCAGTGCGACAAACAGCGCACCCATACCCAACGCGACGGCGTAAAGCAAAAAGCTCGCGCCGGTCACCACCCCCAGCATGTGTTGGCTGGATTGGCGAAAGCCGAAGTTGGCGCCCGATGCGGCCAACATCACGTTGTTCGGTCCCGGGGTCAGAGACCCGGCCAGGGTGAACACCGCCATGGGCACCACCACGGAAACAAAAACATCCATGCCGGCGTCTACGTCTTCAACCGAAACCAGGTGCCGCGGTCGCCGCCGACAATATGCCCGCAGGTCGGGCCCGGGAAATGCGCCGGCATGATCAGCACGTCGGTCTCGGCATAGGCGTCAACGAAGGTCTTGCGCGTGGCGGCCGACGCCACCCGGTCCAGGCAAAACACCGCGCTCCAGTCGGGTCGCGCAACCTGAACGCCGAAATGCATGAGGTCGCCGGTTAGAATGGCTTCCGCGCCATTGGACCGCAGCCGAATGCAATAATGGCCGGGCGTATGTCCTGGGGTCGGCAGAATCGTCACTGTGTCGTCGATGGCAAAATCGTCGTCGATCAGCACCGCCTGGCCCGCTTCAACGATGGGCAGAACGGAATCGCGAAACGCATTGTGGCTATGATCGTCGGGGTCGCTTGTCTGATAATGCTCATAGTCCTGACGCGAAAAGATGTATTTCGCGTTCGGAAATGTCGGCACCCAGCGGCCATCCAAAAGACGCGTGTTCCAGCCGACATGATCGGCATGCAGGTGGGTGCACATGACGTAGTCGACGTCTTCGGGGGCAACGTCCATCGCGATCATCTGATCGAGGTACGGCCCGCTTCGCTGATGCCATATCTCCGACCACGGCCGTTCTTTGTCGTTGCCGATGCAGGTATCCACCAGGATCGTGTGCTTGGGCGTTCGCACGATATAGGTGTGAAATGACAGCACCAGCGTGTCCGCCGCGAAGTCATACAAATGCGGCGCCAGCCACGACCGGTTGGACTCGAAAACCTCAGGCACCGCGTCCGGCAAGCCCGTCATGGTGTCGAAGGCATGAACGTCTTCGATCAGTTTGGAAACGACGATGTCGCCAATTGTTTGTGGTCGCATGGTCTCTCCGGACGGGATGGGTCGCAGGCGTCTGTGGTGCGCACTATAGGGCAGGAAAGCGCCGCTGCGGTGGGCGTGGATCTCAGGAATTGCCCGCCCGGTGCGCAATTTGGCCCCGCACCTTTGTCCTGCCGAATACTCGGCCTACAATCGAAAATGGACTGCGAGACCTCGCAGGCCTCGGGAGGATAACGGGAGACGATCCATGCGACGAAAACTAGTGCGCGCTCTTTTGGGCGCCGCCGCCGTTACGGCGACGATGTTTACCGCTGGCGCGGCAAGCGCTCAGCTTGAAGACAAGACCATCCGGTTTGCCACGCGATCGATCGCACCGGGTTTCGGTCTGCCTGAATTCGGCGGCGCCAGCCCCGGCGTCTATTCGCTCTATCCTATTTACGATTCGCTGACCCAAATTGGGCCGACGGGCGACATCGTCGGGATGTTGGCCTCATCGTGGCGTAATCTCGACGAGACAACGTGGCAGTTCACCCTCAAACAGGGCGTCATGTTCCACAACGGCGAAGAAATGACCTCGGATGCGGTCGTCAACCTGTTCGATTGGTTGCTCACCGACGAGGCCAAAGCACTGGGCCTCGTCGCCGAGCGCACCAATAGTAACCAGGCCAAAATCGTGACGGCGACGGCGGTTGATCGCTACACCGTCGAGTTCAAGACATCGGTCCCCAATCCAGAACTCGCGCGCTTTATGGGAAGCTTCTGGATGCCGGCACCGCAGGCATGGCGTGATCAGGGGCGTGATTCGTTTTCGCGCAATCCAATTGGCACCGGCCCCTACATGAATCCGGCCTATGAGGGCGGCGTCGATGGTCAGATCAAACTCGAAGGCTTTGCCGACGCAGGCATTCGTCCGCCGAAGTACGCCAAGATGACCGTTGTCGCTTTGTCAGAAGCGGCGTCGCGCGTATCTGGAATTATCTCCGATCAATTGGACATCGCTCAGGGCGTGCCGTTTGACGACAAGGCGCGCCTCGAAGCGGGCGGCCATAGTGTTGATGTCGCGGAACGACCGTCGGCGATGGGGTGGCGCTTCATGTCGGTTCGCAAGAACAGCCCGTTCAACGACGTTCGTGTCCGCCAAGCGGCCAACATGGCGATTGACCGTGCGGCGATGGCGAATGATCTGTTGGGCGGCACCACGGTACCGGCCGGTCAGTGCGCGACCCGAGGGACCTTCGGCTACAACCCGGACGTCAAGCCGTATCCTTATGATCCGGAACGGGCAAAGGCGCTCCTGGCCGAAGCTGGGTATCCGGATGGTTTCGATACAGAGGCCATGGTCATTCCGGGGGCTTTCCCGGCTGACAGCGAAATCTATCAGTTCGCAGCCCAGCAACTCGCTGGCGTTGGTATTCGCACGACGCTGACGCAGATCACGTTCACGCAGTGGCTCGACAATTGGTTTGGTAAAAAGAAGGGCCCGGAAGGCGGAATGGGTTTCTCGGATATGTTCCAGAACTCGTGCCACAACGATCCGGCCATTGCGACGTTCGCGTACCCGAATCTCAGCTGCCGCAAGGCACCTCTGGCCTCACATTGTGACCAGGATGAACTCGCCAAGCTGACGGCGGCCGAGCAGGAGTTTGATGTCGAGAAACGGCGCAAACTCATCCAGGAACTGATGGTGCTCAACCACGACAACGCTCCTAACCTGTTTTTTGTCGAACTTACCGATATGACGGGTTTGAATAAGCGAGTGAGCAACTTCACCAACACCATTCAGCGCTACAACTTCCATTCGTTGACGCTGAACTAATACGCGTCGGCATTGCCGACCATGGGGCCGCTCGGTGAACCGGGCGGCCCTTTCTTTTGGGCGTTAGCGCGGACGCAGGCCGTCCAGCATGAGATCGACAATGCGGGCGATTTCGGCGGCATCGTCCCATTCCTGTGCGGGCAGAACCTCGGTCCGGATCACGTAGTAGCCAACCAAAAGCGAGATCACGCTGCGCAAAAAGAAGGCCGGTTCAACTTCGCGGATTTGGCCGGCCGCAATGTAGGGCTTCAGCACCATGTCGGCGGCCTGCTGAAGCGCCGCAGGAAAACTCTCAGCGACGGCCTCGCGTAGTTCGGCGTGAAACCGCATCTCTTGGATCAAGATCCGCACCAGCGGGGCAAATCGGTCGGCAAAAGCCAGACGATTGCTTAGGATCGCGCACATAAATTTTCGCAAGTCGCCGTTCGCGCGTTCGTTTTCGACGCGCAGTTCTTCGGCCACAAGCGGTAGCAAACTGCGCGAGAACAGCGGCCGCACGAGGCGAACCAGCAAATCCTTTTTGGTTTCAAAGTGGCGGAAGATTGTGCCCTCGGCGACGCCGGCGCGTCGGGCAATCGTATTGGTCGCGGTCGCCGCATAGCCGTTTTCAGCAAAGCAATGAATCGCAGCCTCGACGATCCGACGCTTCTTGTCGGTCATCGTCCCTTCCTCTTGCTCAACCGCTGCCATGATGGCGTCGATCGCGCCCCCCAGGCTATCGCTTGGGGCAGGCGCGGGCGCGTCGGCCGGTTTTTCCGCTGATGACATCATGCCGAGGCCGAGGTCTGCGTTGTTGGCCGAAGGCGAACGTGCAGGAGCGTCCCAACCCAAACCAAAACCACGCCAACGAGGAGGGCGATGATCGCCGTCCCGATCGGCAAGATGCCGTCGGGTCCACCGATCAGAATGGCGCGGTACCCCACCACCAACTCATGCAATGGCAACACATAGCCCAACCAACCGATCCACGTCATGGCGGCATCCGGGGGTGCCTGCGCGCCGCTCACCGCCGTTTGATAGAAAACGACCGGCAAGGCGACGACAATCGCCGGCATCTCTAGCAAGGCGAACAGCCCGCCGATTACCAACATGATCGCTGCCGTCGCCAGCCAGGCCATCAGCCATAGCCCGAAGAAATCACCCCACAGCGCGGTCGTGCTGGCGACCGTTAAGGCAAGCGCCAGCGTGGCCACGCCCGCCACCCCAATCGGCAGAACCGTTCTGAGCATGGCGACGGGCAGGCCCGCACCAGCGGTGCGTTCACCCCGTGTGGCAATGAACAGCATCAGGCCGGAAATGAAACTCGCAATCCAAGTGGCGAACGTCATCACAAAGGGTGCGATCAAAGTGTGCGCGTTGCGCGCCTCATAAAGTGTTTCAATCTCCACCGCGACCGGCATTTCGCCGGTCGGAAAACTGCCTTGCGAAAAAGCGAGTCGGGCGCCGCTGACCGCGGCCGAGAACGCAGCTTGAATCTGGCCGCCAAGGCCCGCGCCGATTTGGGTCTCGGCGATGCTCAAGTGTTCGGTGTTCAGGACCTTTACCGTGATGTCGCCGCCACCGATGGCCGCCTTGGAGAAATCGGCAGGCACAATGATCGCCGCCGCGATTTCGCCGCGATCCATCGCTGATGTAGCGGAGGCCTCATCGTCGAGTTCCGTGACGCCAAACGGCAGGCTCGCTCGCATGCCATTGATGATCCCGTCCGAGGCGCGGATCGGTGCCCCCGGCACACCGGTATCGAGATTGACCACGCCCAGCGTGATGGATTGCGCAACCCGTCCGCCGTCCAGCGGCGCCGTCATATTGAAGATCGAGAAAATGATCATGATGGCGATCGGCGCAATGATCGCTGGCCGGAAGGTGGGGTTATCGCGAATGCGACTGATGACATCGGACATGGTGGCTCTCCTATTTTGGGAGAATGTGAGTAATCACTTACAACTACTTCGACGATAGTGAATTGTCAATTGGTGCCAACCGCACTATGTCGGTGCAGCGAGAGGATTCGCGGACGATCTACTCAGAAGCAAAGGTTTCTGCGGGAGTTGGCTTTGTTTCGGCAAAACGGATTAGGCGGCTACGGAGAAAGAACTGAGGCCAAGACGACCCCTCGAGGTGTTGTGCCGGGTGCGTTTTTGGCTTTGATCGGTGTCGTTTTGTGCGCCGGCCCTGGGTCGGCGTTGCCCGCGTGGCCGTCTCTAAGTGTGAACCACGGGATGATCCACAGCGTACAGATTCCACCCGCTGATCGTGAAATAGCGGCGTATGAACACCTGCATGCTGCGGCAGCGGCGGGTAACGCTCGAGAAATTCGTTCGCTCGCTGCAGCGGGCGCGAATCTAAACGTTCGCGACGGCAGAGGCCGCACACCAATGATGGTCGCGGCATACGGGCGCCACCACGAGGCGTTGAGAACGCTCATTGAATTGGGCGCGGACGATACCGCGCTTGACGATCAACGCTACGACGTCATCACCATTGCCAGCGTCATCGACGATGTGGTCACGCTCCGCATTCTCTTCGATGCGGGTGGTGACGCCAGCATCATAACCAGCCGATACGATGGCACCGCGCTCATCGCTGCCGCGCATTTGGGTCATGTAGACATCGTTCGTGAACTCATCGCGGCAGGGGCACCGCTCGATCATGTCAACAACCTAGGCTGGACCGCCCTCATCGAGGCGATTGTGTTGGGCGACGGCGGTCCTGCGCACACAACCATCGTCCAGGATCTCATTGCTGCCGGGGCAGATCTCAACCTATCGGATCGACGAGGCATAACGCCACTTGGGCTCGCCCGCGCTGCCGGATACCTAAATATCGTGGGTCTGCTGGAAGAAGCAGGCGCGCGCGAATGAGCAGTCAGTCCTCGGACCACTCGGCCAATTCATAGGTGGATTGATAGATCGGATAGGCGATTTTGATCGGCAGGATGTCGGGCCCCACACACCACAGTTCCTCGTTCGCGGGGTGCGGGTCGCCCAGCACAAAGGCAAAGTGATCGGCTTCGAAGGTCCCGGCGGGCACGGTGACGGTTTCCACGCCGTAATACTCGATTGTCAGGTCGTGACAGGCCAACATCGGTCCCGATCCGCCGTCGGGCTGTGGCGACGACATCATGATGTTCTTCAATGTCTGGCGTTTCGGCCCGGCTTTGTCGAATTGGGAGAGGTGCCACATATCGCAAATGATCGGATGCGCGCCAAATGACGGTGGTCGGTGGCCCACCTCGATCCGCTGGCTCAACCGCCCTTCGCCGACGGTAAATCCCTCGCACTCGGCGCCGGTATCGTCGAAGCGAAACCAGGTGGAGCCGGCGAATTTGTCGGCCATGGTCAGACGGACAAAGGCGTCGCGGGGCTCCCATTTGGGCCCCACGTTGTACGTCGCATCGCGTAGCAGGTCGTGGTCATCCATTTCGCACATGGCGCGAAAGCCGCGGCTCCCGTCTTGGTGCTTGGTAACGGTGAACCATTCGCGTCCGGTTTCCTCGCCGTCGCGCAAATAGAGAATCTTGCCGCGCGTGGTTTTGTGCTGCATTGGAGGGCCCTACAAAATCCGCATTTCGGTGTTCAAACTGGTCAACGGTTCGAAGCCATCATCGGTGACCCGAAGCGTGTCCTCGATGTGCATCGAGCCCCAACCATACTCCTGATAAGGCATGTCGAAATTCAGCACCATGTCCTTTTCGATCGTGAAATCGGGTGCTGCCCCAAGACCGTCCGGGCCAATGGGAATGGGATGGTCGGTATGTTCCAGACCCACGGTATGGGCGACGCTGTGATTGAAAGACGGAAACCCTTCCTTGCGCATCACCTCCATAACCGTCTTCACGATATCCGAGCCCTTGAGCCCGGGCTTCATCATGTCGCACGCGGTCTGCCAGCCGATTTGCATGGCGCGATTTCGTTTCACCGTCTCTGCGTCGGGTTCGCCGATAAAGATCGTTCGGCCGAGGTCGCCGTGATACCGCTTATAGGTCCCCAGGGCGTCAACCAGGAACGGTTCACCCTTAACGACATTGCCTTGGCGCATACCCGGCACCATGCCGAAGAGAATGTAGATGCCCTCGCCATCCTGTTGCGCCATATCGACCTTGTAGACCCGCTCGAGGTCGGCGGCCGTCGCGCCTTCTTTGACGGCCTCGATTGCCAGTTCGACGGCATGTTCGTTTTTCTGAGCGGCCTGGCGCAGCAACGCAATCTCGTCCGCACTTTTGACCATCCGGATTTCACGGAAGATGTTCGTTGCGTCAACGCCGCTCACATTCTCAAGGCCCATCGCGTGAACCCAGTCGATCAACCTGGGATCGTCAAAGCCCAATTTCGCATTCGCCAGGCCGGCATCGCTCAGTGCGCGTTTCAGGCCCAGCGCCGGTGTGCGTTCGAGGTAGTCAACACGGGACCGCGCGGCTGTCACCCAGGTGCGTTCCCGGTCACTCAGATGGGCCTCGTCGCCGATCAGAAACACGCTCATCGGGTCGAGTTTTTCGCTGTCGTCGGCGGCAACATTGGCCGCCGTGGGCGACGCCCGGCCGGTCACGCCGACGACGTTCTCAATCCACGTGCCCTCTTCGGCAAGGCGCCCGTTCTCCGTCATGCCCATCACCAGCGCCGCGGGCGCGTCCTCGCGCCGCGGCATCACCGCAAAGGTCGTGAATGTCCGTTCCACCATCAGGGTGTGGGACCAAAAATCCGAGAGGTAGTAAATATTCTGCCGCGTTGCCGCGACCAGGCCGTCAAGGCCATGCCGATCCATGACGTCGTAGGCGCGTGGTTTATTCACCAACATGGGGTGTCTCCTTTTGGCCGGTTCTCACAGTCAACGGATCCGGCGATGAAGTGTCCAACTATGCGGCCTTCTCGGCAACAATCATCGCGACGAGATGGGGTGGCGCCGCAACATGATTGCGTTTCAGAAGCCGTGTGACGGCGCGCACAGCCCCTAGGTAGGGTGCGGGCGTAAACACCGCGCTGTTCGTTGCAGAGCCACCAGAACTGAGGATCGAAAGATGCAGATTGTCGACGCATGGGACCATCCCGTCACCAATGCCTCCGGAGCGGTGCGAGATATCTACGAGCAAGCTCTTGGTGAGTTTCAAACCTATGCCGGAGACCCCGTTGCCACGATTGAGCGCGCGATCGCCGCGCAGCCAGATTTCATGCTGGGTCATGTCATGCGCGCGTATCTCATGCTCACGGCGACGGAGAAGGCCCTTGTCGAGGAAATCAACAAGAGCCTCGAAGCGGCCGAGCGGGCATCAGGTGGGGCCACCGAGCGGGAACGAATGCATCTTGCCGCTGCGCGCCACTGGGCGTCTGGCGACCTGGACGGTGCGTCGGCTCAGTTGTTCGACATCACCGTGGAGCATCCGCGCGACATCCTGGCGCTGCAGGTTGGCCACTTGAGCGACTTCTATTTGGGTAATGCGGGCATGTTACGGGACCGAATCGCCAGCGCCATACCGGCCTGGGATGTCGATGTGCCGGGCTATCACGCGGTCCTCGGCATGCACGCTTTCGGCTTGGAGGAGATGGGCGCCTATCGCGCCGCGGAGGAATCGGGGCGTCGCGCCGTCGACCTCAACCCCAAAGACGCCTGGGCCATCCACGCCGTCGCCCACGTTCTCGAAATGGAAGGACGTCAGCAAGACGGCATCGATTGGATGGGTAGTCGGGTGCCAGACTGGTCGGTGGACAATTTCTTCGCCGTTCACAATTGGTGGCATTGGGCGCTCTATCACCTGGATCTTGGCGAGTCGGAAAAGGTCCTCAGCTTCTATGATTCGCAAATTCGAGCCGAGCGCTCGGAAGTGGTCCTCGATATGGTAGATGCCGCAGCGATGTTGTGGCGTCTCGGCCTTGTTGGGATCGATGTCGGCGATCGCTGGCAGGAATTGGCGAACTGTTGGGCGCCCCTGGCCGAAGACGGCTTCTATTCCTTCAACGACGCCCACGCGATGATGGCGTTCGTCGGGGCCGGTCGCGATGACCTCGCCAAGGCCAACCTTGCGCGGCTGGAGGCAGCGTCATCCGGTGCCGAGACCAACGCGGCCATGGCGCGTGACGTGGGCGTTCCGGTTGCCAAAGCGCTCTGGGCGTTCGGCGCGGGGCAATACGCCAAGGCCGTCGAAAGCTTGCTTTCGGTGCGCTATGTCGCCCATCGCTTCGGCGGGAGCAATGCGCAACGCGACATTTTGGCGTGGACGCTCATTGAAGCTGCCCTACGGGACGACCAACTCGCGTTGGCCGAGGCGTTGTGCAATCAGCGGCTCGCGCAGAAATCGACCAGCCTGCAGAACTGGCAAATGGCCGCGCGGGCGCATACCGGTCTTGGTCACGACTCCCAAGCCAAGGCCGCGCTGGTCCGCGTCGATGAAATTCAGGCACAGCGTGCTTGAGGCGTCCCGTAAGGAAAGCCAAGACCGGGGTTTTTTGCGGGGCTGTTCTTTTAGAGTCGGGGTGCCTATATCTCCGTCTGTGAAGTATGTGTTTCTGGTACTCATCGTGTTGTCCGCGTTTTTGCAAGGCCCTGCCTTTGCGCAGGTTGCCGGTGTGGCGCAGGTGCAGCCCGATGCGTCGCTCGTGGTCGATGGACGCCGGTTGGTCTTGGCCGATATCGAGCTGCTCGACGCAACCCGGACGTGCGATCCCAACATCCCCTTACAGCTGTGCGGCGCGCCGGCCGCGATTGCCCTACGCGCCAGAGTCGTTCACGAGGTTTCCTGCCGCTTACGGGCCGATATTGCCGGGCTACAGACCGCCGTTTGTCGTCACGCCGACCAATTCCCGGCCGGGGGCGAAGATTTGGCAGCATTCTTGATTGCCGAAGGGTGGGCGAAAGCCGGGCCGGACGCGCCACCGCTATACAGAACGCTTGAAACCATTGCGCGCTCCCACGGCCGCGGTGCCTGGGGCCCCGACATCAATCAGCTGATCAACCCCCAACCGCAATAGGTCTGCTTGCTCGTCCCTCGCCTGCATGCGAGGAAAGGGAAAACGAGGAGATTGCAGATGGACATGTCATATCGACGTCTTGGTGCCAGCGGACTGATGGTCTCACCCCTGTGCCTCGGCACCATGATGTTCGGAGCCCAAACCGATGTTGCCGAGGCGGAACGCATTGTCGCCGCCGCGCGCGACGCCGGGATCAACTTTGTCGATACCGCAAACGTCTACAACAAAGGTGAATCAGAGCACGTAACCGGCAAGCTCCTCGCCGAAGATCGCGACAAATGGGTCGTCGCAACCAAGCTTGCCAATCCATTTGGGCGTGGCCCTAATCAGCGCGGCGGTGGCCGCAAGGCCGTTCTCCAGGCCGTTGACGATAGCCTTGCACGGCTCGCGATGGACTATGTCGACATCATG
>Ga0055584_100003817_pt1 | contig 14794 bp, 14 predicted proteins | sample OSDHelmetaG_FD_58716 | JGI IMG/M metagenome (GOLD analysis project Ga0055584, IMG submission 58716) | Pelagic marine sediment microbial communities from the LTER site Helgoland, North Sea, for post-phytoplankton bloom and carbon turnover... | ecosystem: Environmental > Aquatic > Marine >... | reverse complement strand
ACGTGAAGCTGTTGCAAACGGGCGAGGCAGGCTTCGCCTTGATCCAGGGGTTGTTCGGCGTTTGGGCCGAAACGGGCCGGGGTGCCTATGGCGGGGCCGATGCCAGTTTGGACCTTCGCTCAGTGTCCATGCTGTGGCCGAATGTTGAACATTTTGTGGTCAACAAGGAATACGTCAAAACCGGCACCATGGCCGACATGCGCGATATGGATGGTGCCATTTTCTCCGTCGGCAACCGAAATTCGGGGGCCAAAGAATCCAATGCCATGATTTTCGAAGCATTGGGGATTGAGGAGGGCCGAGATATCTCCTGGGCGTATCTGGGCTATGGCGCGGCTGCCGATGCCTTGCAGAACAGAACGGTTGCAGGCTTCAGCGCCCCAGCGGGCCCCCCAATTTCGGCCGTTATGCGGGCTTATTCGACGGTGGGTGACGACATCACTGTGTTGAACTTTTCTGACGCCGACTTGGCGAAGCTCAATGAAGGCGTGAATTTGTGGAAACGGTTTGTCGTGCCTGCCAATACATATCCCGGTCAGTCCGAGCCGATTTATACCGCCGCGCAGCCTAACTTTCTGGCTGTGCGGTCTGACGTCGATGAAGAGGTTGTGTATCGGGTTACTCGGGTGATTTATGAGAACCTGTCCTTCTTGTATTCGGTGCACAAGGCAACGCGGGTCATGACCCTGGAAAATGCCATTGATAGTTTGCCTGTAAAGTTGCATCCCGGCGCCGTGCGCTATTACCGAGAGCAGGGGATCCCCATTCCGAACGAATTATTGCCTCCTGAAATGGCTGCCGACGGGGGAGCTGAGTAATGATGATGGACGACCTAAAAGACCTTCGTGAGAAACTCATCTTTGGTGGCGGCATCGTCCTTTCCTTCTGGCACATCTATGTCAATACCCTGGGTACGCTGTCGGAATTGGCGTCGTCAGCCCTGCATTTTGGTCTGTTCGCGGCCCTGTTGGCTCTTTGTCTGCCGGTGCTTTCATTACGGGTGGCATTGGCGATTGGTGGCCTGGCCATGGCCAGCGCCTTCTATGTAATTTTTGGCGAGCAAGCCTTGTTTGACAGAGGGCTCCTTTTTAATTGGTCTGACTGGGTATTTTCGCTTCTGGCCATCGGCCTTGTGTTGGAACTCGTGCGTCGCACGGCCGGGTTGTTCATTCCCGCTGTTATCTTGGTGGCGCTCTCTTACGTGATCTGGTGGGGGCAATTTGTCCCCGGCGTGCTGCAATTCCCCGGTCTGTCCGTCGAAACGATGGCGTTCCGGTCGTACTTTGGGTCTGACGGCATGTTTGGGCCTATCGCGCGTATTTCCAGTACCTTTGTCTTCATGTTCATTTTGTTTGGGGCATTCCTGACGCGGTCGGGCGCCGGTGAATTTGTTGTCGATATTGCCAAATCCATCGCCGGGCGTTTTGCCGGTGGCCCCGGCTTCGTGGCCGTAATCGCCTCGGCCCTTACTGGCACTGTTACGGGTTCTGCGGTGGCCAACACCGTTTCCACCGGTGTTATTACCATCCCGTTGATGCAACGGGCTGGGTTTCCGGCGCGCTTTGCTGCGGGTGTTGAAGCGGCTGCGTCTACTGGCGGGCAATTAATGCCACCGATTATGGGAGCGGGGGCATTTGTGATGGCCTCCTACACGCAAATTCCCTATCTGCAAATTGTTGCTGTCTCCATCATGCCGGCAATGTTGTACTTTCTGTCCGTTGGATTTTTCGTCCGGATACGGGCGCGCAAATTAGACCTGCAGCCCAGCTATGAAGATAGCGAGCCTGCGTGGGAAATATTGGTCAAACGCGGGCCGTCCTTCATCATTCCTATTGGGGTGCTGATAACCCTGTTGGTGAACGGTTTTACGCCAACCTATTCTGCTGGTGCGGCCATTCTTGCTGTCATCGCTTCTTCATGGCTTACGCCGAACCGCATGGGCGTTCGCGCAATTGCCGAAGCCCTTGCACTAGGCGCTCGGAATATGGCTACTACGGCCATGTTGCTGGTTGCTATTGGCCTGGTGGTCAACGTTGTTGCCACCACCGGCATTGGCGCAACCTTCTCGTTGATGGTGAACGACTGGGCGGGTGGGAATTTGTTTATGGCCATCGTCTTGGTTGCCGTTGCCTCGTTGACCTTGGGGGCCGGTTTGCCCGTGACGGCAAGCTATATCGTGCTGGCCACACTAACGGCCCCGGCGCTTTATCAGATGATCGCCATGAACCATCTGGTTGATGCCTTGATGGATGGCTCCTTGGCCGAAGGCGCTCGCAATTTGCTCATTGGGGCCCGACCTGAATGGTTGCTGCAATTTAACGAGCCCATGAGCTTGGCAGCGGCGCAAAGCTTTGCGGCCCAAATTCCTACGGAACTATTGCCGCTAGTGATCGACCAGGGCATCGAGCCTGCCGTGCTGACGGGCATCTTACTGTCGGCACACATGATTATTTTCTGGTTGTCGCAAGATAGCAACGTTACGCCGCCGGTGTGCATCGTGGCCTATTCGGCGGCGGCCATTGCCGAGACACCGCCCTTGCAAACGGGGTTAATGGCCTGGAAAATCGCCAAGGGCCTATACATTATGCCGTTCCTGTTTGCGTTCACGCCCATATTGTCTGGCGATTGGGTGGCCGCAAGCCAGGTGTTTGCCTTTGCCACTGTTGCCATTTATGCCCTCGCGGGTGCGCTGGAGGGCTTTTTAGAGCGCCCCTTAGTACCGCTTGTCCAGGTGCTGGTGGGCCTCTCCGGCGTGCTAATGCTGTGGCCTGCAAATTTGACGGCCAATTTCATAGGGCTCGGCATGTTCGTGCTGCTGTTTGCCATCAACAAAAAAGGTCGGTTCGAAGCCGCCTAACGGATATGGCGTTGCGCCAGTGCCATCGGCATGATGCGCAGCAACAATGGAGAAGACAATATGGCCCTTTCGGCACCCCAACCCGGTCGTAAACCCCTGCACACCAGAACCATCGAGATGAACGCTTTTCATCGTGAAGATGGCCTGTGGGACATTGAGGGCGAGGTGATCGATCAAAAGGCCTACGCCTATTCCAGCCCCACACGGGGTGATGTAGAGCCCGGCGATAAAGTGCATGACATGTTCATTCGTATGACGTTGGATAACAGCTTCACCGTGGTGGCCATGGAAGTGTCGATGGATGTTTTCCCCTTTCCCATTTGTAACGAGGTTGAACCCAATTTCCAAAACCTCGTAGGCCTGCGCGTTGGCCCCGGTTGGATGAAGCGGGTGCGCGAACAAGTGGGCGGCAAAAATGGTTGCACCCATGTGGTTGAGCTGTTCGGCCCTATGGCAACGGTGGCATTCCAATCCATCCCCAGTTACAGCCGTATCCTGAACAAAGACAAACCACCGAAGCCTGTTGACCCCAACAAAAAGCCCCGCAAGCCGTTCAATATCGGTGGCTGCTACAGCTGGGCCTATGACAGCCCCATCGTGAAAGAATTAATGCCTGAGTGGTACCGCGAAGATTGAGGGCAGTACGGCATGAACATTGAGGGTCAATTTTACAGCGATAAACATGCCCATTATTTTGCCAATGCCCGACTGGATGTTCTGCCGCTGCTGCCTGAACACATCGACAAAGTTTTGGAAATTGGCGCGGCGAATGGCGCCACCTTGGCGCATATCAAAGGCCAATGGCCTAGTGCGAGAACTGTGGCGGTGGAACCATTCCCCGTAGCCGCCGCCAAAGCGCGGGGCTGCGTTGATGTTGTGTTGGAAGATACCCTTGAGAACCTGTCAGCGGCAGACTTTGCAGACGCACCCTTTGACGTCATTTTGTGCCTTGATGTGTTGGAGCACATGGTGGACCCGTGGGCCGCTGTGGCCAAGCTTACTGGTCTATTGGTGCCCGGCGGGCGGATTGTCGCCAGCATTACCAACGTTAGCCACAGTTCCAGCCTGTTTCCCTTGCTGTTCAAAAATCAATGGAAACTGACAGACCACGGGGTCCTGGACAGGACCCACCTTCGTTTCTTTGTGAAGGATAGCGCGGTAGAGCTGATGACATCATCAGGCCTGAAGCTGCACGATGTGCGCCCCATTTTCCAAGATCAGGGCGGCCCAAGAGACCGACTCAACAAGCTGACTTTCGGTATGTTCGAACGGTTTGTAGCACAGCAGTATTCTGTCACTGTTGTTCGAGAGCGTTAGAATCAGGGCGCTGCGACTGCCCGTGCCTATCGGAGAAGCCTAGGCCAACAACCCGGTCACATCTGGTGCTTCGGACCAATGCGGAACCCTTGGTATCACTGCAATCTTCGTCTCGGGGATTAGCCGTCCCATGGAGGCGCCTAGTTCAGGCAAGGGCACGGGGCTTTCTTGGGACTCCGAAATGATGATGCCCCGAATTGTTACGCCACGGCCACGCAGGGCCTCGCAGGTGGCGACGGTGTGGCTCAGAGTACCTAAATAACTGCCTGCAACGACGATGACCGGCATATCCATATGGTTGATCCAGTCAACGACCATGTGGTCCGCATCCAGTGGCACAAAAGCCCCGCCAACGCCTTCTATCAGCAATTCATCTTCAACCGGGTCTACGTGGCAGAAGTCCAGCAGGTCCGTATAGTCGATAGTGCGGCCTTCGCGCAGGGCGGCCATATCGGGGGCCAAGGCGTGAGTGAAGCGCCATGGGGATACGTGGGCAATGGTTTCTGGCGTCATTTTGTGGCCCAGCGCCCGGATGATCTCCGCTGTGTCGATACTGTCCATAGTGTGTTCGGTATAACCGCTGATAATGGGCTTCAGGGCGCGGACGGTTTTCCCACCTTTGATCAGCTGATGGATCAACGCGCAGGTGACCATGGTTTTACCCACATCCGTACCCGTTGCCGTGATGAAAGTGCGGTTCATGGCGCGAGGCCTAATGTTCTGATGGCCTCGACCAAGCCGTCGATATCATCGGTGGTGTGCTCTGCTGTGAACGTAAAGCGCAAACGGGCTGTGCCTTCTGGCACGGTAGGGGGGCGAATGCCTGTGACTAAATAGCCATGGGCCTCTAGGTCCGTTGATGCTTGCATCACTCGGTCTGCATCGCCCAATAGTAGTGGCACGACGGGGCTTTGAGGCTTTGGCAGGTTCAACTTGTCACAGAAGTATTCCGCATTGGTAACAGGCCGATAACAAATTTCAGTTTCCGTTGCCATGATGTCGATGGCGGCAATGGCGGCAGACAGAGTGCCAGGGGGCAGGCCGGTGGAATAAACGAATGAGCGTGCCCGGTTCGTGACCAAGTCAATGACCGCTTTGGAGGCACATAGATAGCCGCCATAGGCGCCAGCGGCCTTGGATAGCGTGCCGATTTGCAGATGGACCGGATGGGGCGTTTGGGCGGCATAGACACTGCCTTTGCCGGCCCCCAATACGCCAAAGCCGTGGGCGTCATCGACTAATAACCAGGCGTTAAATTCATGCGCCAGCGTCGACAACTCGGAAAGGGGTGCGATGTCACCATCCATGCTGAACACCCCATCGGAGATGATCAGGCAATTACCAGCGCCAGTGCGATGCTGTTGCAACAGATCGCGGCAGGCAGCCACATCGCCATGGGCGTAGGTGTGTGTTGTCGCGCCGCTGAGTTTGCCCCCCGCGAACAGGCAGGCATGGTTTAACTCATCGGCAATGATTAAATCGCCAGGACCGACAAAACAGGGGATGACACCAATATTGGCTAAATAGCCACTGCCAAACACCAAGGCAGCCTCGGTGCCCTTAAAGGCAGCCAGCCCTGATTCGAGATATTCGTAAAGCGTCGTGTCGCCAGAGATCAGCCGCGAGCCGCCAGAGCCGGTGCCATACATCGACGTACCCGTGTTGGCAGCGGCGATCACATCGGGGTGGTGGGACATATTCAGGTAGTCGTTACAACAAAACGAGATCAGTTCTCGGCCACGGCGCTTGGCACCGGTGGCGCTGAATCGGTCGGTACCCTTGAGGCTTCGGCGCAGGCCACGTTCCTCGAGTTGGGACAGTTTGTTTTGTGCGTAGTCATCAATTGTTGTCATGGGCGGGTGTTAGCACGTATTGAAGTCTGGCAAAATGATCTATCGTCGAAATTACTATCGCCTTGACAGCACCTATCGGCATATGATCCCTAGGCGCAGAAAATGAGCGCAGTAAACCGCGCTGAATCAGACATCAATCCGAAAGGGCCGCAGAATGGCATCCGCTTTACGTCACGACTGGACGCAAACAGAAATTGAAGCACTCTTTGATATGCCTTTTGGCGATCTGATGTTTCGGGCCCAAACAGTGCACCGCGAAAACTTCGACCCCAACAAAGTGCAGCTGAGCACTCTGTTGTCGATCAAGACCGGCGGTTGCCCTGAAGATTGCAAATATTGCCCGCAGGCTGCGCAGTATGAAACTGGGGTGGATGCCGACAAATTGCTGCCTGTTGCAGAGGTGATCGCCGACGCCAAATTGGCCAAAGCTGCCGGTGCGACACGTTATTGCATGGGCGCTGCCTGGCGCACACCAAAGGACAAAGACCTCGACCAGGTGATCGATATGATTCAGGGCGTTCGTGGCTTGGGGATGGAAACATGCGTGACCTTGGGCATGGTGAATGAAGAACAGGCCAAGCGCCTCAAAGATGGTGGGCTGGACTATTACAACCATAATGTCGATACATCGGCAGAGTATTATCCCGAGATTATTTCGACCCGCACCTATGATGACCGCCTGAATACGTTGGAAAATGTGCGCGATGCCGGGCTGAACGTATGCAGTGGCGGTATTGTTGGTATGGGCGAATCACGCTCTGATCGGGCCAATATGCTGGCGACACTGGCCAACCTGCCAACGCACCCTGAAAGCGTGCCCATCAATATGTTGGTGGAAGTTGAAGGCACGCCAATGTTTGGTATTAGCGGGATCGACCATTTTGAATTCATCCGCACCATCGCTGTGGCCCGGATTATGATGCCGCACAGCTTTGTACGCTTGTCGGCAGGGCGTGAAACCATGCCAGAAGAAGCGCAAGCCATGTGCTTTATGGCCGGTGCCAATTCTATTTTCTACGGCGAAAAATTGTTGACCACGGCAAACCCGCAGAACAACAAGGACACAGCCTTGTTTGATCGCCTGGGCATATTGCCTCTCGAAGGGGCAGACCTGGCCACCCTTAACGCGGCAGAGTAATTTGGGGTCAGACACCCAGCCTCCTAAACTTCCCAACAGCGCCCCCGCCTGGCAGCGGGATGGGCGCGAGCATGTTTGGCTGCCTTACACCCAAATGCAAACGGCCCAGCCGCCTTTGCCGGTCAAGGCAACCGATGGTGTGCGCATCACGCTCGATGATGACCGTGAGCTGATCGACGGGATTTCCTCATGGTGGACGGCCTGCCATGGCTATAACCACCCGCACATTACCCAGGCCATGCATGCCCAAGTCGACGAAATGCCCCATGTGATGTTCGGCGGCCTGGCCCATGAAGGGGCTTACACCCTGGCCACCCGCTTGGCCGCGCTAACGCCGGGGGATCTGGACCATGTGTTCTTTTCCGATGGTGGGTCTGTTGCTGTTGAAGTGGCCATGAAGATGGCTATTCAGTTTTTTATTAATCGTGACGAACAAGGCCGAACACGCTTTGTTAGCTTCGAGGGTAGCTATCATGGCGATACTTTTGCTGCCATGTCGGTATGCGACCCAGACGAAGGCATGCACCATTTGTTCAAAGACATGGGCCCGCAAAACCTGATCGTTCCCCTGCCGGACAGCAAAGAACACACGGCGCGGTTTCATCAGGTGATGGACGAATTTGCCCCGGCCATTGCAGGCGTAATGATTGAACCTCTGGTTCAGGGTGCCGGTGGCATGAAAATTCACAGTGCTGACGTGTTGGCCGAAATTCGCGAGGCCTGCAACCGTACTGGTGCACTGATGATCGCCGACGAGATATTTACCGGTTTTGGCCGTACTGGGGCGATGTTTGCCTGCGAAGGCGCAGGCGTTGTGCCCGATATCATGTGCCTGGGTAAGGCGCTAACCGGCGGCGCCATTGGTCTTTCAGCGACGGTGGCGCGAACACGCGTGTTTGATGCCTTCATGGGCGATGACCCCGACGCGGCCTTAATGCATGGGCCAAGCTATATGGCAAACCCCCTGGCTTGTGCCGCGGCCAATGCCTCGCTTGATCTGTTCGAGCAAGAACCACGGCTGGAACAAATCGCGGCGATTGAGGCCCAACTGACAGCCGAACTTGCCCCCTGCGCCGACGTACCGGGTGTTGTGGCCGTTCGCATTCAGGGCGCTATCGGGGCTATAGAGCTTAACCAGATCGATGATATGGATTGGCTCAAGAAACAATTTGTCGATGAAGGCGTTTGGCTTCGGCCCATGGGTAATGTCGTCTATCTGACCCCACCCTTCATTATTGAGCCGGCTGATTTAACGACGCTAACGAGTGCTGTTGTAACCGTGCTAAACCGGTGGAGTAGCTCTTAGCCTTCAGTGTATCTATCGACGACCCAAATTCAGGTGAGTGAACCCATGAACGAGACTGACATTCTGGCCCAATTAAAGACGCATGGGATTACCGTGTCTGGAGATGACGTGCTTGCGCGTATCGGAGCCATTGCTTCAGCCCCAGAAAGCCTGGTCGATGGCCCTGATGCTGCCTTGGTGTTGCCTGATGTTGATGACGCGTCTCTGGCGGCGGTTGCACCTGCGTTGAGGGCTGCTATCCGCGACGGCGCAGCGCAATACAAACAGGACATTGGCCAAGAGAATGGGGCCACACGCCTGGCAGCCTTGCGGGCCGAGCTTTCAGCACGGGGGCTCGATGGCTTTGTCGTCCCCATGGCCGATGAATATCAGAACGAATATGTGCCCAGCCACTCACAACGGCTGGCCTGGTTGAGCGGGTTTGCCGGTTCGGCGGGCACAGTTGTTGTCTTGGCCGACAAGGCCGCGATCTTTGTTGATGGCCGCTATACCCTGCAAGTGCGCGATCAGGTGGATACGCAGCAGTTTGAAACCTTGGGCCACGATAAAGTGGCGGAGTGGTTGGATACCCATCTGTTACCCGGGCAGAAGCTTGGCTATGATGCCTGGCTTCATACTGAGAATGGCCTGAGTCTTCTGACAAAGGCCTGTGACAAGGCTGAAGCAAGCTTGATTGGCGTGCCAGACAATCCAGTCGATGCTATTTGGGAAGGGCAGCCACCAGCGCCCCTGTCACGTTTTGTGCCGCAAAGCCTGGAATTTTCCGGTGAAGCCCTCGCGGAGAAAACTGCTCGTATGGGGCAAGCCGTGGAAGACGCTGGCGCGCAGGTTGCTGTGCTGACAGCCCCTGATTCTATCGCCTGGCTGCTGAATATCCGGGGGGCCGATGTTGCGCATTCCCCCTTGCCACTGTCTTACGCCCTTTTGGGGATGAATGGTGCGGTAGAGCTGTTTGTCGATCCTCGAAAGTGTGATGATGCGTTGCATGCCCATTTGGGTGACCAAGTGCGGGTATCCTCGCCAGATGACCTGAAAAAGCGCCTGACCCAATTGGGGGTAGAGGCTGCCCAGGTGATGATAGACCCCGCCAAGTGCCCCAGCGCTATCATCGATATTCTGTGTGAAACCGGGGCGGGCATCGTAAAAAAGTCAGACCCGTGTCAGGGGGCCAAGGCCATCAAGAACGACACTGAAATTCAGGGCGCCAAAGCCGCCCACAAGCGTGATGGTCTGGCGATGGTGCGCTTTATGGCGTGGTTTGCAGACCAGGCGATTGGTGATGTCGATGAATTTGATGTCGCTGATAAGCTGGAGGACTTGCGTCGGGATGGCGCGCATTTCCGTGATCTTAGTTTCCCTACCATTGCCGGTTCCGGGGCCAATGGGGCACTGGTCCATTACGGGGCCAGTGAGGAAACAAACAGGTCCTTTGAAGAAGGCGACTTTTTGCTGGTAGATTCCGGTGCGCAATATTTGGACGGCACGACGGATGCCACCCGGACTTACGCCATTGGCAGCTTGAGTGACGAACAGGTCGACCGGTTCACAAAGGTGCTGCAGTGCCACATAGGTCTTTCCAGCGCGCATTTCCCGAAGGGGACAACGGGCCATCAGCTTGATGTCTTGGCGCGCCGGCCTTTGTGGGATGCGGGGCTAAACTTTTCTCATGGCACGGGGCATGGGGTTGGCTCGTATCTGGGGGTGCATGAAGGCCCACACAATATTTCTCCGCGTGTCAGTTCTGTGCCGCTGGAGCCCGGCGTGGTTATTTCTAATGAGCCAGGTTTCTATAAAGAAGGGGCCTATGGCATTCGGTCAGAGAACCTCATTCTGGTGGTGCCGTCAGACCGGGGTGCTGAGGGTGAATTCCTGACATTTGAGCCGCTCACGCTGGCGCCATTCGATCGCAGTGCCATAGATGCAGCCATGTTAAGCCCGGCTGAAATTAGCTGGCTAGATGCCTATCATGCGCGTGTTTTTGAGGCTCACGCAGAAAACCTGTCAGAACCGGAACGGGCGTGGTTGGCAACGGCGACGGCGCCTATCTGTCCCTAATTGTGGGCAATATGTGCCGATGCGTCGGGCTCACCCAATTCCATCAGGTCATCTGTGGTGTAGCATGCGGCCCGCATGGATTCCCCCTTGGCCAAGCCTGAACGGACGCTTTCCATGAAACCGACATTACGGATCAATGTTGTGCAGGTAAGCTCGGGTGGGATTTTTTCTTCTGCAGCGAAACTTTCATAATCGCTGATCGTGTAACTCACGAGGTTGCCGTTCATCATATAGAAGAAGGCGATAACAACTTTGAGCGTAAGAGGTTCCATGGGTGATCTCCGGCTGGGAAATTCAATCTGGGTTAATATATAGGTATATATCAGGTTTATTAAACAAAGCGCTGATTTGTTCATTTGAGGTTTAAGTAGGGCAGGGTACAGTTCGGGCATGAATAAAGTTTGCACATTGCTGATGGCGCTTTGCCTGCTTGTAGGTGGGGCGTTTGTCGCGCCTATTGCCCAGGCAGAACCAGGGCGGATGGTTGCGCCTAAGATACACCGAGCCCCGACGGCCCAAGTGAATGTGCAGGTTCACGTGCGCATGGCCAAGCGGCAGCAAAATCAAGCCCGCGCAGCTTATCGGCGTGGCGAAATACAATCGTTTGCCACCATTCGGCGTAGCGTCATGAACACCTATCAAGGCAGAATCATTGGCACAAAATTTGTCGAGCGCCCCAAAGCACCCATACGATATGTCTATATGTTTCGTGTTTTGGGACCGGACGGAAAGGTGTCAGTGGTTCATGTGAACGCCAAGAACGCCAACATTATCCAGGTAAGAGGAACACGCTGATGCGCTTGCTCGTCGTTGAAGATGATCCCGATTTGCGTCGCCAATTGGTGGAAACACTACGGGCTGACAGCTATGCGGTTGATGAAGCTGCTGATGGGGAAGAGGCTGAATATTTGGGTGAAGTAGAACCCTATGACGCTGTGGTGCTAGATCTTGGCCTGCCTATTAAGGATGGGGTGTCCGTGCTCAAACAGTGGCGTGCCAAAGGCTTGGGCATGCCTGTGCTTATTTTAACAGCGCGGGGCCAGTGGAGCGAAAAGGTCGCAGGTTTTGATGCCGGTGCTGACGACTATTTAACCAAGCCGTTCCAGATGGAAGAATTGCAAGCGCGCATTAAGGCCCTTATTCGTCGGGCGGCAGGCCATGCCTCGCCCATTATTGAATGTGGGCCAGTCCGTGTTGATACCGGGGCTGCAACGGTTACGGTTGATGGACAACAAATCACCCTGACCGGTCATGAATACAAGTTGCTGTCTTATCTCATTCACCATGCCAATTCGATTGTCTCTCGCACAGAGTTAACGGAACACATCTACGATCAGGACTTCGACCGTGATTCGAACACGATTGAGGTGTTTATTGGCCGGTTGCGTAAGAAACTGGGCGTTGATGTGATCAAGACTGTGCGGGGCTTGGGCTACCGCATGGAAAACGAACGTGAATCAGCCTAACAGCACATCTCTTACCGCCAGGCTTGTCATCAGCGCTGGGCTGTGGACGCTGTTTGCCTTGTTTGCAGGGGGCATTGTGCTGGTGCTGTTGTTCCAGGCCTCGATTGAGCGCAGCTTTGATGCGCGTCTCGACGTGCTGCTGGAAAACCTGATTGTTGTTTCAGACTATAATGAAACAGATGGCGTATTTATTACCGGGCCATTGGCCGAACCCCGATTCGAGCAGCCTTATGCCGGGTGGTATTGGCAGATAACCCCTCACGATGGCCAGCCGCTTATTTCACGGTCCCTATGGGACGGACAGTTGGAGCCGGACCTGAATGTTTCGGCTGCTCAGCCTATTCAATATGACGCCGTGGGGCCTGACGACCAGCAAGTGCGCGTGACAGAGCGCGACATCATGTTTCCAGATGCAGCCAGCCCGATCCGCTTTTCAATTGCGGCTGTGACAACGGAAAATCGTGAAGAGGTATCTAATTTCATTTTCGCGATCATGTGGGCACTTGGGGCGCTGGGTATAGGGCTGGTTGGCGCCGTAATTGTACAGGTGCGCTTTGGCCTGCGACCCCTGCGGCATTTGCAGCAGGCGTTGGGCCGAGTTCGCTCTGGTGATGCCGAGCGTTTGGAAGGGGCTTACCCCCAGGAAATCTCGCCGGTTGTTGGCGAATTGAACGCGCTGATAGATCACAATAGCGAAGTTGTTGAACGTGCCCGCACCCATGTAGGGAACCTAGCGCATGCGCTTAAAACGCCACTGAGTGTGCTGGTGAACGAAACCGGCGGCGCGGTTGGGGACAACGAATCTCTGGCAGAATCTGTTGATCGCCAAGTTGGTGTGATGCGGCGCTATGTCGACCACTACCTGACGCGCGCACGCACGGCAGCATCCGGCGGTACGATTGGTAGTCGCACAGCAGTTGGGGTGGCCGTTGAAGGCTTGCGCTCGACATTGGAGCATATTCATCAAGACCGGCATATCCGCATTCATGTCGATGGCACGGCGATGCTCACCTTCCGGGGAGAACGCCAAGACCTTGAAGAAATGCTGGGAAACTTGATGGATAACGCCTGTAAGTGGGCAAAAACCCAGGTGCAGGTTACTGTGCACAAAGCAGAAGGCCAGGTGATCTTTATTATTGAAGATGACGGCCCCGGTCTGACGGATGAAGAGCAGGTGAAGGTATTTGCGCGGGGGCAGCGCCTTGATGAAGCCGTGCCGGGAAGCGGGCTTGGGCTGCATATCACCCGCGATATCGCCCGGCTTTATGGCGGTGAGGTGTCTTTGGGTAAAGCAGCGCTAGGCGGTTTAGAGGCAACATTAAGGTTGCCCGCCAGTGCAGACATTGTGCCTGTATAAAACTTGAAATTCGTTCAGGTAGCGTTCAGTTTCAGGGCGCTAAGGTTCATTTAACAAAACGTCATGACTACCCCGCAACCTAAGAAAGCGCATGGGTGGAATCAAAGGTCGCAAGGGAGACCAAAATGTTACAGAAATTCGCAAGCAAACCACTTTGCATCGCCGTTTTATCCGTTGGCCTGTTGGCTGGCTGTGAAACAGGCAGCGGCAATAATGAAGCCGCAGGCACAATATTGGGTGCTGCCATTGGCATGGGCCTGGGCGCTTTGGCCGGGCATGATGCGCGCCCCGCAACCATGATGATGGGTGCCATGATCGGTGGTGCTGCAGGGAACCAGATTGGCCGCAAGCTTGATGAAGCCGACCGTATCAAAATGCAGCAAGCGCAATATTCGGCCCTGGAAAATGGCAGGTCTTATGACACAGAAGGTTGGTACAACCCGGATTCGGGCAACCGAGGGTCTGTCACGCCACAACCTGCTTATCAGGCCAACAATGGGCAATATTGCCGCGAATATGTTGAAACGGTTGTCATCGATGGCAAAGAACAAAAAGCCTATGGCACAGCCTGCCGTCAACCAGACGGCAGCTGGGAGCTGCAGTAACATAGAATCAAACCCATTGAATTCTGCCGGGATCCCTTACCAATACAGCCCGGCAGGTCAAAGAGACGCAGCTGATATCCCCCCAGCTGCGTCTCACTTTTTGTAATATTGATTTAGCAGCAAAGCGGGCCTATAAGCGCGCCACGATGAAAAACAGAATTGCCAGTACCGTTCGCTTGAACATCCGCCTGAAAAGGTGGGTTGTCTAGGCGCGTGCGCATTGGGCAGTCCGTAACCAGCGGCTGCCCTTCCTGACCAGATATCGTTCATGTCCCGGAATGCCAGTCGCGCAAACCGGGATTTTTTATGACCAATCTAGATATAGTCGTCAGATCTGTTGAGCCTGAAGATTTTCAGGCTTTTCACGACATACATTCACAACCCAAAGTGATTTGGGGCACTGCACAGCCACCATATTCCACTGCAGCAAAATGGCGTGAGAAACTTTTGGCCCTGCCGGAAAGCTTCCATGGTTTTGTCGCGGAAATTGATGGTCGTGTAGTCGGCTCAGCAAGTGTGACCGTTGAAAGCAGTTCCATGCGGCGCAAACACGCTGGTACCATAGGCATGGCGGTGCATGACGACTTCCAGGGGCTGGGGGTTGGCCGGGCGTTGATGTCGTCTTGCATGCAATTGGCTGATGACTAGCTCAATCTGCGGCGGGTAGACCTACGGGTCTATGCCGACAATCACGGGGCTATTGCCCTGTATCGGCAATTTGGCTTCGAAGTCGAAGGTACCCTAAAGTGCCATTCTTTCCGGGGTGGTGAATGTATCGACGCGCACATGATGGCGCGCCTAAACCGTGGTTAGTGTTAGCGCCCCATCCAGGCCGCAACC
>Ga0055584_100003815_pt1 | contig 14795 bp, 11 predicted proteins | sample OSDHelmetaG_FD_58716 | JGI IMG/M metagenome (GOLD analysis project Ga0055584, IMG submission 58716) | Pelagic marine sediment microbial communities from the LTER site Helgoland, North Sea, for post-phytoplankton bloom and carbon turnover... | ecosystem: Environmental > Aquatic > Marine >... | reverse complement strand
GGTCTTGAAAACCGGCAGAGTGTTAAAGCTCTCGTGGGTTCGAATCCCACCCCCTCCGCTTCGGGAGCTCAACCAACGACGGTGGCTCGGCCTTTGCGATCCCCGGCCAATTTGCGTAAGACGAACACAGTGGAAGACTCGACAAAAAAAGTTCGGCCCGAGGACGAAGAGATTCTCCCCGGAGACCTCGTGGTGCTGATGCTCGAACCCGGCCCTTTCCGCGTCTTGAGCATCCAGACGCCAAATGCCGTGATCGAGGCCAACGACGGATCGCAACGCACCGTGCGCGAAGTCGCCATCCGCAAGGTCGATTCTGCCCCACCTGTGCAGCGCTGAGTCATCAGACCGAATCGCAAAGCGGATTCGTGTTCACCGCACGCGGCAAGACCCCATAACGCTCATGCGGGCGCTGATCGCTTGAGAAGCCCGGCAGGTGCCCAGCTCACCTCGGGAACGCTGCGGCGACACCGCCATCAACCGGCAAAGTCGCTCCTGTGGTCGGAGTACCCCCGGCCGAAAAGAACACCACGGCCCGGCCCACGTCGGCACCGCTGATTTTCGTATGCAGCAGATTGCGCTTCCGGTAATGCTCTTCAAGCTCCGCCGGGTCCAAACCCTTGGAACGGGCTCGGTCCTCACCAATCTCCTGCCAGAGGCCTGAGGTCGTATCGCCTTCGGCGAATACCGCATCGGCGTTGATCATGTTCACGCGGATCCCGTCCGGCGCGAGCTCGATCGCCGCAACTTTACCTAATTGGTGGCCGCCCGCCTTGGACGCGCTATAGGCCCCGAAGTCCGCCCCGGGACCAAAGACATTCTTGGACGCATTCACGACGATATTGCCTCCGGTCCGCTGCGCTCGCATCACTCTGGCGCCTTCGCGCATCGTTCGAAAATATCCCCCGAGGTTCACGCTCATCACGCGCTCCCAGTCGGTACTTTTCATGTCCGCCATGGCACTCACGTGCGCGATCCCGGCATTCGGAACAACGATATCGACGCCGCCAAAGAGACGGCAGGTCTCGGCGAAGGCTGCGGCGACCGAAGCATCATCCGTCACATCCATCCGTACCGCAGCACAGGATGCCTCGCCGGCCATTTCAGCAACTCGTCGGTGGGCCTTGGCAAGGCCAGCCTCATCCACATCCGCGAGCACCACATGTGCTCCCGCACGCCCGAGTTCCAGAGCGATACCAACGCCAATCGCCCCGGCGGCACCCGTCACCAGCGCGACCTGCCGAGCCAGAGGCTTCTCGGCAGATTTGCCGAGTTTCGCTTGCTCGAGACTCCAATATTCCATGTCGAAGAGATCGCCATCGGGCAGACCTTCGTAATGACCTACCGCATCCCCCAGAGAGCGGATCCGAAGGGTATGCTCGGTCAAATCCGAGGCAATTCCGGCATCGCGCGCGGTTTTCCCGGCACAGAAGATCCCCACACCCGGGACCAGAAATACCCGAGGATCCGGATCGAGAGGTGTTTTATCGACAGATTTCTCGCCCACCTGGCGTGTGAAGTACTCACGGTACTCCCGACGGTATTCTTGCACGCGCTCTCCGATCGCAGCGCGAAGCGTGCCCTCGTCAGCCTCAGGCGGCAGGTCGAGCACAAGCGGTAGTGACTTGGTACGGATCACATGATCAGGCGTTAGAGGCCCGCGCCGAGAGCGCTCCTGCAAACCTTCCTCAGCGAGATAGCCAAGAATCTCCGGTGTCCCTCGCCAATCCAGCACCATACAACGCTGCGGGGCATCGCTTCTCTCGCCCAGTGCGGCATCGTCTCTCGCGATCGCGCCACGTAATAGCGGCGCCAACTCTGCTGCTCGCCCGCTGGCAGCACTTGCGACATCGTCGCCAGCCGGTGCTGGCGCGGGGCGCGAGCGACGTTTCTCAAGAAAACGTTCGGCCCGATCCACCAATGCGATCGTCTTCTCGTAACTCGCACGGGCATCCTCATCGAACGTAAAAAGCCCATGCTTGAGCAGGACCATACCTTCGACATCCGCACGGGTCTCGGAGACTTCGGCTGCCAGTTTCGCCAGAGCGAATCCAGGCATGATATAGGGAACCACCAGGATGTTGTCGCCCAAGGCCTCGCGGACGAGATCCTCACCGTCGGGCTGATTCGTCAGCGCCAAAATCGCGTCCGCATGCGTATGGTCAATAAACCGATATGGCAGGAAGGCGTGCAGCAAGGTTTCTACCGACGGGTTGGGCGAGGTTGAATCGAACAGTCGGATGCGTTGCTGGTTGACCATCTCCTCATCGCTCAGAGCCTCCAAAGATCTCAATTCAAGCAAGGGAGCCAGGGTGAGAGCCGGAAGGCCCGGAGGTTCGATGGAATCGAGGTCCCAGCCGGACCCCTTCACGCAAAGCGATTCGATCTCTCGTCCCAGAATATCGGTTTGGAGCGTCTTCACGGAGGTGTTCCCACCGCCATGCATTACCAAGTCGTCATCGCGCCCGATCAGGCGAGATGTATAGACCCGAAGGGCAATATCCTCTCCCCATTCCTTATAGCGTTCGCGATATTCCTGCGCTTCCTGATCTGACCAGAGGCTTTTCATCGTCCTCCTTTATAACGGAGGATTTACGAAAACGGCTAGGGTGAGATTTCAAGAAACCTGCTTCATTCCTGAACGAAGGGATTTTTGCCCTTTTTGGTGCGCACGCGCAGCCGTAAGGGCACCCCGACCCACCCGGCAGCCTCGCGCAGTCGATGGACGAGAAATCTCTGCCAGTTTTCAGGCAACTCCTCGCTGCCTGTGGTGAACAAGGCCACCTCCGGGGGCGAAGTCCGTGCCTGCGTCGCGTAGAGAATCCGCATGGGCCGCTTGCGGGCCGATAGTGGCGGCGGGTTCTCGTCTACCGCCGTCTCGACCAGCCGATTCAGGTCGGATGTGCCCAGTCTTCTCTCAAAAGCGTCGAGAACCTGATTGAGCGCTCGAATCAGAGTCGGAATCCCCCGCCCCGTCTTTGCACTGATTTGCACCAGCGGCAGCGGCGGCCATTGCGGCAGCAGGTTCGCGATCTGCTCGTGACATTGCTCCGCTGCCAGACGCGGCGTGAGGTCCATCTTGTTGACGGCAATCACCAGTCCACGGCCCTTGCGCCAAGCCAGATCCGCAAGACGCAAGTCCTGATCGGTGACCCCCTGCTCGGCATCCAACAAAAGAATGCCGACTTTGCCGCGCACCAGAGCACGCACCGAAGCGCTCGCCGCGTAGCCTTCAATATCCTCCTCAATACGAGCCTTCCGACGCAATCCTGCCGTATCGACAAACCGATACGACCGATCCTCAATGGTCACGACCGTATCGATTGCATCGCGTGTCGTTCCGGCAACGTCGTCAACCAGAGATCGTTGAAAACCAGCCAGATAATTCAGCAGGGACGACTTCCCTACGTTCGGACGACCGATCAGAGCGACCTGAGGCAAGCGAGCTTCCGGAGAATCATCGTCTTCAGCATCTCCACCAAAACCCGCTTCGGTGTAGCACTCCTCGATCGCCTCCCAGAGCTCATGGATCCCGCGACCGTGCTCGGCAGACATTCCGATCAACCGGTCCATCCCGAGCTCGGCAAAATCCCAGACCCGAGCGCTATGGCCGCCACCATCGACTTTATTCACACCGAGGACGACCGTCACCCCGAGTTCCCGAATCTTGCCTGCGACTTCCCGATCGGCCGGCGCAACCCCCGCCGCACCATCCACGAGATAGATGATCAAATCGGCTTCCCGTAAAACCTCAAGACTGCGAGCTTCAACGCGCTTGCCCAGCGACCCGTCCACCCCGCCCTGCTCGATCCCGCCGGTATCCACCATCTCGAAGTCGAGACCTTCTCTCTCGAAAAAGGCTCGATTCTCATCGCGAGTTACGCCAGCTGTTTCGTGAACGATCGCATGACGACGTCCCAACAAACGATTAAAGAGCGTGGATTTCCCCGCATTCGGACGGCCGGCGATCGCCACAACAAAAGGTCGCGTATTCACAGGCCCAGCTCCGACAGGCTTCGGGGGCGGGCAAACCACCCGGCATCGACTTTCACATGAAGCCCCAGATACGCGCGCACGCCGAGGAATTGCTCCAATTCCTTACGTGCCCGCTGGCCCACTCGCTTGATGCGCGATCCTTTGTCCCCCAAAACGATCGCGCGCTGGGTCGTCCTGGCGACAATAATCTGGGCTTCAATCACGACGAGATTTTTTCCAGGCCTTTCCTCGAACGAGTCGATCCGAACGGCCGTCTGGTAGGGCACCTCCTGATGCGTTTCCAGCAGCAATTGTTCGCGCACCATTTCGGCGACGAAAAACTTCTCGGGAAGATCCGTCTGAAAGTCGCCCGGAAACAGCGGAGGTGATTCCGGCAAAACTCCCTCAATTGTATTCAGCAGGTCTTCCAGGTTTTCGCCCGTCAAAGCCGAGACTGGAACCACGTGTCTGTCAGGAACGAGCATACCAAGCTCCTCGAGCAAGGGGAGGAGCTGGGAGCGCTTGATTTGATCCATCTTGTTGAGCGCGACGACCACCGGACGCTTGTCGCTCGAGAGACGAGGAAGCGCCTTGCGGTCCTCCTCCCGAAGACCTGCAGCTGCGTCGATCACCCATAAAACCACATCCGCATCCGAGAGGCTCTGGTTGGCAACCTTGATCATCCGCTCGCCCAGAAGGTTCTGTGCGTTGTGCATTCCGGGCGTGTCGACAAAGATGAACTGGGTCAAACCTCGACTCTCGACACCGAGGATCCGATGTCGGGTCGTCTGCGGCTTGGGCGTAACGATCGCCAGCTTGCGGCCGAGAACGCGGTTCAGAAGCGTTGATTTACCGGCATTCGTTCGGCCGACCAGAGCGACAAAGCCTGACCTCGGCGTACTCTCGCTCATTTTTCTTCTCCAATACTCTGTCGGGCCAATTCGGAGAGAGCTTCGCGGGCGGCCGCCTGTTCGGCAGCCTTCTTGCTCGACCCCTGGCCTCGTCCGAGAGTCTTCCCCTCGATCGTCACCATAACTTCAAATTCCTTGGCGTGGTCGGGACCGAGGGCGCGCAACAACTCGTAGCTCGGCGTCTGCTGGAAAACCCGCTGGGTCAATTCCTGCAAATGTGTTTTCGCCTCGGCCCCACCGTCTCCGAGAGGTGCTCGAATCGCCTCGGCGAATGCCGTCTCGAGAATCTTGAAGGCCGCCGCGAAACCGCCATCGCGATAGACCGCTCCGACCAGAGCCTCGTAGGCATCCGAAAGGATCGAATTCTTCTCTCGACCGCCTGTCTTTTCCTCACCGCGGCCGAGAGTCAGATGACTCCCGAGATCGATGGCGCGGGCCTGGTCCGCCAGAGATCGTGCATTCACAAGCCCTGCGCGACGACGTGAAAGGCGACCTTCATCCGCTGACCCCCACGTTCGTTGCAGGAGATCCCCCACAACGAGGCCGACCACCGCATCACCGAGAAATTCCAAACGCTCGTTATCCGGCTCTGCGCCGCCCGTCGTCGAGCTATGCACGAGAGCCTCTGTCAACCAACGTCGGTCGGCAAAGGCGTACCCGATCGCTGACTCCAGCTCCTCCATCCTGGGCTGACCATCACTCACGAGGAGGCGATCCAACCGCCGCCAAGAACTCGCGTCCCGTGGTACCAGACCGCGGCCTGCCCAGGTGTAATCCCGCGCACCGGCTGATCCAGCTCGACACGAACGCCTGCCGAATCGGGGATGAGGCGGCACGGTTCGGGATCATGGCGATGACGCAATCGCACCACCGCCTCGCCCGAGTAGGCGGAGCCCGTCCAGCGGACTCCGTCCACCAGCAACTCTTCGCGCAAAAGTGCGGGTCCAGTGCCCAGACGGACCTCTCCGTTTTCCGCATCAATGCTGGTTACGTATTGCTTCTCTGCAGCTCCACCGGGCAGTCCCTTGCGTTGACCGATCGTAAAGCGGTGGACGCCCTCATGCGTGCCGACCTTCTCGCCCGCCTCGTTCACAATCGCACCGGGTCGGAGTTGTTCGCGAGCGGCTCTCTCTTCCACGACTTCCGCATAAGAACGACCAGAGACAAAACAGATATCCTGGCTTTCAGGCTTGTTCGCTACGGGTAGACCCAGCCCTTCGGCCAGTCGTCGCACATCGTCCTTCGCCAAGGCACCGACGGGAAAGAGCGTCCGATCGAGCTCCTCACCCTGAAGCGTGAACAGAAAATAGCTCTGGTCCTTCGACGGATCCTCGCCGGCATGAAGCTCCAGCCCGTCGGCTCCCCGCAGAATCCGGCAATAATGGCCCGTCGCCACCGCCTCGGCACCAGCGGTGCGGGCATAATCCCAAAACGCGTCAAACTTCACATCGCGATTACAGAGGGTACAGGGATTCGGTGTCCGGCCTGCAAGGTAAGTGTCGACGAAAGGCGTCATCACCTTGGCGTCGAAAACATCGCGCAGGTCGACAATATAATGCGGAACATCGAGTAACGCCGCCACACGCCGGGCATCATCGAAGTCGTCAAGCGAGCAACAACCCGAATGACCCGAGGCGCGGGCGCCGGAAGTCCCCAAACGCATGGACACACCCACGACCGAGAAACCTGCCGCCGTCAGCAACGCTGTCGCCACCGAGCTATCGACCCCACCAGACATCGCGGAAACAAGGCGCGTACCGGGTTCATAGCGGTCCAAAAGGTCGGCTTTCCACCGTGAGTTGCCCAGAATTCGATCGATAATTTCTGCAGTTTCAGTAGGCGTCATGCGCATCCCCCCCGACTACGGGCATCAGCCACCACCTGTCGAATGGCAGCCCCAGCTCGGTCAATCGCGTCGGAGTCGAGATCGCTCCCCAACGAGAAGCGCAGAACGCTTCGTGCGGCATCATCATCATGTCCCAAAGCTCTTAGCACATGAGATGGCTCCGGCGCTCCCGCCGCGCATGCGGAGCCATTCGAGGCCGCAACGCCCACAGCATCGAGCGCGACCAGCAGCGCATCCCCCCGCAAACCGGTGAATCCTACCGACAAGGTGCCGGGCAAGGAAGGCTCATGGTCATAACGAACCATAGGGCGACAATTCTCCTGCAAGACTGTCCAGAGGCGCTCTCGCAAAAGCCTAATCCTGGAAACTCGTTCCAGACGATCCTCTCGCGCCAACTTCGCGGCGACTCCAAACCCGATGATGCCGAGCAGGTTCTCTGTCCCGGCGCGGCGCTCGCGCTCTTGCGAGCCTCCGTGTACGCGTGGCATCAGGGTGAGGTCACGCCGGACAAAAAGCGCTCCGATTCCGGGGGGTGCGCCCAGCTTATGACCCGAAAGCGTCAGCAGGTCGACCTGCAAGGAACCGACATCGATCTCTTCATAACCGACGACCTGTACCGCATCACTGTGCAAGAGCGGGCGCTCGTCGGGAGGCAAAGAGCCGAGCGCCGCGCCCACCGCAGCCAACGGCTGCAGGATACCCGTCTCCCCGTTGCCCCAACCCAAACTGACCAGACGTGCTCCGCTCGCCATGCTCACGACCGCCTCCGGAGTGACTCGACCGTGCGCATCCATCGGCAACCAGCCGGGAATACAACCAAGGCCCTCGGCCGCACTCACCGCGCCAAGAACCGAGGCATGCTCGATCGCCGTGCTGAATACGGCGTCACCGGGCTGTGTCACGCCGAGGATGGCCAGGCCGTTGGCCTCGCTACCCGAACTCGTGAAGACGATTTCGCCGGGCGCGGCCCGGATCAGGCGGGCGACCTCATCGCGCGCCTCCTCCATAGCATCTCGAGCTCGGCGCCCGGCTGCATGAAGACTCGAGGGATTGGCGACGGGCTGTTGGAGCCAGTCGGTGATTGCCGCTGCAACCTCAGCTCGGATCCGCCCGCCTGCATTATGATCGAGGTACATATTCAGCGTTCGCGGTCAGGTTCGGAAGAATCGCTCGGCTCAGTATCGGCTCCGGTCTCACTCTCCAGATTCGCAACTCGCTCCCGCAACTCCGTCAACGCGCGCACCACAGGATCGGGAAGCGCCGCGTGGTCGAGACTAAGCATCGGCTCGCCCGCATCCGAATGCTCCCCGGATTCAGTCACCACACGCCCGGGCACGCCAACCACCGTCGAATGTGCTGGAACGGAGGCCACAACGACACTGCCGGCACCCACACGACTGTGGCGCCCGATTGTTACCGGGCCAAGGATCGCCGCGCCCAGTCCCACGACGACGAAATCTTCGATCGTGGGATGGCGCTTGCCCTTGCCCAGACTGGTTCCGCCCAAACTGACACCTTGGTAGATCAATACATCATCACCGATAATCGCGGTCTCGCCGATGACAACGCCCATGCCGTGATCGATGAAACAACGCGAACCGATCGTGGCTCCGGGATGGATCTCGACGCCGGTCAGGAACCGGGACACCGCAGCCGCCAGCCGCGCCAGCAGGCGGAAGTTGCGACCCCAAAGAGCATGCGCGGCACGATGCCACCACAAGGCGTGCAATCCCGGATAAAAAAGCAGAACCTCCAACACCGTTCGTGCGGCCGGATCCCGCTCGAAGGCCACAAAAACGTCTTCCCGCGCTCGCTGGAAGATGTTCATCAGCGACGCGTCTTCCCTTTACCCGGCTTGCTTTTCCGGGGCGGCTTACGTTTTCCGTCCTGATACAATTTGAAGTCAATCGCATCGACCAAGGCCTGCCAACTCGCCTCGATCACATTGTGCGAAACACCCACAGTCGTCCAATGCGCGTGCTCGTCCGAGGATTCGACCAGCACGCGGACCACAGCCTGAGTCCCCTCGCCCTCTTCCAGAACGCGAACTTTATAGTCGACCAGGCGCATCTCTTCGATTGCAGGATAGAAACCGACGAGCGCCTTTCGCAGAGCGCCGTCCAGAGCGTTCACAGGTCCATTGCCGACGGCTGCGGTGTGCTCGATCGTGCCATCCGGTGCCTTGATCATGATCGTCGCCTCCGAGACCGGCGCGTCCTCCTCGTTGCGCTTCTCATCAATGACGCGGAACCCGAGGAGCTCAAAGTGGCGGAGCTTCGCGCCTTTGATCGCTTTTTGCAGCAAAAGCTCGAATGACGCATCAGCTCCCTCGAACTGGTAGCCGCGATGCTCCAGCGCCTTGAGCTCATGAAGCAGTTCTTTCGCCTTGGGCTCGAGGACTTTCTGGGAAATCCCGAATTCCTTGGCTTTCGACAGCAGGTTCGAGCGGCCTGCCTGATCGGAAACCAGGATTCGCTGATGGTTCCCCACTGCCTCGGGCGGGATATGCTCATAGGTCGCGGCGTTCTTGCGCACGGCCGAGACATGCAATCCGCCCTTATGGGCGAAAGCGCTCTGCCCCACATAGGCCTGCTGCTTGGCAGGCTCACGGTTGGCCATCTCGTCGACGAAATGAGACAAATCCGTCAGTGCGGTCATCTGCTTTTTACGCACCAGCGAATAGCCGAGCTTGAGCTGCAGGTTCGGGATCACGGAAATCAGATTCGCATTCCCGCAGCGCTCTCCGATCCCATTGATCGTACCCTGCACTTGCAGGCAACCCGCCTCGACGGCCGTAATCGAATTGGCCACCGCCATCTCGCCGTCGTTATGACAGTGGATGCCGAGCGGGATTCCGATGGATGATGCCGCAGCTTCCACACCCTTCTGAATGTCAACGGGCATACTGCCGCCGTTGGTGTCACAGAGGCAGACAAGTGAGGCGCCGCCCGCGGCCGCCGCCTGCAGGCATGCGAGAGAGTATTCGGGATTCGCCTTCCATCCGTCGAAGAAATGTTCGGCGTCGAGAATGACCTCGTCGAAACTCTTGTTCAGATACGCGACCGAGTCCTGAATGATTTCCAGATTGGCGGCCTGTGAAATCCGCAAGGCGTCGCGCACATGCAAGTCCCAAGTCTTCCCGACAATCACCGCGACCGGAGCCCCTGTCCGTTTCAGAAGTTCCAGATTTTCGTCCTTGGCCGCCGTCACGTTGGCCCGCCGGGTGGATCCGAAGGCGGTGATCTTCGCATTCTTCAAACCAAGCGCCAATGCAGGTTTGAAGAAAGCCGCATCCCTGGGGTTCGACCCCGGGTAACCACCCTCGATATAATCGACACCAAAATCGTCCAGGCGTTCGGTAATCGCGAGCTTGGCCTCGACAGTCAAAGCGACTTCTTCACCTTGGCAACCGTCCCTCAGGGTCGTATCGTATACTTGAATCCTCTTCATGAAGGACTTTCTTTCTCGACCAATTCGGCATGGAGAGCCCGTACCGCGAGTTCGGCATATTTTTCATCAATGACCAACGAAACCTTGATCTCGGAGGTCGAGATCATCTGGATATTGATACCTTCCCGAGAAAGCGTTTCGAAAATCCTTGCGGCCACGCCGGCATGACTTCGCATGCCCAGACCAACGACCGATACCTTGACGATATCGGATTCTCCCCGCACGTCCCCCGCGCCAATATCCTCACCGATTTTCGAGACCAACGCGAGGGCTTCCGAGAGCTCGGCGCGCGGCAAGGTAAATGTCACGTCCGTGTGTCCCTCGGCGCCACCATTCTGGATAATCATGTCCACAATGATACCGCTCGCCGCTATCGGCGAGAAGATTTTCTCCGCTAATCCGGGTCGATCCGGAACTGAGGCGAGACTGATTTTTGCCTGATCCCGATCGAGGGCCACTCCAGACACGAGAACATCTTCCATGCGAGCCTCCTCCGGTACGACAAAGGTACCGGGCTCTTCATTGAAACTGGATCGGACATGCACACGCACGTCGTAACGTTTGGCAAACTCCACAGACCGTATTTGCAGAACTTTCGCGCCGAGACTCGCGAGTTCAAGCATTTCTTCCTGACTGATTCGGTCCAACTTGCGAGCGTGAGGTACAATCCGTGGGTCGGTCGTATAAACGCCATCGACGTCTGTGAAGATCTCGCAGACATCTGCGCCGATCGCTGCCGCGATTGCTACCGCACTCGTGTCCGAACCCCCACGCCCCAATGTCGTAATATTACCCGCAGCATCACAGCCCTGAAACCCGGCAACCACAACAACCTGCCCCTGCGCCAGGGCCTGCAGAAGATTTTCAGCGTCGATCGAACGAATCCGAGCCCGCCCGTGGGCATCGTCTGTCTCGACCCGAATCTGGTGGCCAAGGAACGAGCGCGCGGGCACGCCTTCCGCCTCGACCGCGATCGACAGCAGTGCCGACGAGACCTGTTCTCCGCTGGCGACGACAACATCCGACTCACGACGGGAAGGATTACCCGAGAGCTCCGCAACCAGACCCAGCAGTCGGTTGGTCTCGCCCGACATCGCCGACACGACGACAACGACCCTGTCGCCTGCCCGCGCGCGGCTGGCAACGCGCCGAGCGACAGCCTGAATCCGCTCGACGGATCCGACCGAGGTTCCGCCGAACTTTTGGACTACGAGTTGGCCGCTCACGAGGCCCTCCTGATGGCAAAATCTCCGAGCACCTGCTCCGCTCGAGCACCTGTGGCGCGGAACTCCAGGACCCGCATATCGTCCGAATCACCATAGGCCATTGAAACCTCGAGAGATTCCGGAGGGCGCTCGGCTGCCAGTCGCTCAAACCATTCAACCACCGCGATGCCGTCTCCATCCAGGATTTCCGCCAACCAATCGGCGTCGGGAAGCATCTCCTCGTGGCGATAGAGATCGAGGTGGGTCACGTTGGGGCGGCCCTCATACTCGGCTGCTGTGAGAAAAGTCGGACTGTGGACCACTCCCTCCGCGACGCCGCAACCACGAGCGATTCCCCGAACAAATGCGGTTTTTCCGGCGCCCAGTGGTCCTGTGAGGCCCACAATGGCGCCCGGCTGCAGGATCGATGCGAGAGTTTCCCCCAGCGATTCGGTCTCCTGCTCGGATCGAGTGACCAGTCTCACGACGGAAAACCTTAGCAATTCCCGTCGATCCGTGCACCGAAAAGGTCCCGATCAGCCTTGAGTCTATTTCAACGAACGTGGGGCCGCCGCCGTCCCCAAAAGCTCCGCCCGTGCCCGCGGCAGGCTGTCTGCCAGATCCGTGGCCAACAGACCGGCGTCGCCGAGCCACTCTCCGAGCCGATCGCCTGCAACCCCGTGCAAAAAGATGGCACTTCGGGCCGCTGACAGGGCGTCCAGCCCCTGCGCCATCAGGGCGCCAATCAACCCCGCGAGAACATCCCCGGTTCCGCCCGAGGCCAGCAACGGACCTCCTGTCGTATTGAGATAAAGCGCCCCGCCCGGGTCAGCCACCAAGGAACCCGCTCCCTTCAAAACGACCACCGCCCCTGAACGCGCCGCCAACCATCCCGCATACGCTTCTCGATCTGCTTGAATCTCGGCCACCGAAACTCCGCAGAGCCTCGCCATTTCGCCGGGGTGCGGCGTGAGGACCACCTCCCGGTCCTCCGCAAACCGCGTTCGATCCATGACCCCCATGAAGTTCAGCGCATCGGCGTCAACGACCAGCGGACGACGAGCATGATGCAAGAGCCAGCGACAAATCTGTCGTTCCTCCGGCGCGGTCCCCATCCCGGGGCCGCATACAACTGCCGCTACTCGAGACAGCCGATCGCGCCACTGGGGGTCGGAAAACGAATCGCGAGCAAATGGCATCGCCTCCGGTAGCGCCGATACCGCTGCCGGGACAAAGCCTGAAGGCATTGCCAGGCTGACCAACCCAGCACCGCCCCGCAGGGCACCTCGTGCGCAGAGAATTCCAGCCCCCGGGTATGTGGCACTGCTGCCGACTACCAGTACGTGCCCCGCCCGACCCTTATGATCGTCGAGCGAACGACGGGGCAGCAACTCCCGAACTTCATCGGGATCATTCCAGCGCAATTCCGCGCCATGGGCGGTCCACGCCGCATCGCTCAATCCGATCTCGAGCAATTCCAATCGACCTGTATATGGTTCTGCGGCACGACCGACCAAGCCACGCTTCACGGCCCCCAGACAGAGAGTATGGCCAGCATGGACCGCCACGCCCCAAACGGCACCGCTGTCGGCGTCCAGCCCCGAGGGAAGGTCCACCGCCACAACCGCCAGCGTTCGATCGTCTTCCCGAGAGACCATATTCAGCCGGTCGATCGCCGCAGCCATCACGCCCTCCACCGGGCGCTTCACTCCCGTACCGAGAAGACCGTCCACAACCAATGAAGCTCTTGCGAGCGCAGGGTCAAAGGATTCGGCAAGGTCGGAATCCACCCGGATGGAAGCGATCGACCCACCGCCCTCAAGCCAGGCCTCTCGTTTGATCGCCGCGGCTCCGGCATATCGCGATGGCGACGCGAAAGAGAGTACTTCGACCTCGACACCGGCGTCCCGCAGGCTGCGTGCGATAACGAATCCATCACCACCATTATTCCCGGGCCCGCAGAGCACGAGAACCGTGGCGCCCTCCACGGCGCGACCCGCAACGAGCCGCGCCGCTACGGCCTGGCCCGCCGTTTCCATCAGATCCTCTTCCGAGACGGGGCTCGCATCGGAAGAACCGTCCATTGTCTTCGCCTCGAGGGCGCGCATCTCCGTTGTCGTGACCAGCCGCACGTAGAACCTTTACCGGGATGCGATGCGCCGGGAAAGCGCCAAGACCAGAGGTTCAGCCCGCGTCAGGCTCCGAATCTCGCACAGCGGAGGCAATCGATTCGGCATGCGCCTGCACCTCTTGCTCATTTTGGCCCTCCACCATCACGCGGATCAGCGGTTCAGTACCTGAGGCGCGAACCAACACTCGACCTTGATCGCCCAACGTACTTTCGACATCAGCGATCGCGGACGCCACCAACGGCAGCACCGTAACATCGCGACGTTCCTGCACGCGGATGTTCAGCAACACCTGAGGATAGTGTTCCATCGCACCGGCAAGTTCGGAAAGCGGCTGGCGAGACTCAACCATCACCGCGAGGATTCCCAACGCGCTGACCAATCCATCACCGGTACTATTATGTTCGAGAAAGATAATATGCCCCGACTGCTCGCCACCGAGGTTGTAGTCCCCACGGACCATCTCCTCGACAACGTAGCGATCACCGACCGGAGTTCGCAGAAGCTGCAGTCCTTCTTCCCGGAGAAACACTTCCAATCCGAGATTTGACATCACCGTCGACACGACTGCGTCATTTTTGAGCCGACCTGCATTTTTCCAGGAACGCGCCGCGATCGCCAGAATCTGGTCGCCATCGACCAGTTCGCCTTTTTCATCGACCAGAAGACAACGGTCGGCATCGCCGTCGAGAGCGATACCGAGATCTGCACCTTCCGCGACAACTCGCGCCATCAAATTCTCGGGGTGCAGGGCTCCGCAGTCGGCATTGATATTCTCGCCGTTGGGTTCGCAACCAATGGAGATCACCGTCGCGCCAAGCTCCTCGAGCGCCTCTGGTGCAACCCGATAACCAGCTCCATTGGCCGCATCGACGACGATCCGCATACCATCCAGGGTTCGTTGTCGGGGGAATGAGTTCTTCGCAAAGACATTATAGCGACCCAGCGCATCTTCAAGACGAAAGGCCTTGCCAATCGCCTCGGCCGTCGGGCGGAGGTGATCGATCGTATCCTCGAACACCAGTCCCTGGATCTCGTCTTCAACATCGTCGGGCAGTTTGAACCCGTCCTGTGCAAAGAACTTGATTCCATTATCCTGAAACGGGTTGTGCGAAGCCGAGATCACAACGCCGGCATCCGCCCGCATGCTGCGGGTGAGAAAGGCAATTCCGGGGGTGGGGAGTGGACCCACCAAAACAACATCCACCCCCATCGAACAGACGCCGGCGGCCAGAGCCTGCTCGAGCATATAGCCCGAGAGTCGGGTGTCCTTGCCAATCAG
>Ga0055584_100003814_pt1 | contig 14797 bp, 17 predicted proteins | sample OSDHelmetaG_FD_58716 | JGI IMG/M metagenome (GOLD analysis project Ga0055584, IMG submission 58716) | Pelagic marine sediment microbial communities from the LTER site Helgoland, North Sea, for post-phytoplankton bloom and carbon turnover... | ecosystem: Environmental > Aquatic > Marine >... | reverse complement strand
ATCTCTTCGGTTGCCTGGGTAAATCACACGCAGGTGATTGAAAAATAACGATTAGTAGTTGCAGATTCAGATCTGCAGAAACTATCGTGTCGTGTCAGTGCTAGGCGCCACTGGCTAGAACTGTCAAAAATATGGCGGCAATGTTGACCGCCTTCATGTTTTTGCGGGCGCCTAACACTTGTCTTGCGTGGTCGCGGCCTAGCTTACTTGGCGCAAGCTGTGCATCGGTGCCTGCGAGATTACGCTGCGTGTACTCAGATACCCGGCGCTCGCAATCAGCAATGCGCCAGCGCCGCCGCCAATTACCCAAGTCCAAATACTAGAGTCGAATGTGAAGCCGAAAATTTGGCTCGCCAGCACCGCCGCCGTAGCCGTCGCGGTGCCTGCAGCTAATAGGCCTGCGAGCCCGCCTAGCAAAGAAAATTCGATCAGTAAACCAATCACCAGCATGCGTCGACGCGCGCCTAGCGTCCTTAGGATCGCAGTTTCATGGCGTCGTTCATCAAGCGTCGCGTGGAGCGTGGCAAATAGCACCATAAGACCTGCCAATACAGTGAAGCCGAATACGTACTCAATTCCCAGGGTCGCGTGATCCATGATGCCGCGTACTTGCGTCATCAATGCATCGATGTCGATGACAGTAACGCTCGGGAATGCGCGCACGATATTGGCGAGCAGTTCGCGTCGTTGTGGATCGAGATGGAAACTTGTTACGAACGTCGCGGGATAGCCTTCGAGCAACTGGGGCGATGCAAGGTAGAAAAAATTAACTCGAAAGTCGTCCCACTTGACCTCGCGCAAATTACGCACGGGACCCACCACATCCAAGCCTGCGATGCGAAATGTCAGTTCATCACCCAGCTTTATGCCAAGCGTGGTGGCTATACCTTGCTCTACCGACCAACCTTGTTCATCTGCTTGCCACCAATTGCCGCTAGTCAAGGGATTGTTGTCGGGCTGCGCGGCGCTGAATGACAAGTTCGCCTCACGCGTTGCCAGGCGCCGGGCACGCGGCTCGGTGTAGTCATCGGTCGAGACTTTGTGGTCATTAATGGCGATTAGACGACCGCGGATCATCGGATTCAGTGTATTGACCTGAATCTGCTGCTGTTGGAGCAATCTGCGGAGTGCAGGCACTTCGTCCGGCTGAACATTTATCAAAAAGAAATTTGGCGCGTCGGCGGGCAAACTGCGGCGCCATTCGTCTAACATCTCGCCGCGTACCAGGCCCAGTAGCAGCAATGCCATCAAGCCCAGTCCAAACGCAACAACCTGCAAAATGCTGGCACCTGGACGGCGCAGCACCCCGGCTATCGCAAAGCGTGCAGATGTGCCTACGTGGGCACGCGTCAGCGCCAGCAGCCGCAGCATCAGGTACGCGCCAAGGGCGAGCACCAACAGTGCCCCAGCCGTACCTGCCATGACCATAGCCGCAAGCTTGATTTGCCCTGCTTGCCACCAGGCGATCATGAATAGACTGCTAAAGCCAATGGCATACACGGCCCAAGCGCGTAGTGGTGTAACACCTAAATCTCGGCGCAATACACGTGCTGGAGATACTTGGCGCAAGCGCAGCAGCGGTGGCAAGCCGAAGCCTGCGAGCGTTGCAACGGACACCGCCAAGCCAACCCCGAGCGGAGCAAATCCCGGCGCAGGCAACGCGTCGACAAGCATGCCGCCGAGGATTTCCGCCAAGCCCAATTGCGCTGTAAACCCGAGCGCGCTGCCAACGACACCACCGATTAGCGCTAACGCAGCTACCTGCGTGCCATAAATGCGCATGATTGACGCTTGCGAAGATCCCAAACAACGTAACAACGCGGCCACGTCTAGATGGCGCTCAGCATGGCGTCGCGCACTCACTGCAATGGCCGCGCCCGCCAGTACGACCCCGACCAGCGCCGCGAGTCCTAAGAATTGACGTGCGCGCTCAAGCGCACGGCGCAGTTCCGGGCGCGCGTCACTGACGCCTTCTAAGCGCGCATTGACGGGCATGTCGGGCGCTACAAGCTGGCGAAATTGGCTGACAGCGTCACGCTCTCCTGCCACTAACAGTCGGTGACGCACACGCGAGCCGACTTGAATGAGGCCTGTGTTCGGGACGTCATCAAGGTTCATCATGACGCGTGGTGCGATGCTGAACAGGTCGCCGCCACGGTCAGGTTCATAGGTCAGGACGCGGGCAATTTCTAGCTCGCTTTTACCGAGTTGGATACGCTCACCGACCTTCAGATTCAATGCGGCTAACAATCTTCCTTCAAGCCAGACTGTGCCGGGGGCCGGCATCTCTGCGTTGGCGATACCGTCACCAAATGGCGTTTTTGCGGTGCGCACCACGCCGCGCAATGGGTAGCCGCGGGTGACGGCTTTGACTTCTGTAAGGCGCATGTTGTCGCCTACCAGCACTACGCTACGGAAAGTCAGCGTGCGCGCCAGTTGTAGGTCAAGTTGTTTGGCCGTCGCGGTGAATTGCGCTGGGATTGGATCGCGCGAGTTGATCAACAAATCGGCGGCCAACAATTCGCTCGCGCGAGCGCTCATCGCACGTTCTACTCGATCCACAAAGAACGCAACCGAGGTAATGCCAGACACTGCTATTAGCAATGCCAACATCAGTACGCGTAGGTCACCTGCGCGCCACTCTCGCGCCAGCATCCGTAAACCGATGCGCATATCTGCTGCGTGGCCAGCTGCATGGCGTGCGCGACCGACAATTGCCGATGTGGCGATATCACTCACAGGAGTTAACCACCCGTCCGGCAGTGATCTCGATGCGGCGGTCGCAATGGCTCGCGAGCTCGCGATCGTGAGTGACCAATATGAGAGTGGTTGTGTGCTCTTGGTTGAGTTCAAACAGTAATTCGGCGATGCGCGCACCGGTGGCGTGGTCTAGATTTCCGGTTGGCTCGTCAGCAAATAGCACCTGCGGTGATGCGGCATAGGCGCGCGCGATCGCCACGCGTTGCTGTTCGCCACCGGAGAGTTGACGCGGATAGTGATCTAGGCGCGCGCCTAGACCAACACGTTCGAGCACCTCCGTTGCTCGAGTATGTGCGTCTGCTCGCCCGGCTAGTTCAAGCGGCAACATCGCATTCTCGAGCGCGTTGAGGCTCGGCAGAAGTTGAAACGCTTGGAATACGAAGCCGACAAATTGTGCGCGTAAGTGCGCGCGACCGTCTTCATCAAGGCGGGTCAGGTTTTGTCCGGCCAGCTCCACATGTCCGTCAGTTGGCGTGTCGAGGCCAGCAAGCAGGCCCAGCAATGTGGACTTCCCTGAGCCTGATGCCCCTACAATGGCAATACTTTCCCCGGCTTGAATGTGCACGTTAATGTCTTCGAGGATGACCAGTTCACCGCTCGGCGTTGGCACGCGCTTACCCAGTTGCTGCGCTGCGACAATCGCAGCAGGCGATGTACTGGGTTGCTGGGAGGCGGTGGGCTGTGCAGGCAAATTCGACATATGGACGCGGGCCCTGGCTGACTGTTGTATTGGCAGATGCAGCGAAAGTGGCTCCAATTCAAGTTTCGACGAGCTAACTTTGCATTTTTTTACATTACGCGGCGGCCGCAGCTTATAGGATCGCATTTAGCTGCAAGGCATTTGCAGCTTGTAAATTTCTGACGATGCCGCGAAAGTCCCTAGCGGCAATAAAGTTGTGTCGTAGTGAACGCGCGGCCCGACATGCGCTTATGACGGTTTAGTCGCAACTCGAATAAACGCCTGAGGTGAGGCTGGAGAACAAAATGATTGCACGAGCTTGGCTGGTAGGATTGATGAGCGCAGTACTCGCCCTCAGCGCACCGCTCGCGGTGGCGCGCTCGGTGGTAGTGGTGATAGGCGACAGTCTGAGCGCTGACTACGGTATGACCGAGCAACAAGGCTGGGTGCACCAACTGGGCGAGCGTATGGCCGATGCTGGTATTGCGCATCGGGTGGTTAACGCCAGTATCAGCGGCGATACCTCCAACGGCGGCCGCGCCCGACTGGGCATCTTATTGCAGCGTTTGCCAATTCGCGTGGCGATCATTGAGCTTGGCGGCAATGATGGCTTGCGCGGCATTGACCTGAAGCAGACTCGCAAACACCTCAGTGACATGATCGTGCGGCTACAAGCGGCCGACGCCAAGGTGTTGTTGGTAGGCATGCAGATCCCGCCAAATCTTGGCCCCCGTTATACCGCCGCGTTTCAAGCTTTGTATCCGGACCTGGCGGCCCAGCACGGCGTCGCGCTGGTGCCGTTTTTGTTAGAAGGCGTGGCCAGCGACGCTACGCTAATGCAAGCGGATGGCATTCACCCGACTGCGCAAGCGCAAACGCAGCTGCTGGACAATGTATGGCCGTATTTGCAGCCCCTACTGTGAGCGCTGCAGTGCCTTGGCTGGCACTGTATGCAAAGCGTGCCATGCGCATCGCGCTGTGCGTGTGGCTGGGTATAAGTCTCAGCGCATGCGCGACCACAAACTACTACGGCCAAGCGATTAGTGGCCATCTGCAGGTATTGTGGCAAGCGCAAGCGGTAAGCGAGCTGCTTAGCGATCCGGCTAATAAGTTGTCGTCTGAGGTACGCGCAAAGCTTGCGCAGGCGCTGCGTATTCGGGCGTTTGCGATCGAGCATTTGCAGCTGCCAGATAACGGCTCATATCGGAGCTACGCGGATGTGGGGCGTCGATTCGTGGTCTGGAACGTTGTGGCAGCTCCGGAATTTAGCTTACTTGCGAAGCAATCCTGCTTCCTAATCGCTGGCTGCTTGAGTTATCGCGGTTTCTACGCGCAAGCCCCGGCCCGTGCGGCCGCCGCCGAATTGCGTTCGCAAGGATACGATGTCGCCGTCGGCGGTGTGCGCGCCTACTCAACCCTTGGCTGGTTTGCGGATCCCATCTTAAATACGATGTTAGAGCCGCCGCCACCGTATTTGGCCGGCGTGATTTTTCACGAGCTCGCCCATCAACAACTCTATATCGACGACGATTCCAGTTTTAATGAAGCATTTGCGAGCGCTGTGCAACAACTTGGTGTTGAACGCTGGTACGCACGTAACGCCGCTGGTTTGAATCGAGCCGCCTTGCGCGCGCAGCAGGCACGGCGACTCGCTTTTTCGCGTCTGGTGCTTAGTTATCGACAACAATTGAGCGAGCTGTACGCTAGCGGTGTGCAGGCTGGTGCGATGCGGGCTAGCAAAGCGGCTATTCTCGACGACATGCGTGCGGCTTACCGCACTTTATCTGCCGGATGGGATAATCCGAGCGCATACGCAGGATTTTTTGACGCCGGGCTCAACAATGCGCGTTTGGCATCGGCGGCCACTTACTTGGAACTGGTGCCAGCGTTTATTCAGCTTGCGCGTGCGAACAACGGCAACATGCGCGCGTTTTATGCCGCTGCACGCACGCTTGGTGAGCAACCGCGCGCGGTACGCGCACAGGCACTGAGCCACTTGCTCGAGGCGCACCGTCGCGGCACTTTTGACTAACACCGCTCACGCCGTTAAAGCGCACAATGCTGCAGTCGCGAACAGATCCTACGCGTAGTTCGAGTAGACTTGCCGATTGAACAGCTGAAGGCAAGCTTTGAGCATGGGACCACAACACATACTGTTCGCCGGCTGCGGTGACCTTGGCGGCGCGGCCGCGCGGCTGCTACTCGCGCGTGGCGCAAGCGTGTCAGCATTGCGCCGCACGGTAAGCAAGTTGCCGCCAGGCGTGCACGGCATTGCTGGCGACTTGGTCAGCGGGCGTGGCTTTGATGCGATTCCTTCAAAGCTCGATGCTGTCGTCTATATCGTTACTGCGGCAAGCGCAAACGAACAGGCCTACTGGGAGGCCTATGTGGGCGGATTGCAGCGCTTGCTTGAGCACCCGGGTGTTGCCAGCGCGCGCCGTCTGGTTTTTGTGTCTAGCACTTCCGTCTATGCTCAGCGCGACGGTGAGCAAGTTGACGAAACCTCGCCGACCTTGCCGACGCGTTATAACGGCCAAATAATGTTGGCTGCAGAAGGTGTTGCTGCCCAGCACCCGCACGCGACTATTTTGCGCCTAGGCGGAATCTATGGTCGTGGGCGCGAACGGCTCATCCGCTGGGTACGTGAAGGGCGCGCTTGTGTCGAGGACCCGCCGCATTTCACCAATCGCATTCATCGCGACGACGCTGCACGCGCAATTGCTCATTTGCTTGATTTGCCATCGCCGCAGGCAGTTTATGTGGGCGTTGACCATGACCCGGCTGCACAGCACCTGGTGCTGGACTGGATCGCCGATCAGTTGATGCTTGCACGGGTGCCTCGCGACGAATCTGCGAGGAGCGCGCTGGGCAGTAAGCGTTGCGTTAACCGGGCGCTGGTGGCAAGCGCCTTCCAGTTCAATTTTAGCACCTATCGTGACGGCTACGCACCGCTGCTAGCCGCGCAACCCTAGGGCACCGCGTGTACCCGGTGCTTTAGCCCTAAAGGTGCGTGCCTTGGCTATCCGCGACAGTGTGCTGGCACACGGTGGCTGGCAGGCGTTGGATCGATTGGGACCGCGGCTGGCGTCAGGTACGCGCAAGTTGGTGGTGACTGGTACCGGAGCGTGTGAATGATCGTTGGTTTTACTGGTCATATGACCGACTTGCCTGAGCGCAGCACACCGCGATTTCCGTGCACGGCGGAGGCTGCTGTAGCGGACGCTGCCGCTGCAGTGTTGGATCGCCTTGAACCACAGTTGGTGCTCGGTAGCGCTGCGCGTGGGGTCGACTTATTGATGTTGGAGGCGGCTTTTGCGCGGGGCATTGGAACGCAGATAGTATTGCCTTACAGCGCCGGTCATTTCTGTAGCACGAGCGTGACACACGCCAGCGATTTGCGTTGGTCGGCAAGGTTTCACTTGGCGCTTAAGCGCGCCCAGGCGGTTCACGAGGTAGTGACTTCTAATGGTGATTTCGAAGCCTTGGACTTTGAATTGGCCAATCGCATCATACTGGGCATGCTTGCGGTCGCTGCCGAGCAAGGCAAGGAAATCTCGATTGCAGGGGTCTGGGACGGCCAACCAGGCGATGGCGCTGGTGGCACAGCCGCATTCCTCGCCCTCGCCAAAGCTGCCGCTTACGACGGCCTGGTGGTCGACCTAGAGCGCTTGCGCGCTGAGCAACGCTTAGTGCTGCAGCCCTTGCGAGAACTTCAACCAGGTAGCGCATCATTGACGGACAATACAGCCAGTATTCAGTTCATAACGCGCAAGGATAGAGATGCCGCCGGACTCACGGTCGCACGTTACAGCAGCGCGCAAGATGTACTTGCCGCGCTTGGCGCTGACGATGATGTTGGTCTATCGCAAGGCCAGGTCGTGATTGATGTTGAGGGTACCTGGCCTGCGGCGAGCGCCCGCGCTATACAGCAGTCAACTACCAACGATGAGCAAACAATGCACCAGCATCTCGAGCTGATCGCGGCACTAGAACGGCGTATTAAAAATAACTCTTGAGCTTATTCGCGCTGGGCCAACTCCATCACCACAGCATTGACTTGGTGTAATCGCTGCATTGGATCATCTAAGGCCATCAAGTCGTGTTTCTTGCCCGCTGCGATCGGCAGAACTTCCGCGATGCGGTTTGCAACCCATGCGGCGTGCATCACTTGCGTGTCGGGGAGTTCACGATCGCTGGCATTATGAATCTCGGTCACAATGCGTAACAGATGCCCAAGTTCCTCTGGCACCTCTAGTTCTGGGTCTGCGGCTAAGGCAGTGATCTTGGTTGCGACGACAAGCTGGTCGGCTTGCACCCGCGTATCGAGAATTTGGAAGCGCTCGTCGCCCACCGCAGTGATGCCAAGCAATCCGTCTTCAAGGCGATCGAAGTCCACGATGCGTGCGGTGGTCGCTATATCGTGGGTGAGCGCTGCAGTGCCAATCTCACGACCGTCGCGGATACATGCAACCCCGAATGGGCTTGAGTTACGCATGCACTCGCGAACCATGTCCACGTAGCGCGTCTCAAACACTCGTAGCGATAAGACACCGCCTGGGAAAAGTACCGTGCCGAGCGCGAATATGGGGATTTCGGAGTTCATGTTTTCCTCAGTATGTCAGCCACCAAGTCAGCCAGCGCGCTCAGATTGCCATTGCTCATCAAGACAATATTGTCGCCATCTTGAGCGCGTTCGGTGAGTGCCCTAGCGACTTCTTCCGATGTTGTAAATATGGGTAGCTTGCCGGCACCGACGAAAGGCTGCGCACTCAAGAAGCACGCGTAGTCTGCAGCGTCGAGCGCCTGTGGTAAGCGCGCCCCGTGGATGCCTGCACGCATGGTGTTGGAGCGCGGTTCCACCGCAACGAGCGTGCGCGCGTTTGCGTCTCGCAGTGCATCAATGGTGGTGGCGATGGCGGTTGGGTGGTGCGCAAAATCTAAATAGACACTTACACCGGCGACGAGGTGGCGAAGCTCAAGGCGGCGCGCAGGTAGTTTGAAACTCCCAAGTGCGTGTGCCGCCTGGCTTGAGCTGACGCCAAATTGAGCCGCAGCGGCCACCGCTGCGAGAGCATTTTGGCGGTTGTGCGCTCCTGGGATCTGCCACTGCACTGTCGCGGCATGCTGACCGTGTACGTAGATGTCGAAAGCGCAATCGGGCTGCGCGCGCGCGTGCCAATCACCGTGTGTGTCGCCAAAGGTCGACACGGGCGTCCAGCATCCTTGTTCAAGCAGACTGTCGATGTGCTCGTCTTTGGCCTGGCGGATTATTGCGGCATTGCCTGGTAGCGCGCGCACCGCATGATGAAACTGGCGCACGATGGACGTGATATCAGGATAAATGTCGGCGTGGTCATGTTCCAGATTGTTTATTACGAACACGCGCGCAGGGTAGTGGACAAACTTCGCACGTTTGTCGAAGAACGCAGTGTCGTATTCATCCGCCTCTACCACGAACGGGCCCGTACCGAGGCGTGCGGAAACGTCGAAATTTCCCGGCACGCCGCCAATCAGGAAGCCTGGCTGGAGCTCGCTGCACTCTAGGATCCAGGCAAGCATTGAGCTGGTGGTGGTTTTACCGTGGGTACCCGCTACTGCAATGACGTCGCGGCTGCCGAGAACGTGGTCATGCAGCCATTGTGGCCCGGAGGTATAGGGCCAGCGCTCATTCAGCACCTGCTCTACGACCGGCATACCGCGAGTCATGGCGTTGCCGATGACAATCAGATCTGCAGCGGTGCTGAGTCGCTCAAGTCCCAGTTCAACTTCGATACCTTGGGCGCGCAGCTGATCGCTCATCGGCGGATAGGCAGCTTTATCCGAGCCGGTCACGTGATGCCCGCTGGCGCGTGCCAGGCGCGCTATACCGGCCATAAACGTGCCGCAGATACCGAGAATATGTATGTGCACTAGCTTGGGCCCAGCGCGCCCATGGCCACCAGCAGGGTCTGTATCAGGCGCAAACTGATCCAGAAATATGCCAGTGAGAAAGCAAGGCTAAGCCACCAGCTGCACTCGAGCGCATGGCGTAGCACATTCGCTCTAATCAGCAGATCCCAGCCAACTAATAGCAGCCATATAAGGACATGGCCTGGGTTTATCGCGTCGCCATGTTCCGCTTGCATAAACCACACTTGTATCGGCAGCACGCAAAATCCCAGCACTGCGCCGCTGCCGAGCAAGGCGGTGAGCGATTGCAACACCCGTGCGCGCTGGCCTTTGACGTCGAGCACTATGGCCACGAAGCCGGTAAGCAACAATACGTCGAGCGCGGCGGTTGCGGCGACCACGGCTGGCCCATAGCGCATGCTAAAAGTAATTGCGGCAATAGCCATGTAGCCGGCGTAAGTAACCGCTAACAAGAACCTGGACGACGGCAGCGCCTGTGGGCCGGTGCGCAGCAGCGCAATGTCGACGAATGGCTGGATAAGCGTGAACCAGTTCATAGCGGGGTAAGGTTGCAGACTTCGGCTGAGAGTTTCGGCACTTGCTGACATTGCGATTGAGAGAGCAGGCGTACAATTGTATTGCACTCTATTGCCGAGTGCGCGTTCTGTGGAGATCTAGCTGCGCACGGCGCAAGCGATTAATCGATGATGAGGGTTTTAAGGCTGGCCGTTGCAGCGATGCCGATGGCGGTTATTAGCGAGGCACACAGCAGCACGGTGGTGCCGCGCACGGCCAATCCCACAGTGCGATTATCTATTAGAAACAATATCGTATGGTTGGACCAAATGAGCACCGCAACCAACACCATAATCAACGGGAAAAACGCCATGCCAATGATTGCGCTTGAGCCGACGGTCGCCTCGAGCGGAACCAAAATGAGCCACAGCGCCGCAGAAGTTAGCGGCAATCCTCAGGCAGCGCACTGCGGTATGGCGTACGACAACTAGGAGAAACTGGGTCTGGGAGGGTTGTTGCATTGACCCTGTCGCTTGCCGGGCTATGTGTGGTGTCACTTGCGAGTGTTCGCATTTAGCCGCAACGTTCATTGCTTGCACGCAAGGGTAAGCTCAAGCGGATTGCTTGTTTGCGATTACAAACTTGCGCTTCGCGCTTAAACTGCGCAGCACCGGGCGCGCTACGGGTGGCAAATGTGAAGTGGCGTATTAAGTCGCGCCCAAAATGGTAGATGCAGGCGCTGTAGATGCCTGGAGCTATAAGTGCAAAAGTCAGTTTGGCCCGTTGTCAGGGTTTGGTTAAAGGATATCGCGGGTGAGCAATAACACAGTTGTAGCGGGTGCAGTCATTGGCGTGGCGGGCTGCGGTACCATGGGCTTACCTATGGCCGAATGTCTGGCGCGCGCCGGCTATGAGGTGTGGGGCTATGACGTGCGTGCGAGTGAGGAGTTTGGTGCGTTTGCACCGCGCATGATCTGTGATCCGCACGCGTTTGCGCAGCGTGTCGATATTCTGATTTCGGTCGTGCGTGACACTGTGCAAACCTTCGATCTGTGTTTTGATCGCCAAGCGATGTTTGCGGTGGCGAATCCGCCGCATACCCTGATAGTAAGTTCGACGCTGTCGCCGCGGGTACTGCCAGAATTACGCCAATGCCTGGCTGGCGATGTCACGCTGATTGACGCGCCGATGTCGGGTGCACCGCACGCCGCGCGTGAGGCGCGTCTGAGTTTCATGCTAGGTGGCCCGGCGCAAGCGCTTACCGAGCTTATGCCCTTGTTTGAAGCGATGGGTAACAAACTGTTTCGCCTCGGTCCACTCGGCGCCGGCATGACAGCGAAGGTGTTGAACAACTATGTAGCCTGTACAGCCGCTTTGGCCGTGCGCAGGGTGTACGCGCGGGCTATCGAGCTCGGTACCGATTTAGAGGCGCTGCGCGAGGTGATGGCGGGAAGCTCTGGCGCGACCTGGTTCGGAGACAATTTTGATGCCATCGACTGGTCACACCAAGGCTACGAGAGCACTAATACGATTGGCATCCTAGAGAAAGACGTACGCTCGAGCTTAGACGCGGTCGCCGATTTAAGCGATGGCGCGCCAGACGCGTTTGACGCGGCATTGTTAGACGCGCTGCGTGCACTGGAGCCATTTGCGCACAGTGCTCAACACACCACCGACGCGGATCAAGCGAATGACGGTTAAGCCGAAATCCGAACATGAGCTGGTCGCGGTACGCGTCGATAAGTGGCTGTGGGCGGCGCGATTCTTTAAGACGCGCTCATTGGCTGCACAGGCAGTCAGCGGTGGTAAAATTCACGTTAACGGTGTGCGCGTGAAGCCAGCACGAGTTATCGGCACGGGCGAGTTATTGGCGATCACGAAAGGCGAGCTTGCGTTTGAGGTGGTGGTGATGGCGCTGTCGATGCAGCGCGGGCCAGCGCCACAAGCACAGCTCCTCTACGCAGAGACTCCAGCCAGTGTGGAACGGCGCACTGCGGCCGCGGCAGCACGTAAAGCCGAAAACGAAGAGCGCACGATGGGTGCAGGACGACCCACTACACGCGACCGCCGCACGCTCGCCGATTTGAAGCGTATTGACTGAACGAAACGACGAATTTGGGTCGACAACGGAGATGTCGCTGGGCTCTATCCATCCCGCCGGTCGGTAGCCTGGAGCCCGATAAGCGCGGCCAGAAAGCGCTTATTGTTTGCTCATTGTGGAGCGCTAGCCATAGCGTTTGAAATAACTGCGCCGACGCCCGGCTCGTTGCGTCACCACGCCACGAATCTGCTCCAAGCTGATTGATTTCTTTTTCGCGCCGGGCGTGAGAGTGACGAGATGCCAAGCGGACTTGTCGCCCAGTAAGCAACCCAGCTCGAAGCCATCATCAAGCTCCGCGAGCACATAAGCTCCTGCGGTTGCACGGCCGGTAGGATCAATGATCACAATGCAGCCACGGGCGAATTCCGGCTCCATCGAAATGTCGGTAACTTGAAGCGCGAATGGCTCGGCGTCGACACAGGTACCGGTGTCGGGACGCTGGTAGCCGATTTCAACTGGGATCTGTGTCTGCACGATGGGCGGGTCCTTAGGCGAGCCCGAGTTTGGCGTCTAGGCCTGCAGCTCGTTCCAAGGCATACAAATCGTCGCAGCCGCCGATATGTTCATCGTCGATAAAAATTTGTGGGACGCTGGTGCGGCCGGTGCGTTGCGACATTTCCCGGTGTCGCTGGTCGTTACCGTCGACCGAATAGAGCTCAACGGTCACACCTTTTTGCTCTAACAGTGCCCGTGCGCGATAGCAAAATGGACATAAGTCCGAATTGTACATCTCTACCTTGGCCATTAACTTATGTCTCCGTTGGTCCAGTTATCTATGCCGTCAAGGGTACGTGCCGCGCCAGCCGAGTACCCGGCCAGATACGCTTCAGTACGCCGTTGTTGTTCCAAAGGTGGGTTGCCGATATAGCCCGATGCCCAGCCATTGACAAAATCTTTGTTGGTCTGCTGCGCTTCCATCTTGGTAATTGCATCGTAGTATTCACGATTCATTGGTCGCATCACTCCAACCGCATGACCCTCAGCGTGGCCCAACACGGCGATAACCTAGTTGATTGCGGCTGAGTTTAGAGATTTGCACAGTTGTTACAAGCGTTCGGCCACTGACATGATGCATTGTCGGCGGTTTGTCGGGGATGCGAGCGACTCAAGGCTCGTTAACACAGGGTTTGAGTTCTATGGCCGAAGTGTTTGAGATCACAATTACACCGCACGGTAAGGTATTCGAAGCGGCTGCGGGTGAGACTGTGCTGGCTGGTGCGCTGGGGGCCGGGCTCAATTTCCCATACGGCTGTAACAACGGCACGTGTGGCTTGTGCGCGGCACGGGTCGTAGCGGGCACGGTCACGCAAGTTGTCCATCAAGACTTCGTCTTCGATGGTGTGCGCAAACGTGCCGGTTATGCGCTGATGTGTTGTAGCTCTGCGGCATCTGATGTCGCTATTGAGATAGGCGAAGCACGCAGTGCGCGCGACTTGCCGCATGTGCAACTGATGGTGAAGTTGATGCGTGTGACAACGGTGGCGCCGGAAGTGTTAGAGGTGAAGCTTCGCTGTCCACGCGCAACTGTGATGCGCTATTTGTCCGGCCAATATGTAGTACTGACGCTCGGCGATGTGAGCGCGTCTGTGCCGATCGCTAGTTGCCCCTGTGAAGGGGGTGAAATTAGTGTGCATGTGGATGCCAAGCTGCGGCCACGATTGGCGGGTGCGCTGAGCGCTGCCCCGCGCGCGGCACGCGTGCAAATTGCCGGTCCCGAAGGTGAGTTCTGCTTGCACGAGAGCACTACGCTAGAGTGCCCCGCGGTGCTGATGATTGCCGAAGATATTGGCATTGCGTCGGTGCAAGGACTGTTGGGGCAGCTTGTTAACGTTGACTATGCAGGGCCTGTGCGCGTCTTCTGGCACGCTCGTGCAGGCATGAATCGCTACGCAGCCAATGCATGTCGGGCCTTAGCAGACGCCTTAGACGACGGCGTATTCACCTTCATAGAGGCGCCAATTGACCCCAGCACTGCCATCAACGCGTTTGGCAGTGGGCGCGATATTGCGGTGTATTTAGCTGCAAGCGCGGATGCCATTAAGGTCGATATAGCGGGTGTTCGCGCCCTCGGAGTTTGCGCACAGCGCATCTTTAGCAGCGCGAACGATGAAGGCATTAGCGTTTAGCCCTAGTTGGCAGTGCTCAAGTCCCAACTAGCGTTGGCTGCACATGCTTAGCTATCCAGCAGGTTAGCGAGCGCATCACGGGTCTTTTCGTATACCTCGGGCCCAGCAATATGCATTATTTGGTCGATCACCCAACGGTTTGTTTGCGTCTCGCCCATGATTGCGAGCACGCCAGCGCCAAACACGCGTAGTGCGTCGAAGCCCGGCCCGCTGGCCTCGAAGGACGTGCGGCTGTATTCATCGAGGCGTGTGTTTAAGGCGTCTACGAATGCATCGTAGTAGTGTCCGGGGCCGGCGATGTCAGTCAAATTGTCTTGCATCTGGACACCAAGTCCGTATCCGAGCGCATTGACCAGGACTTCGCGATCCTGGTCAGGCAAGCGTTGATGAGCGAGGCGGTCAACGCATTGCACCAAAAAACCCAAAAATTCTGTGATCACCGCGATCCGCTCGCGGTCGCTTAAGTAATCGAAGCCTTCGCCATGTAAGCTTCTGGCACCCTCGAGACTCAAGCGCCAGACAATAAACGTCAGCGCGCTGGCATGATCTGCGTAGGTCTTGTTACGACTTGTGTTGCGCTCGGACTGATGCCAGCGGCTTTTGATGCGAATGGCCATATTTGGCGTGCGCGATTAAGTGGAGTAGGGCATGTGTGACACGATAACTAACCTTGTTCCTAGTAAGCTACATCCATGATGAGAGAGGCTGCGTGCAGAACCCAAGCCA
>Ga0055584_100003813_pt1 | contig 14801 bp, 8 predicted proteins | sample OSDHelmetaG_FD_58716 | JGI IMG/M metagenome (GOLD analysis project Ga0055584, IMG submission 58716) | Pelagic marine sediment microbial communities from the LTER site Helgoland, North Sea, for post-phytoplankton bloom and carbon turnover... | ecosystem: Environmental > Aquatic > Marine >... | reverse complement strand
TCTTCTTTTTCTTTTTCTTTTCTTCTTTTCTCAACCGGAAGCTTGTGGAACTCACACGACTGGCCGTTGCCCAGATCAACCAGTGTCCAAACTGCCTGGCGGCCCGCTACGAAGATTCATTTGATGACGGGCTGACAGAGCAACTGATTTCCCAGCTTCCCGAGGCAGACCAAACGGCGGCGTTCAGTGAGCGGGAAAAAGCGGCTATTGTTGTCGCACAGAAAATGGCCAAGGATCACTGGTCGGTGACCGACGAAGACTTCGAACGGCTTTACCAGCACTTCACAATAAAAGAAGTGGTGGAACTCAACATGCTGATTGCCCAGTTTGTCGGCATCGGCCGCATGCTGGCGGTGGTGGATGCCAAGAACCCGGTGTGCGAGTTGCGGACCGGAAGCTGAGCAGGGAGTCAGGGCACATACCCTCTCGAAAATTGGGCGTCGGTCTTAGATTCTGTATTTTTTGATGATTGCCATCCAGTTTTTCATGGCGTCTGTAGCCAGTTTTTTTACGGAAATTTCATCACCCTTTTTATCGACGACGACAAGCAACATTATTTCCTGGCCATCTTTGCCGGATTTTCGTGGTTCGCTTCTATTATCAATATATGCGCCGCCGGTTACCCTGCCTCGAGATGCCTGGGCGCTGCCAGCTTTAGTCACGCCTCTCGTGACATTGATTTGGTTTTGTTTGTTGGCCAGTTTGCCGACCATCATTAAGGCGGGGTGAGAATTCACTTCAACTTCAATTTTCTCCCTCGTTGCTTTCGCCACGCCGTCAGTATCGTTCTTGATCCAGTCCGTCAAATGCCAGCAGTTCATAAAAAAACCCCAGACATCGTCTTCATATTCCTCAGGCTTGCGGTTTTTGTTGTCCAAAACCTTCATGAAAGCACGCTGTACTCGTTGAAATTGTTTCGTGGACTCACTCATGCCGCTATTAGACCTCTTTGATGTGAAAATAAAGATATCACATCAACTCGAAGGGGTCGCCTGGGCAATCATCCTGTTCGCGAAACAGCCTGGAACTTCCAGGTTCTTCAAGTCTCGCCGTGTCTTGTATAAAGCCATGAGTGAGTTTTCGTCGCCTGCCTGGAGAAGGCTTTCATGACGGAATTCAGGTTCTTTTGCTCAGGGTCAAGCACCAGAATCAGGATGGGCATGGGCGCTTCTGATTTCTCGATCAGAGCACGCAGCATTTCACCCTTGTCCTGACCATCAATGTAAAAAACTCCATCGGCGTAGCGAACGGGTTGGGCACTCTCTGACAACTGGAAGAGGTCTGGGTACCCACCAGGTGGCCATGAACTGAATGACGGATCGAACCCGGCCCCGTGTAATTGCGCAGCCGTTTTTTTCCAGCAATCCGGGGGGCGGGATGTCATCAAGATCATCTTGATACCGGCATCCTGGATTCGTTGCAGTTGCGCGGGCGAATCGGTTTGCATGGGCTGTACAGGGCCTTCATAGGCCGGGCTGCATGGGCCTGGATTGTCTTCGTTGTTAGCTACGTTCAACAGCGTTTGGTCGATTTCCATCACGACCAGCAATTTTTCACTTCCGTATTGGCGGGCCTGGTCCAGGGACAATTCAGTCACCAACTGCAGTTGATCAGTCGACCCAATCAGGTTTCGTGGTGGCTTGGGCCCCGGTGCAGGTTCTGGCGCGGGTGCAGCGCAGGCACTCAGGATGAGCAGGAGTATCAAGGCCCCGAAAATTCCATTTGTTGTTTTCGTCACGATCTTTGCATTCCTTGGTTTCCCGCTTCGTGGAGCCGATACACTGTGCCATCAAAATATAAATAAATCAACAAACTAGAAGCATATCATCGAATGTGCTGTATGAAAGAAAACACGTAATGGAATCGTGCCGGCATCTCCCGGGTCACTTCGCAAGTGCCTGCCTGCTTGCATGATTGCAGGCAACTCCCTATTTTAGTATTAAGGGAATCAGCCCCAACCCCTGAGGATTTCTTCCATTGCTGAATGCCAAAAGATTTAGTTTTACGCACCCAATTGAATGTTTAAGGTCTGATTACAGTGCGAACGGGCGTAGGAATATTTTCCTTTTCGCGCTAATCGCAATGGCTCTTATCGCTCAGCCACTGCGCGCAAGCGAGCTGCAACAGTTCATCGCGGACTATGAGATTTTTTACGGCGATATTCGGCTGGGCAAAGCGAACTATCGATTCAGCCATACACAGGATGAAAATTATCGTTTCGATTTTGTCAGTGATTTACGTTTCTTGATTTTTTCGGATGATCGTGTGGTCAGCACAGAACTCTCATATGAAGACTCGCACCTGCTCCCAAGTTATTACAGCCACGACAGAAAAGGCACGGGCCGGGACTATCTCGAGGAGATTCGATTTGATCGTTCCGATAACCTCATTCGGTCAACATACGGAAAAGAGAGCCAGGAGTTCGCCTGGGAAAGGGGCGTTGTCGATGGGCTGACGGTACAACTGCAGCTGATGCTCGATCTGCAGCGAGGAATCAAGCGGCCCAAATACAAAATCCTGGATGTGAACAGGATACGGGAGCGCGAATTCAGTTTCGTCGGCGAGGAAACCATAATGCTTGTCAACGAGGACTATCACAGCGTAATTTACCAGGTGGTGCGGGACAACAACCGGCGTAAAACCCAAATTTGGTTTTCTCCCGAGCGTAATTACCTGCCAGTTCAGATGGTTCATTATTCCAAAGGGAAAAAGAGATTCAACGCTCACCTTGTCAAGTACCGTGAATTTGATGGCGCAGAAGCACCGGAGCAATAGCGCTTTTACTCCGATTGGCAGTAAGCTATTCTCAATCCTCCGTTTTTCGTAATAAAAATAGGGCGGTCACGGGTACATTTGACAATTGAGAGTAGCAGTCGATAAGAATGATGAATACGAAATGCCGCGGGCTGCCATCGAGGGTAGCATAATGAAGCTCCAGCTCGTGCTTTACCCCCTTCTTGTGGTATTCGCGGCTTTATTTGCCGGTTGCGCCGGCACTTTACAGCCCGTTGAGAGTCCGCTCGAAATAACGCCTCCGCCATCCGACTCGGTGCAGTGGAAAGCACTGAGCGAAGTTCGCCAGGACGACTGGTTCCATGTCTTGAATGTCGGCAGCGAAGCTCTGGACTGGCGCTTGCGCGCGATCGATAGTGCGCTCGACAGTATCGACATGCAGACTTTTATCTGGGACCTGGACGGATCGGGCGGCCTGGTTAAGGATCACCTCCTGGCAGCAGCGGACCGGGGAGTATTTGTCAGGGTTCTGGTCGATGATTCCTTTATCCTCAACGCGGACCAGGAATTGCTGGATATCGACCAGCATGCCCACATTGAATTGAAGGTTTTCAATCCCTACAAACGCCGTTCCAGTCATGCCGCATTGCGTGAGGTGCTGAATCTTGGTGAGTTCCACCGTCTGGACCACCGCATGCACAATAAGGTGATGGTTATTGACAATCAGGTGGCGGTGCTGGGCGGCCGCAACATCGCCGACCACTATTTCGGCTACGACGAGAACGACAATTTTCGTGACATGGAAGTGGTTGTTGGCGGAACGGTCACACAAGAGCTCGCAGCAGGCTTTGATGCCTACTGGAACAACATCTGGTCATTTCCTGTACCGGCAATAATGGAGCAACGCGCCGGTTCGAAGGCTTCAGAGGAAGCACCCGCTGCCGATAGCCGAGTAACGAAAACGGTTTATCTGCACAGGGAAGAGTCTCCCGATGAGCGCCTGATTGCCTGGAAACAACTGGCCGGCTCAGCTCACGCCGGAATGGCGCGGTTGCTCCTGGACAAGCCGCCATCGGAGAACCCGGCCGAATTGAACGATGCACCGGTTCAGCTGGGAGACGAACTGATCCATGAAATTGACTCAGCAACAAGTGAAGTCTGGTTGATCTCCGCCTACCTTATTCCCACGGACGAGCTCGAATCGGCTATCCGGCGGGCTGAAGATCGGGGTGTGCAGGTACGTATACTGACCAACTCCATAGGCTCAAACAACCATCTCGCGGCGCACAGTGCCTACCGTAAGCACGTCAGCAGGCTGCTGGAAATGGGTGTGGACGTACACGAGTTGCGGGAAGACGCTGAAGATCGGGACCTTTACATTACATCTCCGGTCGAAGACAAATCGCTGTGCCTGCATGCCAAGGTGCTGATTTTCGATCACGACCGTGTGTTCGTCGGCAGCGCGAACCTGGATCCACGCTCCTTGCGGATCAACACCGAAATGGGATTGCTTATTGAAAGCGAATCTCTGAACCGTGAGCTCCGCGAGGTGCTGGAACCAGATTTCTCGTTGGCCAATGCATGGCAGCTGCGCATGGACCAGGATGGGAAGGTCAGCTGGGTTTCAAACCAGGAAACCGTTAACCATCAACCAACACATTCCTTTATGCGCAGGATCGAGGACTGGTTCCTGACCAGGCTGCCGATCGAAGACGAAATGTAAGGACGGCCTGAATAAATGGTCAACTCAATCGAAATGATCTCAGCCGACTCTGTTCGAACAACAGCCATTCGATGGCCTGTTTCAATTGCTTGCCTGCTTCTGGCCTGTCTTCTCTGTGAGGTTCCCGTCGTGTCGGCGGGCGATCATTCCCGGACACACGCCCTGCTGATCAATGGTGGTGGAAGCAGCCGGGTCAATTATCAGTCGCACCTGCTTCATGTGAAGAGAATTTACAGAATTCTGAATGAAGCGGGTGTTCCTGCAAGTAACGTTTCCATCCTGAGTGCCGATGGCTCGGATCCTGCCCCCGATCTGGCAACACGGGAAGTGCAAAAAGAGGACAGGTTCTGGATGCTGGCCGGTACACGGCTGGCCAAGCATCTCCGCCCCCCTATCAACTACAGCAACTCCGAGATTCAGGCAGCCGTTCTTCAGCCTGCAACGCGAGATAGCCTGAAACAGTGGTTCGAAACGGCGGAGACGGAGCTGCTTCCAGGGGATACTTTGTTGCTTTACGTCACTGACCATGGGACCCGGAATAAGGAGGACCTGACGAATAACCAGATTGTTTTATGGGGTAAAGGCGAGAACATAGGCGTGGAGGAACTGAGGGATCTGATCAACAAGCTGCATCCGTCAGTGAAAGTGGTCACCTTGATGTCGCAGTGCTTTTCAGGTTCGTTCGCCAATCTCATGTATGGCCAGGTAGGCGACGAAGCGCCCCGGCCTAACCTCGGCGGATTCTTCTCTTCCACTGCGGACCGGCCAGCTTATGGCTGCTATCCCGAGAACCGTGACAAATACAATGTCGGTCATTCATTCCGGTTTTTCGATGCATTGGAAGTTGGTGGTAACTTCGCGCACGCACATACCAGTGTCCTGATCAGCGATCAAACACCGGATGTGCCCTTAAGGACATCGGATCTCTACCTGAAAAGAGTTCTGAATGAGGTGTCCGAATCAATTGGTGTGGAATTTGATGAACTGGTGGATCAGTTTCTCCGGAAAGCATGGAAAGACAAGAAAGCCTGGGAGCCTGATATTCGGCTGCTGGATCGGTTGGGTGAGGCTTTCGGCTACTTCAGCCCACGCTATCTCTCAGAACTTGGTCAACATTCGGACACACTTTCCGAGGTTGGCAATCAGCTTGATGACTACGAAACCGCCTGGAAGAGAACCCTGCAGTCTCTCAATCGAGCCAACCTGGATCGGTTCATCGAAGGTCGTCCAGACTGGGGCCTCAAGCTGACTGAGGATAAGCTCAAAGGGCTAAAGGAGGCCGAACGCACTGACCTTACCCGTGCCCTGCTGACTGATCTTGCTGAGTACACCGGAAAAGATTCTGAAACAGCGGGGCGGTTGAAGCTGCTTCGGGAGAAGGCTGAAGCGACCCGCAAGGCGAGCTACCGGGTAAAGGTTCGTGAGGCCGTTGTGCTGCGCATGCGATTCATACTCATCAGTATAGCCGGACGTCAGTACCTCACCGAAGACGCCAGTGACACCCAACGGCAGGCTTACGGAAGCTTGATAGAAACTGAGGCCTTTACCCTGAACGAGGCAGAAAGCCCCCGGAACCGGGTAGTCGAAGTCAAACCTTTTCCAAGCTTTGATGAAGAGCTTGAACTTGCCAATGCCGCGTTGCCTGGTTGGATGGGAATCCAGTTCAGACCGGTCACCCCAGAGCGTCGCGACAAGTACCAGCTGGAAGATGGGGCAGCTTCTGTCCTGGCGGTTTTCCCGGAATCACCCGCCCAGCAGACCGGCCTGGAAGCCGGCGATATCATTATTGGACCTCCGGGCAAGCCCTTCACAGAGAGGGATCTTGTCCGTGAATGGGTGATGACTGCCCCGATCGGGAAGACGCAGTCCCTGGAGGTTCAGCGAGGCAGTAATCGGATCGAACTTGCTTTGACACCCGCGCCTTACCCACGCGAGTGGCCGAGCCTGCCAGGTCCGCCGGAGCTCGGTAGTCAGGCGCCCTTACTCGGCGAGATCGAAGCATTCCGGGGCAAACCACCGGAAGAAATGACGGAGGAGGGGCCTTATCTCCTGTTCTTCTGGGCCACGTGGTGTGGGCCGTGCAAAGCAGCGCTTCCCGAACTCCTGGCTTTCGAACGCGAGCGAAACGTTCCCGTGTTGTCCATTACAGACGAGACTGCCGAAAGCGTCGGGGCTTTCCTGCAGAATCACACCAAGCCTTTTCCCGAGGCGGTTGCGCTGGATGAGTTTCGCCGCTCTTTCCTGGCTTACGGCGTGAGCGCAACCCCCAGCTTCGTTCTGGTGGATGCTCAGGGCAAGGTTCAGAGTGTCACTTCCGGTTACCGCGTTACCCAGGGGCTAGTGTTCAAAAACTGGACGTGGCAGGAACGTCAGTCGGCGAGTGAAGAGTAAATGCACCACGAGCTGGATAAATTGTGTACTCACTAATCCGATTTATCTTTCCTCTTCCGCGCCGAAACCCTCGCGCAAATCCATCTCCAGGTTGTGGAGCAGGAACGACCAGTTGTCGGAGTAGTTTTCAATGACCTTGTCGGTTGGAACGCCGGCGCCGTGACCTGCGCGGGTTTCGATTCTGATCAGGACGGGATCATCACCCCCCTGGGCTTCCTGCAGGGCCGCGGTGTACTTGAAACTGTGTCCCGGCACGACGCGGTCATCGGTATCTGCAGTGGTTACCATGATGGCAGGATACTCGGCGCCTTCCCTGATGTTGTGATACGGCGAGTATTTCATCAGGGCTTCGAACTCTTCCGGGTTATCTGATGAGCCGTAGTCGTCGGTCCAAAAACGTCCAGCCGTGAAATTGTGGAAGCGCAGCATGTCCATTACGCCCACGGCTGGAATGGCCGCGCCGAACAATTCCGGGCGCTGGTTGATGACGGCACCGACCAGCAGGCCACCGTTGCTTCCGCCAAAGATGGCGAGCTTTTCTGAATTGGTGTAGCCCTCTGCGATCAGGAATTCAGCAGCGGCGATGAAGTCATCAAACACGTTCTGCTTGTTCAGTTTGGTGCCGGCCTGGTGCCATTCTTCTCCGTACTCGCCGCCGCCTCGCAGATTGGCCAGTGCGTAAATGCCGCCCATGTCCATCCAGGTGAGGCGGGTGGTGGAATATGAAGGTGTCATGGAAATATTGAAGCCGCCATAACCGTACAGCATGGTAGGCGTGTTGCCATCAGGCACTACGTCTTTGCGGTGGGAGATGAACATGGGCACACGGGTGCCGTCCTTTGAAGTATAAAACACCTGCTTTACTACATAATCTTCAGGGTTCATGGCCACATCGGGCGCCTTGAACACTGCGACCTCACCGGTCGAGACATTTAGCCGGCTGATGGTGGAAGGCGTATTGAAACTGGAGTAGCTGAAAAAGGTTTCAGGATCATCCATATCGCCCTGGAATCCGAAAGCGGTTCCAAGGCCGGGCAGATCAACGGCGCCGTCTGCATTGCCTTCCAGGTCGAACATTTTCACCACGGATTTTGCATCCTGCATGTAGCGCGCAATAATCTTGCCGCCGACCAGGCTCACGCCATCGAGTACGTTTTCTGTTTCAGCAATCACTTCACGCCATTGCTCACGGGCGGGTTGCTTGACATTGATCGTAATCAGCCGGTTCCTGGGCGCTCCGTCATTGGTGCGAAAATACAATTCATCGCCGACGCTACCGACCAGGGTATAGTCATAGTCAAAGCCTTCGATGAGCATTACGGGTTCGGCGGCCGGATCGGTCAGGTCCTGGTGGACAATGGAGTAGCGGTCATCGGTACCCACTGAAATCGTGATGACCAGGTGCTTGCCATCTTCAGTGACACTGGCTCGTGGGCCCCAGTCCGGAAAATCTGGCCGCGCGTAAACCACCCGATCCTGTTCCTGCGGTGTTCCCAACTGGTGAAAGAAGACCGCCATGTTCTTGTTCAGTGACTGGAATTTTTCCTCCTCTTTTGTCTCGGGGTAGCGGCTGTAGTAAAAGCCCGAGCCATCACCCGCCCATGAAAGGCCGGTGAATTTGAGCCAGTCCAGTTGATCTTCGAGCACTTCCCCGGAGTCAGCGTTGATGACCTTGCCCATGCGCCAGTCCGAGCCCCCATCCTGTACCAGGTAGGCCAAATGGCTGCCATCGGGGCTGGGGAAATAGGATGCGAGTGCGACGGTGCCGTCTTCCGACCAGGTGTTGGGGTCAATCAGCAATACCGGTTCTGCGTCCAGGCCTTCCTGTTTGAAAATCACATTCTGGTTCTGCAGGCCGTCGTTGTAGCTGTAGAAGTATCGGCTACCCTCCTTGTCGGGAATGGAATAGCGCTCGTAATCCCAAAGCTCACGCATACGCTTCTTGATGCTGGTGCGTTCGGGAATGGTATCGAGATAGGCAAACGTCACTTCGTTTTGCGCGCCAACCCAGCTGTGAACGGCCTCGCTTTCCCGCACATCATCTTCGAGCCAGCGGTACCGGTCTGCCACGTTCGTGCCGTGGTAGTTGTCGACGTGATCCACGGTCTCCGACACGGGATAGGGCAGTCCGCTGGGCTTTTCGACCGTTTTAACCGGTTCAGAAACAGGTTCGGAACAGGCACTGAAGAGTACCGGTAGCAGCAGGATAAGGAGGAATTTTTTCATCACAGCTTCCTAAAAAAGTGGTCAGGCATTTGTTAAGGCAGGCGCTATATTGACAGATTTCAACAGATTTTGAACTGCGCTTGGGTCATATGCGCTGATAATTCGGATAGAACGAAAAGCAACCATCAGAAATTCACAGCAAATTGGACACTGACTGATTCGGGTCAAAAAGCGATAACCCGTTGCTGCTTAAGCTTAATCCTGAACTTTTCAGTTATTGTGATCATTCCTGCAAAGCCCACTGTGGCTGGGGGACGGACTAATGAAGACACCTGGTGTTCGCTTGACGGCATTGTTTCTTTGTCTGTTTCTGTCAGGTATTGCTGAAGCGGCTGATGTAGTTCCCAACGAAGTGCAGTTACCCGGCACTCAGCCCCTGGAAATCGGCAATCTCGAATCGCCGGGCCGTTGTGACAATTGCCATGCCGGATACAACAATGAGACCACCACGGCGGCGGGTGAAGGCGAACCGCAGGATGAGCCTGCGACTGGCTGGCGCGGCGCCGCCATGGCCAATGCGGGCCGTGACCCGGTCTTCTGGGCCACCATGGCCATTGCCGAACAGGATTTTGACGGTGCCGGTGATTTGTGCATCCGCTGCCACAGCACGGGTGGCTGGTATGCCGGGCGCTCCACGCCGACCGATGGGTCCGGCCTTGCCGCCAGCGATTCCGATGGTGTTGACTGTGACGCCTGTCACCTGATGACCAACCCGGATGATTCTGAATATGTTGGCGTCATGAATTCGCCGTTCCTGGCCAATTGCTGGCCTGACCCCCAGGTGCCCAACAAGAACTGCGATTCAAATGCAGAAGGCTTTTACGGCAACGGCATGCTGTCCCTGTGGGCAGGCGCCGATAAGCTGGGCCCATATCTCGATGCCACAGCCCGTCACCAGTTCAAGCCATCGGCTTTTCATCGCGATGTGGACTTTTGCGGCTCCTGCCATGATGTTTCCAATTCGGTGGTGGGTGATCTGGCGCCCGGAAATGGCGCACAGCCGGGCGCAGCTCACGTCTTTTCCAGTCAGGATTTATACGGTGACGCTCCCAACCTGGGTGGCCCTGTTGAAGAGAAGGCCGCATTCAACAATCCACCTTACGCCTATGGCATCACCGAGCGAACCTTCAGTGAATACAAATCGAGTGCCTTGCCGACCACCCTGGTGTCTGAATTCACCAATCTTCCAGCTGAGCTGCAGATTGCCAATGGTTCCCTGGAAGTTACCTATCAGGCGGCACTGATTGCCGGTACCGGAGGGAATTACGAAGATGGCGACCCCCGCTACTTCAGTTGTCAGTCTTGTCATATGCGCCCGGTGACCAGTGCAGGGGCCGACAAGAGCAATGCCCGGGTACGTCCGGACCTACCCCGGCATGACCACACCGGCGGCAATTACTGGCTGGCTGATATGATCAGGTATCAGGATTCTAAAGGGCAGCTTCGCCTTGGCGGTGGTTTGACCGCCAGCCAGCTCACAGCCCTTGACGCCGGCCAGTTGCGTGCCGTGGAGCACCTGCAGCAGGCAGCTTCCTTATTGGTCGAGGGTGATGTGCTGAAAGTGGTTAACCTCACAGGTCACAAGTTGATCACGGGTTACCCCGAGGGTCGCCGTATGTGGCTGAACATCAAGTGGTATGACAGCAGTAATGCACTCCTGAGGGAAGACGGCGCTTACGGGCCACTGGTCGACGACGAAGGTGAGCCGGTGATGGTCGAGAATCCGGCTGGAGGCGCCGATGTGCAGGCGGAGTCCATCCTCGATTTGCATGACGCAAACAATCGCATTTATGAAGCGCACTATGCAATGACTAGTGAATGGGCCTCCACCCTGATCGCGACCGGCAAACCAGCCGACCTCACCCTGAGCTATGACCGTTACAGCGGCGAAGAGGGCACAACTCTGGGCGATCTGGCAAATCAGGCTGCCGGCAGCTACCACGAAACTTTCCATTTCGCACTGAACAACCATGTCGCCAAGGACAACCGTATCCCGCCTTACGGGATGCTCTATGACAAGGCAAAAAAACGAAATGTGCTTCCGGTGCCGGAGAATCAGTATGGAGATCCGGGCAGCGGCAACTTCTACAATTACTGGGACCAGATCGACCTGACTGCACTGAAACCTGAGAATGCAGTCTCAGCTGACATTACTTTGCTCTACCAGGGGACCACCTGGGAATACATCCAGTTCCTGGAAGAGGCCAACGAAGGCACAGACCCCGCCGAGGGCGGCAACGCTTTCCTCGGGAACGAAGGTGAAAAAATGCTGGAAGCCTGGATCAACGCCGAGGTGCCGGTTGCAATTGAAGTTGCCGGCGACCGCAAGATGGTCCCGCCAGTGGTCATGACCTCTCTGAACTGGACGGCCGGGGTCGTGACTTATTCTGTTGGTGGTACCGTCAGCGGCCTGGCCGGTTCCGGCCTGGTGCTGCAGAACAATGGCGGCGATAACCTGCCAATCGGCGCAGATGGTGACTTTACCTTTGCCACGGCGCTGACCGGCGGCAGCACTTATGAAGTGATGGTGCTGACTCAGCCCGGCGATCCCACCCAGCACTGCAATGTCAGCAATGGCAGCGGCACGATTGTTGAAGCAGATATCAGTGATGTCATCGTAAATTGTGTTTCCGAAGATGTGATTTTCAGAGATGGCTTTGAATGACAGGGCTTGAGTTTCACTATACCTGTTTTGCACCCGATACGATCTGGAGCATGAAATCGTCATCCATTCTGTGCTCAAATTAGCCAAATTCAATACAGGATTGTGTCCTTATGTCTGCATCAGAACTTCCGGAATATGCCAGAGTCGTTGTCATTGGTGGTGGAATCATTGGTTGCTCGGTGGCTTATCACTTGGCCGAAATGGGTTGTAAGGATGTGGTGCTGCTGGAGCGTGACCAGCTGACTTCCGGTACCACCTGGCATGCGGCCGGCCTGATGACTACCTATGGCTCCGGTTCGGAGACGACGCTGGGCATCCGTAAACATTCCATGGAATTGTACAAGCGCCTCGAAAAGGAGACCGGTCAGCACACCGGCTTCAACCCCTGCGGGTTTATCGAAGTGGCAGCCAGTGATGATCGCCTCGAAGAATATCGCCGGATTACGGCATTCAATCGCCTGCATGGGAACGACATACAGGAAATTTCAGCCTCTGAAGTGGGGGAGCTTTTTCCGTTTGCAGATGTTAGTGACATTCGTGCCGGTTTTTACGCTGAACACGATGGCCGCATTAATCCGGTCGACGTGACGATGGCCCTGGCGAAGGGCGCACGGATGAAGGGTGCAAAATTATTTCAGAACACCGCGGTGCGGGGCGTGTTGACCCGTAATGGCGCCGTCACCGGCGTGCGGACTGACCGGGGCGAAATCCGCTCCGAATTCGTGGTTAACTGCGCCGGAATGTGGGCGCGGCAATTGGGAGAACAGTCCGGGGTAGTGATCCCCAACCAGGCCGCAGAGCACTATTACCTGATCACGGAAAAAATCGAGGGTGTGAGTTCCGACCTGCCGGTGCTGGAAGACCCCTCCAAACACGCCTACTACCGCGAGGAAACGGGTGGCATGATGATTGGCCTGTTCGAGCCTGACTGCGCGCCGTGGAAGGTCGAGGGAATTCCCGATGACTTTTCCTTCGGTGAATTGCCGCCTGACTGGGACCGATTGACACCGTTTCTCGAGAAAGCCATGGAGCGGGTACCGGTCACCCTGGAAACCGGCATCCGGAAATTCTTCTGCGGGCCGGAGAGTTTCACGCCCGACCTGGCCCCGGTGGTTGGCGAGGCGCCGGAACTGCGTAACTACTTTGTCGCAGCCGGCCTGAACTCCGTAGGCATCATCACTGGTGGCGGTTACGGTCGCGTGATGGCGCACTGGATCCTGAATGGGCGACCCGACGTGGATGTCACCGGAATCAACATCGATCGATTTCAGCCTTACCAGTGCAACCCGGAATACCGTCGCCAGCGGGCGCTGGAATCACTCGGCCTGGTCTATGCCTGCCACTATCCCGATCGGTCTCCAAAAACGGCCCGCGGCGCCCGCAAATCACCTTTTCACGAGCGCCTGGCTGCCAAAGGCGCCCATTTCAGGGACGTCAGCGGCTGGGAATGTCCGGGCTGGTATGCGCCGGAGGGCAATGAACCGGTTGCGGACTGCCTGACCTGGGGCCGGCCTAACTGGTTCCCATGGTGGGAAGCCGAGCACCGGGCCTGCCGCGAAGGTGTCATCGCTATGGACATGTCCTTCATGGGCAAATTCCTGGTGCAGGGCAGGGATGCCGGAACCTTCCTGAATTACATTTCAGCGAACGAGGTCGATGGCGAACCCGGCAGGATCACCTATACCCAATGGCTGAACGAGGACGGCCTACTCGAGGCTGATTTGACCGTCACCAAGATCGATGATGAAACATTCATGGTCGTCACTTCTGATATCGCCCACCGGCACACGGAAACCTGGATGAAACGGCACATCGCTGACGATAAGAATGTTGTCGTTACAGATGTCACTTCGGGCATTGGGCAATTGAACATCCATGGCCCGGATTCCAGGGAATTGCTGCAATCGATTACCAGTGCTGACCTCTCCGGCGAGGCCTTCCCTTTCCGAGCAGCCAGGGAAATCGACATTGGGCTGGCCCGTGTGATGTGCACGCGGATCACCTACGTCGGTGAACTTGGCTATGAACTCAACATACCTTCCGAGCAGGCTATTCATGTATACGACCGGATTGTCGAGGCAGGGGAGCAATTCGGTCTCAGGCACGCCGGCCTCAAGGCGCTGGCCAGCCTGCGCCTGGAGAAAGGCTATCGCGACTACGGTCACGATATCGACAACATGGACGATCCGTACTCTACCGGCCTGGGCTTCGCCATCAGGCTGGACAAAGAAGGCGATTTCATCGGCAAGCAGGCCTGCGCCAGGCGCAAGGCTGAAGGGACTTTCCGGCATCGCCTGATCCAGGTGTTTCTGCAGGACCCGGAGCCACAAATGTTCCACCAGGAAATCATGCTACGCAATGGCGTTCCGGTCGGATACGTGCGTGCGGCATCCTACGGGCACACATTAGGTGGGGCGGTCGGACTCGCGATGGTCGAGGGTGATCCGGTCGATGCGGCTTATCTCGAGGAAGGCGGCTGGGAAGTCGATATTGCCGGCAAGCATTATCCGGCCACCGTCTCGCTGAAGCCGATGTACGATCCCGGGATGAAGAAAATCAGGGCCTAGTCAGCCTAAGCTTCCAATACAGCCAGGCGGACCGGCGCAGGATTTGGCTTTCTCCAGGGGTTCGGGGTTGCGGCAATTCGTCAACGTCAATTGCTTCGGTTCATGAATTAATTCCTGTTTTTGAATTTACTCACACAAATGTTAGTATTTGCCGCAACAAGAGACTAAGCAATCCCACCAGAAGGATTTACAAGGGGTTCCATGATTATTGCGCCGCCCGCGATGGACGCGATGGGCCGCTATTGAATTCTGATTGAGCTGAAAAAAGCTTCAGCAGGAAAATGGATTTGAATATGCGTCCTTACCTTTCGCTTCTCCTCGTATCACTCCTGGCTGTTCAGGCTCACACGGCAAAAGCCGTTGAACTGACGGTGGATATCGACTGGCAATCCATGGGTGTCACGCCAGATCTAAACGCGCGACTGGGGCACAGCGTCGCCGATGCCGGGGATGTCAACGGTGACGGTTATGGCGACGTGATCGTCGGCGCCTACCT
>Ga0055584_100003812_pt1 | contig 14802 bp, 13 predicted proteins | sample OSDHelmetaG_FD_58716 | JGI IMG/M metagenome (GOLD analysis project Ga0055584, IMG submission 58716) | Pelagic marine sediment microbial communities from the LTER site Helgoland, North Sea, for post-phytoplankton bloom and carbon turnover... | ecosystem: Environmental > Aquatic > Marine >... | reverse complement strand
AGGCAGTTTGATATAATGGGCTTGGGGATAAATTTCTCTAGCCGCCGTTTCAATGTTATTGGCCATATCCGCGATATTAAGTTTATTGGAGTATGAACTTGGAACAATAAGAATACGCATAAAAAATCTCTTTTTTTTAAATAAATGTGACTAAGTTAAAGTGCTATTGAGTATAAACTTAACTTAGTCAACTGAATATGATGGGGTGAGCTGTTGTTGTATTATTTTGTATACACCGATGGCGCATGCTCATCTTCTTGATGTTTAAAGCGACGGTGCATCCACATGTATTGATCGGGTGCTTGCATAATTGAATGTTCGATGGCTTTATTGATAAAAGCAGCCCCTGATGTCGCATCTTTGTAAGGATAGTTCTCTAATGCGGGAAAGATACGCATTTGGTAACCTCGAGCGTCAGGAAGTCGGATCAGTACATAAGGGATGAGTTTGCATTTACTACGACCGGCTAAAATATGTGTACCTGTAGTGGTACAGGTTTTATTCTCCGCAAAAAGAGGAACAAATACGCTACGATGTCGTCCATAATCATGATCGGGAGCATACCATACGGATTCCCCGTCTTTTAATGCATGTAACATTCCTCTGATATCTCGGCGATCAACCATGTATTTGTTAGAGCGAACACGTCCTTTAAACTGAATCCAATCATACAGCGGATTATCATTGGGGCGATAAACCCCTACACCTGGATTCTTTACACCATAAGCGCGTGCCCCAAGTTCCAAATGTAGTGCATGTATGGCAATGAGTAATACCCCTTTTCCTTCTTGCTTTGCTTTTTCTATGTGTTCTAATCCAGTGTAACTAATGTGTTGTTGAATGCGCCAATCAGGCCAAAACCAAGCGATAGCTGTTTCTACTATGGCTAAAGCAACACTCTGAATATTTTTTTCTAAAAGTTCTGCTTGTTGTGTTTTACTCATATCAGGGAAACAGATTTCAAGATTTTTTTTAGCAATGAGATGTCGACGTTTAAGAAATTTCTTGATAAGAGGTTCTAAAGACAGTCCAATACGATAAATAAGGCGATAAGGTAATAAAGTGATTAAAAACATCAGGCCAAAACCTAGCCATATTCCCCAATATTTAGGCAGTAAAAAGGTATAAGAAAATTCTGGTTCAGCTACTTTATTCATGTATTGATTCCTAATTTTTAATTGAGTCCGTAAAGGATCGCTAATCTTAACATAAATTACAGCAAAAAGTGTTTCTGCTATGATACAATCCCTAGCAAAATTTTTATTAATTTGATCTCAAATAAAGAGAATAAGTGTTCTATTCCTTTGGTTTTATCACTTATTCTTATTTATTGCATAAATCATAAAAGAGAGTGGAGAATAACTCAATGAAATTTACGCTTCCCGATTATCATTCAGCGCAAGTACTTGTTGTAGGTGATCTCATGTTAGATCGCTATTGGTATGGGCCAACGCAGCGCATATCACCGGAAGCGCCTGTTCCTGTGGTTAAAGTCAATGAAACAGAAGAACGTCCAGGTGGCGCTGCGAATGTTGCTATGAATATAGCTGCTTTAGGTGGGCAAGCGAAACTTATTGGCCTTACAGGTATTGATGAGCAAGCCAAAGTATTAACCGAAATGCTCACCTCGCTTAAGGTTAATTGTGATTTTGTTCCCCTTTCTGAATTTCCTACGATTACAAAATTACGCATCATGAGTCGTGGTCAACAATTGATTCGTTTGGATTTTGAAGAAGGATTTAACTGCGTTGATCCTCAACCTATGCTAGATAAGATAACTCGAGCTTTACCTAATATGAAAGCCATGATCTTGTCAGATTACGCCAAGGGTGCATTAGAACATGTACAACAAATGATTCAACTGGCCAAGACTTACCAAGTTCCCGTTTTTGTTGATCCTAAAGGGACTGATTTTGAGCGCTATCGTGGTGCAACGCTTTTAACACCTAATTTATCTGAATTTGAAGCGGTAGTGGGAAGTGCTAAAACAGATCAAGATATATTAACCAAAGGGCTTGAAATCATAAAGAAATTCGATTTAAAAGCATTATTAGTTACCCGTAGTGAACAAGGAATGTCTTTAATTCGTCCTAATGAAGAACCTTTACATCTTCCCACACAAGCTAAAGAAGTATTCGATGTAACGGGTGCTGGTGATACTGTGATTTCAGTGCTTGCCTCTTCTGTTGCCGCAGGAGAAGCTTTAGATCAAGCTTGTGTTTTAGCCAATGCCGCAGCGGGTGTCGTGGTAGCAAAATCAGGCACCTCAACAGTAAGTACGGTGGAATTAACCGAAGCAGTTGATGGTGCTAAAGAAATGGGCTTTGGCATAATGCAAGAAGATCAACTGGCCACTTTTGTACGCAAAGCTCAAGCAAAAGGTGAAAAAGTCGTCATGACCAATGGTTGTTTTGATATTTTACACGCAGGTCATGTTTCTTATTTAAGTGAAGCGGCTAAACTAGGTGATCGCCTCATTGTGGCGGTAAACTCCGATGCATCAGTAGAAAAATTAAAAGGTCCTGGACGTCCTGTTAATTCATTAGATCGTCGCATGGCTGTTTTAGCGGGTTTAGGTGCTGTTGATTGGGTGGTCCCTTTTACTGAAGAAACACCGAGACGCTTAATTGAAAAAATTCTCCCAGACTTATTGGTTAAAGGGGGCGATTACCAACCAGAGGAAATAGCGGGGGGTAAAGAAGTTATCGCTAATGGTGGCAAAGTGTTAGTGTTAAATTTCGAAAATGGTTGCTCAACCACAGGGATCATTGAAGCCATTCGTCGCACCAAAAAATAAGCATGCGAGGCTGAAAATTTGAGAAAAATAAGGTTATTTAGCTATTCCGGTTTTGCACTGAGCAGTAATTGGGTATATTAATATTATATTTGTGAGTTTTATCATGGATAAAAGAGATCAATTTATAATAAGGTATTAGCTCATTACTAATATTTAAGTTTCATTAGCATAAGGTTAAAAATCATGAAGGAAGAACATAATACTATTGATTTTGTTGATAGTTTTCAGGGAAGTGATGTTGTTATTGAAAACAAAGAAACGGTATATCAAGGTTTTTTTAAGATAGATAAATATCAGGTGCGTCATCCATTATTTAACGGTGGTGTCAGTGACATAGTACAGCGTGAACTCATGGACAGAGGAAATGCCGCAGCCATCGTTCCTTATGATCCTCTAAATGATACTGTGGTATTAATTGAACAATTTCGTATAGGGGCTTTAGCCGCTAAAGCTGAGCATGTTTGGCAAGTGGAAATTGTGGCTGGCGTTATTGATCCCGGTGAAAAACCAGAAGGCGTTGCCTATCGTGAATGCCAGGAAGAAGCAGGTATTACGCCGAAAAATATACAAAAAATCATGACCTATTTCCCAAGTTCCGGTGGTTGTAGTGAACGTATTGCTTTGTTCATTGGTCAAGTAGACAGTACTCAAGCAAAAGGTATTCATGGCCTGGCTGTAGAAAATGAAGATATTCGAGTACAAGTGGTTAAAAGAGAAACGGCATTTAAATGGATTGAACAGGGCATTATTGAAAATGCTGCAAGTGTGATTGGTCTTCAATGGTTGCAAATGAATTATAAAAATTTACAACATACATGGAATACACAAAAAACAGATAAAACTAAAGTAAAAAGCGAATAAGGTTACGAATCAATGAGTGAAGCCGCAAATACTGAGAGCGTTAATTTATTACAACTGACAGATACGCATTTATTTAAAGATGCAGCAGGTAAACTATTGGGTATTACCACTCAAGATAGTTTTCATGCCATTTTGCATGAAATTGATAGGTTAGCCTTACCATTTGATCTTATTTTAGCGACAGGTGATATAGTTCAAGATCAAACTCAGGAAGCTTATGCGCATTTCGTATCAGGGATTGCTCGTTGGCAACAACCTTGTTATTGGATCGGAGGAAATCACGATGAACGATCTAATATGGGGCAGATTATGCAAAATAGCCAACTACGTGCGGATAAATGTATAGATGTGGGGGCCAATTGGATTGTGGTTTTGCTAGATTCTCAAGTGGAAGGCTATCCTTATGGGATCTTATCTGCAGAGCAATTAGATTTCTTACAAGATAGATTAGTGGCTTATCCTCACCATCATGTATTGATCTCACTGCATCATAATGTACTTCCCGTTGGCAGTGCTTGGTTAGATCAACATAAACTAAAAAATTCGGCACAGTTCTGGGAAGTGGTGGATAAATATCCTCAAGTTAAAGCTGTATTAGGTGGGCATGTGCATCAAGAATTTGATCAAATGTATCATGGCGTGCGCATTATTACCTCACCTGCAACCTGTGTGCAATTCAAGCCACATTCTAAAGATTTTGCCTTGGATGAACGTCAGCCTGGCTGGCGAAGGCTGACCCTAAATCGAAATGGTGAGTTGCAAACTCAAGTATATCGATTACCAGGTCATCGCTACCAACCGGATACCCAATTTTCTGGCTATTAGCTAGGTTTTTATATACTACTGTTATAACATACATAAAATGTATACAATGAAGGCCTAATATTAGGCCTTTCGCCTTAATCACTCACTATTCTAACTGAATCAATAATATGACAGATCAAAGCTATAATGCAGACTCGATAGAAGTTTTAAACGGGTTAGAACCCGTGCGTCGCCGACCCGGAATGTATACGGAAACTAACCGTCCTAACCACTTAGGGCAGGAAGTCATCGATAATAGTGTTGATGAAGCTTTAGCCGGGTATGCAGATAAAATTCAAGTTATCCTCCATAAAGATCAATCGCTTGAAGTGATTGATAATGGGCGTGGTATGCCCGTCGATATCCATCCTGTAGAAAAAATTTCCGGGGTGGAACTGATCATGAGTAAATTGCATGCTGGGGGAAAATTTTCCAATAAAAGTTATCAATTTTCTGGTGGTCTACATGGCGTGGGGATCTCTGTAGTCAATGCTTTATCTTCTCGTGTAGAAGTGACGATTCGTCGTAATGCGCAAGTGTATGAAATTGCATTTGAACAGGGGAATAAAGTCTCTGAATTACAAGTGATAGGTAAAGTGGGCAAGCGTAATACAGGGACCAGTGTCCATTTTTGGCCTGAAGCGAAATATTTTGATTCGCCTAAATTTTCTGCATTAAAACTGAAAAAAAATCTGGAAGCCAAAGCTGTTTTATGTCCAGGACTGGAAATTACCTTTATTGATCAGATTGCAGATGAAACCCAGACTTGGTGCTACAAAAATGGCCTTAAAGATTATTTATTTACGGGAGTGAAAGGTTATACCTTACTACCAGAGTCTCCTTTTAATAGTGAATTTAAAACGCCAGAGGAATCTGTGCAATGGGCTGTAGTCTGGTTGCCTGAAGGGGGAGAGTTAGTTACTGAAAGTTATGTGAATCTTATTCCGACCCCATTAGGGGGGACGCATGTTAATGGGTTACGTCAAGGTTTATTAGATGCCATGCGTGATTTTTGTGCCTTTCGTGATCTCTTGCCTAGAAACATGAAGTTAACTGCAGATGATATATGGGAACGTTGTGCTTACGTTTTATCCGTTAAAATGCAAGATCCTCAATTTTCAGGTCAAACCAAAGAGCGTCTATCGTCACGTCAATGTGCCGCTTTTGTGAGTGGTGCGGTTAAAGATTCATTTACCTTATGGCTTAATGAATATCCACATATTGCAGAGCAAATTGCAGAAGCGTGCATTGCTGCAGCACATCGCCGTTTACGAGCCAGTAAAAAAGTAGCCCGCAAGAAGATAACCTCAGGACCTGCTTTACCAGGTAAACTTACCGATTGTAGCTCCCAAGATTTAGCTAAAACTGAATTATTTTTGGTGGAAGGGGACTCCGCTGGAGGTTCAGCAAAACAGGCCAGAGAGCGAGAATACCAAGCCATTATGCCTTTGCGGGGTAAAATATTAAACACTTGGGAAGTCGCCACTGATCAAGTATTAGCTTCGCAAATTATTCATGATATTTCCGTTGCATTAGGTATTGATCCTGATTCAGATTCTTTGCAAGGATTACGCTATGGTAAAATTTGTATTCTTGCTGATGCGGATTCTGATGGTTTGCATATAGCCACCTTGTTATGTGCCTTATTTGTGAAACATTTTCCGTTTCTTGTCGAGGGGGGACATGTTTATGTAGCTATGCCGCCATTATATCGTATCGATATAGGCAAAGAGGTTCATTACGCCTTAGATGATGAAGAAAAAGAAATAATCTTAAATCGATTAAAAGGCAAACGCGGAAAAATTGGTGTACAACGTTTTAAAGGTCTAGGTGAAATGAATCCTCTTCAATTACGTGAAACGACCATGGATCCTAATACGCGACGTCTAGTCCAACTTACCATAGATGATATAGATAAAACGATGCAGATTATGGATATGTTATTAGGTAAAAAACGGGCAGAAGATCGCCGTAGTTGGTTAGAAGAAAATGGTGATTCTGCTGAATTTTAGGAATAAGGAATATAGATGACTGATATTTCAATGGATGGGGTAGAAACCCGCCCACTGCGCAAATTTACTGAAGAAGCATACTTGAATTACTCCATGTATGTCATCATGGATAGAGCACTGCCTTTTCTTGGAGATGGATTAAAACCGGTTCAACGTCGTATTATTTACGCCATGTCGGAATTGAATCTTTCAGCAACCGCAAAATATAAAAAATCAGCACGAACCGTAGGGGATGTACTAGGCAAATATCATCCTCATGGAGACAGTGCCTGTTATGAAGCGATGGTCTTGATGGCGCAACCTTTTACTTATCGTTATCCTTTAGTGGATGGACAAGGTAACTGGGGCGCACCCGATGATCCTAAATCTTTTGCAGCTATGCGTTATACAGAATCTCGTTTATCGCACTTTTCTGAAGTATTATTAAGTGAACTAGGCCAAGGAACGGCAGATTGGCAGCCTAATTTTGATGGTACGTTAAACGAACCTAAGATCTTACCTGCACGCTTACCACATATTTTACTTAATGGCGTAACGGGTATTGCCGTGGGAATGGCAACGGATATTCCACCGCATAACGTGCGTGAAATTGCCAATGCCACTGTCGCGTTAATCGATAATCCTAAAGCGCAATTAGATGATATTTTAGTCCATATTCAAGGACCTGATTATCCGACGAAAGCAGAAGTTATTACGCCTAAATCCGAACTGATCAAAATGTATAAAACGGGGAAAGGATCCGTCAAAATGCGAGCCGTCTGGACGAAGGAAGATGGCGATATTGTGATTACCGCTATACCTCATCAGGTTTCAGGAGCAAAACTTTTAGAGCAGATCGCCAATCAAATGCGCACTAAAAAACTCCCTATGGTAGAAGATTTACGTGATGAATCTGATCATGAAAATCCAACGCGGATTGTCATCTCACCGCGTTCTAATCGAGTAGATTGTGAACAGTTAATGGCGCATCTTTTTGCGACCACAGATTTAGAAAAAAATTACCGTGTTAATCTCAATATGATTGGATTAGACAATCGACCTCAAGTAAAGCCACTGCTACAAATTTTAAATGAATGGCTTGTATTTAGGCGTGAAACAGTACGGCGTCGACTTCAATACCGCTTAGATAAGATTTTAAAACGACTACATATTCTTGATGGTTTATTGATCGCTTTTTTGAATATTGATGATGTGATAGAAATTATACGTAGTTATGATGATCCTAAAGCAGAATTGATGACACGTTTTTCTTTAAGCGAAATTCAATCGGAAGCAATTTTAGAGATTAAATTGCGTCAATTGGCTAAGTTAGAAGAAATGAAAATTCGTAGCGAACAAAAAGAGTTAAATAAAGAACGAAAACAGCTAGAAACTTTACTGGGCTCTAAGCAACGCATGAATACTTTGTTAAAGAAAGAATTATTAGCTGATGCTGAAAAATATGGGGATGAACGTCAATCCCCAATAGTAGAACGCAAAGAAGCTAAGGCCTTGAGTGAAAAAGAACTATTACCCTCTGAAGCTATTACGGTGGTACTTTCTGATAAAGGTTGGATACGACATGCAAAAGGGCATGAGGTAGATCCTGCTACGCTAAATTATAAATCTGGAGATAAGTTCCTAACTTATGCTCGAGGTAAGAGTAATGAGATGGCCGTGTTTATTGGTAGTGATGGGCGTGCTTATAGCTTAGAGGCCTATTCATTACCTTCTGCACGTAGTCAAGGTGAGCCTATTACGAGTCGTGTGAATATCACTGCAGGTTCTAATATGCGTTATGTCATCATGGGAGAAGATAATCAACATTGGCTCATGGCAACAGATGCCGGTTATGGTTTTATTTGTACTCAAGAAGACATTCAAACTAAAAATAAAAATGGTAAAGCTTTAATTCGCGTGCCGGAAAAAGCCCAAATTTTACCACCATTACCCGTCTATCATTTAGAAACAGATCGTGTCATTATTATATTAAATACAGGGCATATGTTAATTTTTCCTCTTTGTGAATTGCCTTTATTGAGTAAAGGTAAGGGGAATAAACTAATGAATATTCCAGGGGCTAAGGCCAAAAGTCGTGAAGAATTTATTGCGTTTATCAGCATAGTGCCACAAGGGGCCAGCTTAATTTTATATGCAGGTAAGCGTAAATTAGGTTTAAATTTATCTGATATGGAGGCTTTTGTTGGGTCTCGAGGACGTCGAGGAAAATTATTACCTCGAGGTTTACAACGTGTATCAGGTATTGAAGTGATAGAAGTCAAGATTCAAAAAGAGAGCAAGTAAATGATAATAATGATACTAAGAATTTTAGTGATGACACTATGGGCCATTCCTACTTTTGTATTAGGTACCTTATATATGCTGTTATCGCCACGTAACCCTAAACATACTTTTTGGATTTCTCGATGGTTTTGTAAAACGGCACCTATTTTAGGCATTAAACTAGAAATGCGCTTACCTGAAAATTACTATCAGCGTCCACCAAGTATCTACATTGGTAATCATCAAAATAATTATGATTTATTTACGCTAGCCAATGCGGTGGTCCCAGGTGTGGTGACTGTAGGTAAAAAAAGTTTGGTCTGGATTCCTTTATTTGGGATCATTTATTGGTTAAGTGGTAATGTGCTTATTGATAGAGCTAATCGTAAAAAATCAATCAGCACTATTGGTCAGGTGGCTAATGCCATAAAAAATAAAGGTGTATCTATTTGGATGTTTCCAGAAGGAACACGTTCACGTGGGCGTGGATTATTAAAATTTAAGACAGGCGCCTTTCATGCTGCTATGGATGCGGGGGTACCCGTGGTGCCTATTGTCTGTAGTACCACAACGGGAATCAGTCTTCGTCGTTGGAACAATGGTCATGTGATCGTGGAAGTGATGCCTGAAATTGATTCTAGTCAATATACTAAATCTCAAGCACATGCATTTGCTGACTATTGCCATCGAATCATGAAAGAAAAATTAGACGTATTAGATCAAGAAATTGCAACTGAGAAAAATGAGTAAGTCACAATGTTTAACCTTAAAAAATAAAAAGACAGAGGAATGAAAATGACACAAATAATTCACACAGAAAAAGCGCCAGCCGCTATAGGTCCTTATGTTCAAGGTGTTGATTTAGGTGCTATGGTAATGACATCAGGTCAGATCCCTATTGATCCTGCAACAGGTGAAGTTTCAGATGATATCAAAAAACAAGCATATCAATCGTTATCTAACGTAAAAGCAATTATTGAAGCTTCAGGTTTAACTGTTGGCGATATTATTAAAACAACGGTGTTTGTGAGCGATCTTAATAATTTTGCGGCAATCAATGAAGTATATGGTCAGTTTTTTGATGAACATAATGCGTCTTATCCTGCGCGTTCATGTGTAGAAGTGGCTAAACTACCTAAAGATGTTGGGTTAGAAATTGAAGCAATAGCCGTAAGAAAATAATTTTTTGTACAATAGAAAAAGCAGAACAAGTTTGTATGATATGGCTTGTTCTGCTCTTAGTAGGTTGTTTTTATGTTATTGCAATTTACGTTTTATACTTCTTTCATAATTTCTTGATTAAAGACTTTTTCACAATAATGACATTTTAATTGAACTTTACCTTGTTTGGTTGGCAGTACTTTAAAATGAGTTGTTGTTGTGGGCTCATAATTAGTAATACAGTTAGTGTTTGCACACTTAAACATCCCAAAGATTTCTTCTGGTAATTTCAATGCGTATTTATCGGTGACTTCATAATCAATAATAGTATTGACTGTTGCTTGTGGTGCATATAGTGCAATTTGATCGGCTTGTTTTTTCGTTACAAATACATTTTCAATCTTAATGATATCTTTGGTATTTTGTGCGGAAGAAGGAAGATTTAGGCCAATAGTTACCCGGTGTTCTGTACTATCTAAAGCAAAAAGTTTGAGAATTTTAAATCCAGCATTAGCTGGAATGTGATCAATCACTGTTCCATTTTTTATCGCTTCAACTTGCAGTTTATTGGATTTACTCATCATGTTCTCCTAAAGCGTTTCATTGGTAACAAGAGCAAGTAATGCCTGGCGAGCATAGACACCATTTTGTGCTTGTTGGAAATAATAAGCATAAGGTGTAGCATCTACGTCCATAGTAATTTCATCTACGCGAGGAAGCGGATGAAGTACTTTTAGGTTAGGTTTGGCATTTTTCAGACTTTCAGCTGTGAGTACATAAGTAGATTTAATATGGGCATATTCTGAATCTTCAAAGCGTTCTTTTTGCACGCGAGTCATATAGAGAATATCTACTTTATCGACTACTTCTTCTATAGTATCACCTAAGGTATATTTAATGTCTGCTTGGGTTAATTCATCCAATAAATAGTCAGGCATTGCAAGTGCTTCAGGTGCAATGAAATAAAAAGTGACATCATTAAACTTAGCTAATGCTTGAGTTAATGAATGGACAGTTCTGCCATATTTAAGATCACCAACAAAAGCGATTTTAATGCCATCAACTTTGCCTTGAGTTTCATAGATACTAAATAAATCTAATAAAGTTTGAGTAGGGTGTTGATTGGCGCCATCACCTGCATTGATTACAGGCTTACCATTGGAATGTTCACTGGCTAAGCGTGCGGCACCATCTCGAGGATGTCGCATAACATAGGCATCCGCATAAGAGGTAATAATTTGTACAGAATCAGCGAGTGTTTCACCCTTATTGGCGTGAGATGTATTTCCTGCATTATCAAAACCGATAACACTACCACCTAGTCGTTGAATCGCTGTTTCAAAAGATAGACGTGTGCGCGTAGAAGGTTCGAAGAAACAACTCGCAATGACTTTATTTTTTAAAAGAGTGGGATTAGGTGTGGTTTTTAGGGATTGAGCAGTTGATAAAATAAGTTCAATTTCATCTCGATTAAGTTCTGGGATCGAGAGAATATGCCTTTTATACAGTGGGTTTTGCATAAAAACTCCTTCATTGAAAATCCGAAGCAAATTATACATGTATCCAAGAATGACGCAACCGATTGCGTCATTCTTTTTAGTAAAATAACAGCAATCATAATCTAGTATGAGTTATATCATGTTTCTATGGAGAAGGATTCGTACCAAGTGACTTGATTCCGGCCATTTCGTTTGGATGCATATAGCGCACTATCTGCTTTTAATACAAGACCTTGGAGTGTTTCTAATTCAGAAGTAATGGTACTGATACCTATACTGATAGTCATATTTATTTTATGTTTTCCAGTAGAAAATTTTGTTTCTGCAATTTTATTTTTTAAACGTTGCGCCAGTATATTTATTTGATCTTGTGACCTTAATGATAAGATAATGACAAATTCTTCCCCTCCAATACGCGCAAAAATATCAGAAGATCTTAAATTTTGGGAAATTACAGATACAAAATTTGTGAGAACATAATCACCAGCATCATGACCATAAGTATCATTTATTCGTTTAAAAAAATCGATATCGAGCATAAATACAGTTAATTTGTTTTGGATCTTATTTGGTTTTAAGAATTCATTTTGAGCCAAATATTCAAAACCTCGTCTATTTAATATGCCGGTTAATTGATCCTGATTAGTTAATTTTCTTAAATCATTTTCCAGCTCTTTACTCATGATCCAAAAAAAACAAAAAGGAAGAAAAGTGGTCAGTATAATAGTAAAAATATAGGCGTAAGCATGAAAAAAACTAGCTTTCATGAAATTATGGATAGGAGCTTCAATGAGGGTAAAAAATAGACGCATAGCTTCAAAGCAACAAAAAATGATTAACATTCCTCCCGCTATTCTCGATGCTATGAGTCCTGAGCGTTTGGTATAACGTAAAAAATTTATTGCTAATAGCATAGAAAATAAGATGGAGAAGAGGCAGATAATAATCACTCGAGCCGAAATGGAAGGAGCTTGGTAGGTATAATAAAAAAAACTACTAATATATAAGATAAGTATTGTTGTAATGAATACACCACGCTGTTTTGTATGACCAAAAAAACGTCGTCCACCTTCTTGATAAATAATCAATCCCAAGATAACTAGTGTATTAGCCATAAAAATAGTGATAAAGTCGCTAAGTGTAGATCGAAATACAAAAAAAAGCATTCCAATTCCCATGCATGCATTACCAAGAGCGATTAATTTTATCCCTTCGAATTTATTTTGTTTGGTTCCTACAAAAAACAGAAAGCAAGCAAGTAACAAAGATAAAGACATATTAACCATATTTAATGTGCGAATATCGAGAACTAATATGTGCATTTATACCTCTCATTTACAATAGAAATTAATGTAAAATAAATCATGATCGCTACATTATTATGTAGTTGCTGCCTGTATTAAATTTTTTGTTTAAAAATAATCACAAAGTGATAGTGTTATGCACGAAATAAACTTCACTTTATCAGATATAGACTAATCTTTCTTTTTTATTAGATGTTTTTCTTGCTTGAGGTATAATCCTTGCCTTCAATCTGCGTTTTAACTGTGTTTTTAGATCCAATTTCAATAATACTTGGTGTTTTAAGGTGTTCTTTCCATGTTGCGTGGGATGAGCTTATTGAGTAGTGACTAAATAGCGCTAACGAAGACGCTAAACATATCATATGGGTAAAATATGCAATCTAGTGACACATCCAAAACACTTTCTACATTAAACAATAATGTTGTTTTTCCTGCTTATAGATTCTCTATTGCGCCGATGCTCGATCTTACGGATCGCCATTGTCGTTATTTTCACCGTTTATTAACTTCCCAAACCTTGCTTTATACAGAAATGGTAACCATAGGCGCTATTATTTATGGTAAGGGAGATTATCTTTCTTATAATACTGAAGAACATCCCATCGCTTTGCAATTAGGCGGTAGTGATCCTGAAGATTTAGCAGTGTGTGCTCAAATAGCTCAGGCTCGTGGCTATGATGAAATCAATTTAAATGTAGGTTGTCCTTCAGATCGCGTACAAAACGGGCTGTTCGGTGCTTGTTTGATGGGGCATGCGTCTTTAGTGGCTCAGTGTGTGAGTGCTATGCGAGAAGTGACGGAAATTCCTATTACAGTAAAAACGCGTATCGGTATTGACGAGCAAGATAGTTATGCTTTTTTATGTGACTTTATTGGATCTGTCAGTGAAAATAGTGGCTGTAAAGATGTGATTATTCATGCAAGGAAAGCTTGGCTTAATGGGTTAAGCCCTAAAGAAAATCGAGAAGTGCCACCACTAGATTATGAGCGGGTATATGCTATTAAACGTGATTTTCCGCATTTAAATATTAGTGTGAATGGTGGCGTTAAAACCCTAGATGAAGCTTTGATTCATTTGCAACATCTAGATGGCGTCATGATGGGGCGCGAGGCTTATCAAAATCCTTATGTTTTAGCACAAGTAGATCAACGCATCTATGGTTTAGACACTGAGGTGAAAACACAGCATCAGTTAGTGGCTGAAATGTGTGATTATATGGAATCTCAATTATCTTTTGGTGTGCGTTTAGGGCAGATGACCAAACCTTTATTAGGTTTATTTCAAGGTATGCCTGGCGCGCGGGCATGGCGTCGTCATATTAGTGAAAATGCCTATAAAAAAGAGGCGGGAACAGAAGTGGTCACTGAAGCACTGAAAAAAATTATTATATAATTAATTTTTTCTGATAAATCGACCGTTAGACAAACGATAATAAGAGATCTTTTTCCCATTTTCTAATTCGAGTAATAATCCATTTAAATGGTTATCTGATGATTTTTTATATTGTATCCACTGATTCGGGTGGATATGGTTCAGCGGTTTTCCCGCACCTTCTACCGCAGAAATGGCATAGAGATCGGTGATAGGCAGATTGTAACGACGGAAAATTTTAGAGAGTGTGTCCCCTTTTTTGATTTGGTAGCGGTACCATTTGCCGTCCTTAAGGACCGTTTTATCAATGACTTTATTGGCGGTGTTAGCGGTAGGGCTTCGGGTGGATGGTGTTATATTTACGCCCTCAATAGGAATGATATGCTGTTTAATTTTCTTTTGATGTTCTTCTTGAATTTCACCTTGTATTTTTTGTGAAAAAGTCTCTTTTTGGGTGATGTGCTTTGAAGATGATGCTTCTGATTCAGTTATTGGTAAGGAAAGGGGCACTGTTTGTCTTACACCTGTATTTTCTTGGTGTTTAGTCTCTGTTTTACTGCTGCCATTAGGCAAAAGAATGAGGATAAGGGTCAGAGATACTAATATGGTCAGCCATTTTCTATTGCGTTGTGGCAGATGGTAATAAAAACTGCTTATTTTATTCGTATAAGGTTTTATTGTGCGGAGCAGCCTGTCGAATTTAGTGGTATCCATTAGTGCTTTCCTTTAG
>Ga0055584_100003811_pt1 | contig 14804 bp, 15 predicted proteins | sample OSDHelmetaG_FD_58716 | JGI IMG/M metagenome (GOLD analysis project Ga0055584, IMG submission 58716) | Pelagic marine sediment microbial communities from the LTER site Helgoland, North Sea, for post-phytoplankton bloom and carbon turnover... | ecosystem: Environmental > Aquatic > Marine >... | reverse complement strand
GGGACCCGGAAAGCGAATTTAAGCCACTGCATGACATCAATCCGTTAAGGGCTAACTGGATAGACAAACACGCGGCAGTAGCAGGCAAGCGTGTTGCAGATATTGGCTGTGGTGGTGGTTTGTTATCAGAAGCCCTTGCCCAAAGAGGTGCAGAGGTTACAGGTATAGATATGGGTGAAGCCCCTCTGGCTGTAGCACGACTGCACCAACTTGAATCTGGCTTGCAGATCAATTATCGCCAAATGACAGCAGAGCAGCTGGCAAAAGAAGCACCCAACAGCTTTGATATAGTTACCTGTATGGAAATGCTCGAGCATGTGCCCGACCCGGCAGCAGTCATTAAAGCCTGCGCGGCCTTAGTAAAGCCAGGTGGCCAGGTTTTCTTTTCTACCCTTAACCGCAACCCTAAATCTTATTTATTTGCAATTATTGGTGCCGAATACCTTATGCGTATGTTGCCCCGTGGCACGCATGAATACAGCAAATTTATAAAACCTTCTGAAATGGGACAATGGATACGTGAAGCTGATTTAAACCTAGCTGAACTTATGGGAATGACATACAACCCTTTAACCCGCCACTACAAGTTAATACCCAATGACGTGCAGGTAAACTACCTAATGCGTTGCACCAAGCCAGAATAAAAAGTTCAACCTGAAGAATAAGTGAGTTTATTTTGTTCAAACACCTTGTTATAGCTGCCCTGATCACTTTCACTTCAGGTTTAACCGGCTGCAATGCTATTAATGGCCAACCTGTTGACTCTGCTGCCAGTAGCAATATTGGCCCCAGCCTGCCATTTACAGCCCAAGGCAATGAACCGCCTTGGCAACTGGTGATAACAGCTTCTCATCTTAAACTAACCCAAGGTTATCAGCTTAAATCACAGCAATTTACTATGGCTGATAAACACCAGGTTGGCAAAAAAATACGTATAACCGGAAAAAATCAGGCATTAATTGTGTCTTTAACACCGGATATTTGCCATGATTCCATGTCAGCTATGCCCTACCCTTGGCAGGCAAAAGTTACTGTTGCAGGTAAAAACTTGCAGGGTTGTGCTGGTGAACCACTTGAATTATTACTGGGTGAATGGCAAATAGAAGACATTAACGGCGAAGGTATTCTTAATAACTCGCACCTGACTCTTACCTTTGATGACAAAGGGCGGGTCTATGGCAGTGCTTCTTGTAACCGCTATAGCAGCAGCTATAAGCTTACAGGCGAAAATTTAACTTTCAAGCCTGGGCTGGTTACTAAAATGGCTTGTCCAGAAGCGCTGATGAATCAGGAAAAAAAGTTTTTAGCAATATTCAATGAAATTAACCAGTTTGATATTAACAAAAACGGTGCTTTAATTCTGAAAAGCCATAATGGCAAAACACTTAGAGGTTATTTGCTTGGACAGTGATACCCAACAGCCGTCCGCAGTAAGGGCGGTACTTTTCGATCTTGATGGAACGCTGGTTGATACAGCACCCGATTTAGCAGCAGCACTAAACCGCTTGCTTGCTGAAGAAGGCAAACCAGAACTACCTTATAGTATTATTCGTGATCAGGTATCTAATGGTGGCAATGCTCTAGTAGAACTGGGCTTTGGTGTAAAATCAGGTGAGCCAGGCCAGCCCGAACTACGCCAGCGTTTACTCAATATCTATCAAGAAAATGTTGCAGAAAACAGCAGTATCTTCTCTGGCCTTGAAGAGCTTTTAAAAGAGTTTAACCGCCAGCCCGTGCCCTGGGGTATAGTAACTAACAAGCCCCGCATCTACACAGATTTACTGCTGCGTGAATTACGTATTAATGCTGCTACCGTGGTTTGCCCAGAAGACTTAGGTGTTAGTAAACCAGATCCGGCTCCGCTTTTACTTGCTGCCAGACAATTAGCAACACCGCCAGAGCAATGTTTATACGTTGGCGATCATCTGCGTGATATTGAAGCAGGCCGCCGTGCCGGTATGCAGACACTGGTCGCTGGCTTTGGTTATATCGGGCTCAATGAGCAGCCCAGCAGTTGGGGCGCAGATTTTATTGCAAACACTGTACCCGAACTGAATGCTTGGATTAAGCAAAGAATCGCATAATAAGTGGTATTAAAAAGGCACTCAGCAACCCTGTTACACCCATTGCCAAACCAGCAAAAGCACCTGCAAGGTTGCTTAGGCTAAAACACTGTGCCGTACCAAAACCATGTGCAGCTAACCCCATTGCAAAGCCTTGTACAGCATGGTCTTTTATTTTCAGCAGTTTAAAAACAGGTGGCCCCAACAGGCAACCGATGGCGCCAGTGATTAATACAATGCCAGCTGTCAGGGCCGGAAAACCACCTATCTGCTCAGAAATCCCCATTGCAATAGGTGTAGTCACCGACTTTGGCACCAGCGAAAGCATTGTATCTTCTCGCCCACCTAAAAACCTTACCATTACCACCGTAGAAATAACCGCAGTAAAAATTCCGGTCAAGCAGGCCAATATTAAAGGAATAAATTCACGGCGAATTCTTTCACGATGATCAAACAAAGGTACCGCCAGAGAAACAATTGCCGGCCCCATTAAAAAATGAATAAACTGCGCCCCTTCAAAGTACACGCTATAGGGTGTATCTGTAATTAACAAAAAACCTACCAGTAATGCAATGGCAACCAGTACAGGATGAAGCAAGGGCGAGCCACCAGCACGGCGGTTAACCCACTGTGCCAAAAAGAAAGCCAAGAGCGTTAAAAGCAGGTGTAATAAAGGACTGGCTGCCATATACACCCAAAGTTCAAAAATTACTTCAGGCATCATTTTTTATTCCCCACAGTTTTTTTAAACCCTGTAATACCAAAACCGTTACTATCAGAGTTAAAGCTGTACTGACCACTAAAGTAATACTGATTACCCAAATATCCTGTTTTAACAGCAAGCCATGATTAATAAGCCCTACCCCGGCCGGTACAAACAAAAGTGGCAGGTAAGCTAACAACCCTTCAGAAGCCGTTCTAACACCAGCAGGTACTTTTTTCAGTAACAACACAGCAAAAAGTAACAGTGCCATACCCAGAACCGGGCCAGGCACTGGAATACCTGATAAACGAGTAATTAACTCCCCTATTAGCTGAAATAATAAAAGAGCCGCGAAACCTTCTAACACTTCAACCTCCTTTTTTTTGGAAAAGCGTTACGGAGAACGCTGGCATAAAGCAAAAAATACAGAAAAGCACTTTTTAAATATTTTTTAACGCCCCAATAGCTGCATAAGCCGTTATCAGTTAAAGACAACTGTTTTATTTCCATAGACCAACACTCTGTCCTGTAAATGCCAGGCTAACCCACGTGCCAGTACGCTTTTTTCAACATCACGCCCTAACCGCACCATATCCTGTGCTGTCTGGCGATGATTTACCCTGACAGTATCCTGATCAATAATTGGCCCAGCATCCAGTTCTTCTGTTACATAGTGGCAAGTTGCACCTATCAGCTTTACGCCTCTTTCATAGGCCTGATGATAAGGTTTAGCGCCAGCAAAAGAAGGTAAAAAACTATGATGAATATTAATAATACGGTGCTGATATTTTTGGCATAAAGCCGGTGGAATAATTTGCATATAACGGGCTAAAACCACACAGTCTGCTTTGGCTTCATCAATCAGTTGTTCAACCTCGGCATAGGCTTCGGGCTTGTTATCTTTATTAACAGGCACATGCACAAAAGGAATACCATGCCATTCAACTAAATCACGCAAATCATTATGGTTGGAAATAACTAAAGGAATATCACAAACCAATTCACCACTCTGCCAGCGGTGTAATAAATCCACCATGCAGTGAGAATCTTTAGAACACATTAACACCACTCTTTTTTTAGTCGCAGAATCGCTGATACCCCACTCCATTTCATACTCACGAGCAATAGGACTAAACGCAGTACGAAATTCATCCAAACCAAAGGGCAAAGTAGTAGCACGTATTTCGTGGCGCATAAAAAAGCGGTCAGCATCCAAATCTGAGTGGTGATTAGCTTCAGTGATCCAACCACCATACATGGCTAAAAAATTACTCACCTTGGCGACAATGCCTACTTTATCTGGGCAAGAAATGGTCAGGGTATAGGTATGTTCCATGGATTACTTAGCTACCTTTTTTATAATCTGGTTAAATGAAAAAAGTCATTCTAGGCTTAGAAGTGTATCTGTGCCAATGCAATTGCTACGTCTGCCTTGTATTAATAACACAGAAAACGCCTTGCCACACCTGGTCAACTGCTTCTAATATAACTTTTAAGTTTTTGTTCAATAAGGATTTTACATGGTTGCTGCAGTAGTAGCTGATGGTTTAGCTTATCCACTCAAACCCGTTCGCCTGGGTATAGATACTCACCAGGAAATGGTTGTTTACCTGCGCCGTAATAGTCATGTGTGCCGCTCAGAAGGTTTTACTTCCAGTAATCGGGTACACATTCGTATTGCAGACCGATGGATTCTAGCCAGCCTGTCTATAGTTGATAACGGTTATCTGCTTCAGCCAGGTGAAATGGGTTTATCTGAATCAGCCTGGAAAAAACTTAATCCAACGGCAGACAGTGTGGCACAAATAAGCCACCCCAACCCTGTCACCTCTCTCAGTTACCTGCGCCACAAAGTCTATGGTCATCGCCTTAATGAGCACCAGACACAGGCTATTATCGACGATATAGTCGCTGGACGTTATTCAGATGTCCACCTGTCCAGCTTTGTAACCAGTTGTGCGGGTAATGCCATGAATCTGGATGAAATTATTGCCCTTACCAAGGCCATGCTTAAATCCGGGCAACAGTTAAAATGGGGCACAGATTGCGTGGTTGACAAACACTGCGTTGGTGGCCTAGCCGGAAACCGTACAACTCCTATAGTGGTCGCTATAGTGACGGCTTGTGGTGGTGTTATGCCCAAAACTTCTTCACGTGCTATTACTTCACCAGCAGGCACTGCTGATACCATGGCAACCATGACTCAGGTTGATTTAAAACTAAACACTTTACAAAAAGTGGTAAAAGAACAGGGAGGCTGCCTTGCCTGGGGTGGTTCTATTAACCTGTCACCTGCTGATGACATTCTTATCCGTATAGAGCGCATGTTAGATTTAGACAGCGAAGGGCAAATGGTAGCTTCAGTACTCTCTAAAAAAGCCGCCGCTGGCTCTACCCATGTACTTATTGATATTCCTATCGGGCCTACTGCTAAGGTTCGCTCACCCGAAGCTGCCGATTTATTAAGTAGCTACCTGAAAAAAACGGGGCAGGCTCTGGGATTGGATGTGCGCATTATCCGAACCGATGGCACGCAACCTGTTGGTCGTGGTATTGGACCGGCACTGGAGGCTCATGATTTACTGGCTGTATTACGCAATAAAGAAGATGCACCGAAAGATTTACGTAACCGTGCTTTAACTCTGGCTGCCGAGCTGCTGGAAATGGCAAACTTAAGTGAGCCGGGGCAAGGATTAGCACTGGCAGCTTCAACCCTAGACTCCGGTTTAGCCCTGAAAAAATTTATGGCTATTTGCGAAGCTCAGGGTGGCTTTACCGAACCAGGTGTTGCACCCTACAAATATAACTGGATTAGCAAAGTTTCAGGAAAAGTAACAGGGATAGATAATCGTCAACTGTCTCAGTTGGCTAAGCTTGCAGGTGCTCCAGAAGATCCGACTGCGGGTGTCACCCTGAATGTAGAATTAAATGAACAGATTACGCCTGGCCAGTTACTGTTAACCGTTCATGCAGATAGCCCCGGTGAATTACAGTATGCTGTCAATTTTTTAGAGGCACAGGCAAATATAATTGAGATAAGCAATGAACCAACCACTGATTTTTAATTTAGATGCACTCTTTGAAGCAGCTGATACCCCCACTTCAGGCCTTGCACCGCAACTGATCAGCCTGCTAAAAGCGGAAGCAGGAGAGCTTGAATACCGTCAGTTTCCCGATGGAGAAAGTTACCTGCGTATTCTTAGTCAGCCAGAAGGACGCGATTGCCTTCTGATCTGTAGTCTTTACAACCCTAACCCACGTTTTTTACCGCTTATTTTTGCCGCAGAAGTACTGAAAGAGCTGGGTGCAAAGCGCGTTGCTTTAGTTGCACCCTACCTATGCTATATGCGCCAGGATAAACGCTTCAAACCAGGAGAAACCATTACTTCACGGCATTTTGCTGCACTTATTTCCCGTAGTTTCGACTTTTTAATTACGGTCGATCCTCACCTACACCGTTACAAAAGCCTTAATGAAATTTACACCCTTCAAAGTAAAGTTATGAGTTCCGTCACCTGTATTGCACAATGGCTGCAAAGCAATATCAGCACACCTTTGTTATTAGGTCCGGACAGTGAAAGTGCACAGTGGGTGGCCGAGGTTGCAGAACTGGCAGAAGCTCCCTTTGAAATACTCGAAAAAGTGCGCAGCGGTGATTTAGACGTAGCAGTATCTGTTCCTCATGTAGAAGCCTACAAAGACCATACTCCGGTATTGATAGACGATATTATTTCCAGCGGTCGTACTCTGCTAAGAACCCTGGAACATTTAAAAACAGCAGGCATTAAACCTGCTGTCTGTATTGGCACACACGGTTTATTTGCGGCTAATGCATGGGAGCTGATCAGAAAAAACCACTGCAAAGCAGTTATAACCAGTAATTCAGTCCCTCACCCTTCCAACGCTCTGGATCTTTCACCCACTCTGGCAAAAGGTTTACAGGACTGGCTGGCAGAAGACTAAACAAAAAGAGCTATAGCAGCGGCTGCAACAATAACCGGCCAGGCCATTAAGGTTACCCAGCCACCATTAACTATCATATCCTGCTGCTTAACCTTGCCACTGCCAAAAATAATTGCGTTGGGAGGGGTTGCTACCGGCAGTAAGAAGGCACAGGAAGCAGCAACAGCAACTATAACAGCAACAACATCAGGCTCAATATTCGGTGTCATACCTATAAATAAAGGTACTAATAAAGCTGCACTGGCAGTATTACTGGCTACTTCCGTTAAAGCCATAGCAAAAATTGCCATCAAGGCTAAAACAACCAAAGCAGGCATAACGGCAAAACCACCACCAACCAAAGCGGCTAACCAGGCACCAGCACCACTGGAGGAAAGTGCAGCACTAAGGGTAATACCGCCACCAAACAAAAGCAGCACGCCCCAATCGGCACTTTTCTCAATTTCCCGCCAGCTTGCCAAATTAAAGGTATGTAAAAGTAATAAGGCCAAAAGTGCGACAGCAGCATCATAACCCTTGCTTATACCTAAAGCGGCTCCCAGCGGTGCACCAAAAATCCAGAGTAATACTGTCAGTGAAAAAACCAGCAGCATTCCGGTGTGTGAGTTTTTCCAAACCAGCTCCAAGTCAACAACACTTACTTCGGCTTTTAATGCTGGTTTCAGTGCGTTACGCAAAACCCAGTCCATTAACGGCAGCATAATAATGACAAGTGGAATACCCCACATCAGCCATTCACCAAAACTTAAACCCACAGCCGCAGCAGCTATAGCGTTAGGCGGGCTGCCAACCAAAGTACCTATTCCTCCGATATTGGCGCTAAAAGCCACACCTAAAAGCACATAAATCCAAGTATTGCGGTAGCGTTTATAATCCAAAGGTGCCAGCAAGCCTAAAACCAAGGGTAGCATCATAGCTGCTGTAGCTGTATTGCTAATCCACATAGATAACACAGCGGTTAAAACAAATAACCAACGTGCAGCACGACCCAGCTCACCTCCGGCCCGTCGCATTACCCAAGCAGCCATCCAGCGGTCAAGTTTTTGCTGCCTTAAACCTGCTGCTAAAGCAAAACCACCTAAAAATAAAAAAATAATGGGATCAGAAAAATGAGATAAAGCTTTTGGCAAGGTAAAAATACCAGTAAGGGTTGCTAAAAAAGGTACTAACAAGGCAGTAACACTTACATGCAAAGCCTCGCTCAACCATAGCCAAGCAATGGCAGCAACCAAAGCTAAACCAGCAGCAATATTATCTTCAAGGGGTAACCAAAAGCGTATAATAACAAAAGCAACAGCTGCTAACAGACAATGAACTAAACGCACAAAAACTCCTGATTAAATAGCACTCACCAAAAAACAGCGTGAATTCTAGCCGTTAGCAGCATTAAATACATAACTAAATTATTTTTATTTATTACTCCCAGCCGTTAGCAAGGATTCTTTTAAATAACTTGGCAACAATATTACTGTTATGCTCTGGGTAGAGTTACACCCTCTTGTCCTTGGTATTTGCCTCCACGGTCTTTGTAAGAAACATCACAAACCTGGTCACCTCCAAAAAACAGCATCTGAGCAACACCCTCGTTTGCATAAATAACAGCTGGCAAGGTGGTAGTGTTAGAAAACTCAAGAGTTACATAACCTTCCCACTCTGGCTCCAGTGGCGTGACATTAACAATAATGCCGCAACGGGCATAGGTGCTTTTACCTAAACAAACAACCAGCACATCTCTTGGAATTTTAAAACGCTCTACCGTACGTGCCAGTGCAAAAGAGTTGGGCGGTATAATGCAGCGATCCCCCTTAAATTCGATAAAGTTTTTTTCATCAAAGTTTTTTGGATCAACTATGGTGGAGTTAATATTAGTAAAAATCTTAAACTCATCAGCACAACGCACATCATAACCATAGCTTGATGTACCATAAGAAATGATTTTCCCGCCTTCTGCCTCACGTACCTGTCCAGCTTCAAAAGGCTCTATCATGCCTGTTTCTTGTGACATACGGCGAATCCAGTGATCCGATTTTATACTCATAAAGCGTCCCCAACTCAGCCGAAAAAAGTTTAAATAAAAACCTAGGCATTCTAGCAGAACAAAGGTGCTAAAATCTTACTATTCTCTTTACCCCTAACGGGTTAATTTTATTTTCAAAAGGAAATAACTCTGTGATGAAAGTGGTTAGTTTTAATATTAATAGCCTACGTGCCCGCCCCCACCAGATGGAAGCGCTGGTTGAAGCCCACCAGCCAGAGATTATTGCCCTACAGGAAACCAAGGTGAACGACCCCGACTTTCCACACAAAATGATTGAAGCACTGGGCTATCACGTTGAGTTTCATGGCCAGAAAACTCACTATGGTGTAGCCACCCTTTCTAAACAACCACCTTTAAGTGTGCAAAAAGGCTTTACCAAAGATGATGAAACAGCACAAAAACGCTTAATCATTACAGAGCATGCTTGCCCTGATGGAAAATCATTAACAGTAATTAACGGTTACTTTCCTCAAGGTGAAAATATTAAGCATGAAGTTAAGTTTCCCGCTAAGCGTAAGTTTTATAAGGACTTACAAGAGCTTTTAGAAAGTAGTTATACCCCTGACCAACGTGTGCTGCTGGTAGGTGACTTTAATATTTCCAGTACAGATTTAGATATAGGTATAGGTGAAAAAAACCGTAAACGCTGGCTACAAACAGGTAAAACTAGTTTCCAGCCAGAAGAGCGTAAATGGATGGATCGCTTAATGGCCTGGGGCTTTATTGACAGCTACCGTGAACAACATCCCACCAGCAACGAATTTTTCAGCTGGTTTGATTATCGCAGTAAGGGTTTTGAAGATGACCCTAAACGTGGTCTACGCATTGATCTGCTGCTGGCCAGTGAAGGACTTGCTCCTTTTTGTGTGGATACCGGCATAGATTACAAAATACGCAGCATGGAAAAACCTTCTGATCATGCGCCGGTTTGGAGTGAATTTAAGTTTTAAACAAGGTTTAAACATTAAGAAAATCGGTAATGGTTTTTAAGTGGTTATTAAAGCCAGCAAAACCATGATTACCGCCTTCTTCAATAATTTGTTGTGCCGCTGGGTAGTAACTTACTGCCTGGCGGTAATCAAGCAGTTCGTCACCTGTTTGTACCATAAGCAGGCAACGCTCAGTTACTGGCTGATCAACTTTAAACTGTAACAAGCTTGCTGTGTGTTGCTCATTCCATTCATAACTGCTTTGATCATGGAAGTTCACTGCCCTGCCGATTGCCTGTTTTAAAGTAATATAAGGCTCTACTGAAGGATTTACTAATACGTAGGGCAATTCATAATGGTTAGCCAACCAGGTAGCATAAAAACCACCCAAAGATGAGCCAACTAAACCGACTGGCTCATATTTTTGTATAGTTTCAATAATTGCTTGCAGTGTTTCTACCGCCAAAACAGGAATAGTTGGTAAAGAAGGTGCTGCAAAACTTATTTCCTGCTGCTGACACCAGGCTTTTAACAGTTGAGCCTTATCTCCCCGACCACTTGAGCCAAAACCATGAATAAATAACAGCATTTTTAATCTTCCATGTTTTGTGGGCGAATAAGTAGCTCACTGACATCAACATGAGTTGGCTGAGAGGCAGCATAAAAAATTGCCTCAGCGATATCTTCAGGCTGCAATAAAGCAGCAGGATCAGCATAAAGATTAGCTTTTACTGCCTTACGAATCTTGTCATGTTTAATTGAATCAGGCAGCTCAGTCGCCACTGAACCTGGCTGAATATCAGTAACCCTAACTCCATAACGCATGGCTTCTTTACGCAAGGTATCAGAAATAGCCCTGACAGCATGTTTAGTACCGGCATAAACACCGGCACTGGGGAAAGTAATGCGTGAAGCAACTGAGCTGATATTAATAATATGCCCTTGCTTACGTTCTACCATGCCAGGATAAACAGCATGAATAGCATAGAGCACACCTTTAATATTCACATCAATCATCTGCTCCCACTCATCTACCCGTCCGGAAAGTATTGGGCTGATGGGCATGGTTCCGGCATTATTTATCAGTAAATCCACACCACCCTTTGCGGCCAGTCGTTTACCTACCTCTGCCATAGCTGCACGATCAGCCACATCAACAGCTTCCAGTACCAGATCAACACCAGTCGTTTTTAATGTTTCAGCCAAAGCCGCTAAACGTTCAGTACGGCGGGCAGATAACACCAGGTTTACACCAGCAGCAGCCAGACGACGGGCAGTAGCTTCACCGATGCCGGAGCTGGCACCGGTTATCCAGGCTTTTTTACCTTGCAAGGAATAATTCATCAGAGTGTCAGTTTACGATCACTGGCGTTAATAAAAGCTTTCTTTAAATCTTCAAAGGTATGTACAGCTGGGAATTGAGGAAATTCTTCAATAACCTTCTGTGGTGCATGGAAAAGAATGCCCTGCTCAGCCTGCTTCAGCATGGTAGTGTCATTATAAGAATCGCCCGCTGCAATAATACGATAATTTAACAACTGTAACGCCCTGACACTTTGGCGCTTTGGATCACGCTGACGTAATTTATAATCTGTAACACGCCCCTCAGCATCCACTTCAAGCTTATGGCAAAACAGGGTTGGAAAACCCAGTTGACGCATCAGTGGCTGAGAAAATTCGTAGAAAGTATCAGACAAAATAACAACCTGAAAACGCTCTCTTAACCAGTTAATAAAATCTACAGCACCAGGTAGAGGCTCAAGCTCTGCTATTACGCCCTGAATATCAGGCAGTTTTAATCCATGCTCGTCTAAAATGCGCAGGCGCTGACGCATTAATACATCATAATCAGGAATATCACGCGTGGTTGCCTTAAGTTCATCTATGCCGGTTTTTTCAGCAAAAGCAATCCAGATTTCGGGTACCAAAACCCCTTCCAAGTCTAAACAAGCCAGTTCCATAACAATCCTTAAACAGTAGCCGGGTGAAAAAAATAATTATAAAGGTTTATTAGCGTTTCGGCAGCTCCAGCTTTGCAAACAACTGATCAACCTCTTGTTTATTAGCTGCCATCAGCCCCTGATCTAAGGTTTCTTTATCTAGGTGAGCTGCTAACTTTTCAATAAAATGATACAGATAACCGCGCATAAAAGTACCGCGACGTATGCCTAAGCGTGTAATACTTGGCTCAAATAAATGGCTGGCATCAATCACTTCCAGATCATCATCACGCTTATCGGCAGCCATATGCGCCACAATACCTACCCCTACACCCAAGCGTACATAGGTTTTAATAACATCTGAGTCAGCAGCGGTAAATACTATTTTTGGCTCTAAACCTGCTTTAACAAAAGCTTCATCTACCTTTGCACGACCAGTAAAACCATTAATATAAGTAACCAGTGGATAATCAGCCAGGTTTTTAAGTGTCAGTTTTTTTACTTTGGCAAGAGGGTGTTTTTTAGGCACTAAAATACAGCGGTTCCACTGATAACAGGGAAAAGTCACCAGGTCGCTGGTATTAGCAATAGATTCTGTTGCTATGGCTAAATCTGCTTCACCTTCAGCAACCATCTGAGCAATTTGCGGAGGTGTTCCCTGCTTCAAACTCAGTGTAACTTCTGGGTATTTTTCCATAAACTGCCGGATAACTTCTGGTAAAATGTAACGTGCCTGAGTATGAGTGGTTGCTAAAACCAAGCTTCCACGTCTTTCATTACTAAAATCAAAAGCTACCTTTTTAATATTTTCTGCTATTTGCAGCATTTCACCGGCCATATCAATAACAACCTGGCCAGCCGGTGTTATTCGGGTCAGGTGTTTACCACTACGCACAAAAATTTCAACCCCCAACTCATCTTCCAGTAAACGAATTTGCTTACTGACACCCGGTTGAGAGGTAAACAGGTTTTGTGCCGTTGCAGACACATTTAAGTCATTATGTGCCACTTCCCAAATATACCGTAATTGCTGTAATTTCATGGCAAACCACCCAACAAAACAAAGGTTATAAGAAAAAATCTATAAATTACCTTTAAGAATATAGAGAAATGCTTTTTAGAGCAATAGTCCTTGCTTAAACATTTTTATGCCAATTTAATATTTCAGCAGAACTATGAAGTAAAGACTTACTCAGCTATAGCAAAAAAAAAGACCTGCCAGTTACCTGACAGGTCAAAAAAGGGCACAGAGAGTGGCCCACAGAGCTACACAAAAAAACTAGGCATTACTTAAAGTTCTTTTTAGCAAACTTCTGAAGCTCGCCTACAATACCAGCACGGAAGGCCATAACACAGGCCACAAAAACCACGCCCAGAATAACATTTACCCAATCACCCAAAGCACTTTGTGCCAATTGGTGGGTCAGAGTTAATACAAAGGTAGCTCCCACAAGTGGGCCAACCAAGGTACCTACACCACCAACCAGAGTCATTAAGATAACTTCACCGGACATATGCCAATGGGCATCGTTTAAAGAAGCTAACTGGAATACAACCGTTTTAGTTGAACCGGCCAAACCTGCCAGACCAGCCGAGATAACAAAAGCCACCAGCTTATAGGCATCAACGTTATAACCCAGTGATGTTGCACGTGGTTCATTTTCACGAATAGCTTTTAAAACCTGACCAAAAGGAGAATGAATGGTCCGCTGAATAAGCATAAAGCCCATCAGGAAGATCGCCAGTACGAAATAGTACATAGCCAGGTTGTTTTCTAAGTTAATAAAACCAAATAAGTAGCCACGTGGTACACCCTGCATTCCATCTTCACCTCCGGTGAATTCTGCTTGAAGGTAAAAGAAGAATACCAACTGAGCTAAAGCCAGAGTAATCATTGCAAAATAAATACCCTGGCGGCGAATTGACAATACGCCAAAGAAGGTACCAAGAATAATGGCAGCCAGCGTGCCCACCAAAATACCAACTTCAGGAGTAACTGCATGTTGGCTAAGCAGGTAGCCGGTAAAGTAACCACCGGTTGCTAAAAAAGCGGCATGTCCAAAAGACAGTAAGCCTGTATAGCCAAGCACCAGATTAAAAGCACAGGCAAAAAGTGCAAAACACAGAATTTTCATTAAAAAAACTGGGTAAGCGAGAAAAGGCGCAATTAATGCAACGGCCAACAGCGCAATATAAATCATTACACGTCGACGGTTGGCAGCCTTTTTAGATTCCTGCGCAGCGCTTACTCTCGCTTTTGTAGTTTCGGTCATAGCCATAATCTATGCCTCCTTACCAAATAGTCCTGCTGGTCGAAGCAGCAGTACAAATATCATTACCAAGAAAATTACCGTATTCGAAGCTTCTGGGTAATAAACCTTGGTGAGTCCTTCAACAATCCCCATAGTCAGGCCAGTAAAAATTGCCCCCATAATAGAGCCCATACCGCCTATAACCACTACGGCAAATACCACAATTAACAGGTTAGCACCCATACCTGGTGCAACCGAATAAATAGGCGCAGCCAATACACCTGCAAAAGCAGCCAGTGCAACACCAAAACCATAAGTCAGGGTTACTAAAAAGGGTACGTTAATACCAAAAGCCTGCATTAAAGCGGGATTTTCTGTACCAGCTCTCAGGTAACCACCCAACTTGGTTTTTTCAATTAAAAACCAAACGGCAATACAAACCACGACTGCAATAGCAACAATCCAGCCACGGTAATAAGGTAAAAACATGAAGCCCAGGTTAACACCACCATTAAGCGCCTCAGGAACTGGATAACGGTTACCAGAAACCCCGAACAAATTAGTAAATAAACCTTGGATAATAAGCGCCAGACCGAAAGTTAATAGCAGCCCGTAAATATGGTCAATATGAGTAATACGACGCAGTAGATAGCGTTCAATTAGTGCGCCAATAATGCCCACTATAAGCGGTGCTAAAAACAAGGCAGCCCAATAGTTAATACCCAGTAAATTTAGCAACAGATAAGCTGCAAAAGCCCCCAACATGTACTGGGCACCATGCGCAAAATTGATTATCTTGAGTAGGCCAAAAATAATTGCCAACCCCAGGCTCAGGAGAGCGTAAAAAGCGCCGTTGATCAGACCTAGCAGCAACTGACCGAAAAATGCGGCTGCAGGCACTCCAAATATCATGGTC
>Ga0055584_100003810_pt1 | contig 14804 bp, 10 predicted proteins | sample OSDHelmetaG_FD_58716 | JGI IMG/M metagenome (GOLD analysis project Ga0055584, IMG submission 58716) | Pelagic marine sediment microbial communities from the LTER site Helgoland, North Sea, for post-phytoplankton bloom and carbon turnover... | ecosystem: Environmental > Aquatic > Marine >... | reverse complement strand
CCCCACGCCCATGCCCGCGATGCGCTCGTTGAGGAAGTCGCGCGCCCACTCGACCAGACCGGGGTCCACCGCGGCGTCGAACGCGAGGACGCGCTTGACCACCTCGCCCGTCGACGTGATGACCACCACCATCACGAGTTGCGGCTGGAGCAGCAGCACCTCCACGTGACGGACGCTCGCCGTGCTCGGCGCCGGTGCCGTGACGACGCTCAGGAGGTTCGTGACCTGGGAGACGACCTCGGCCAGCCGTCGCATCGCGGCGTCGACCTCCCGCCGCATCTCCCCCACGTCGAGCGCCTCGCTGATGGGCGCGATCAGCTGGGGTGACGCCCGCTCCGGCGAGAGGGCGTCGACGTAGTGGCGATAGCCGCCGTCGGTCGGGATCCTCCCCGCCGAGGTGTGCGGGTGGTCCAGGTAGCCGAGCTCCTCCAGGCGGGCGAGCTCGGAGCGCACGGTCGACGGTGCGTAGTCGAGCCCGGCGCGACCGGCGATGTGCTTGCTCCCGACCGGTACGCCGCTTCGGATGTACTCCTCGACGACCGTGCGCAACACGATGCGCTGACGTTCCGTCAGGTCGCGCGCATCGCGGTCCGGTGGTCGGGGGTCTGCCATCACGTCGCTCCTCGCCGTCAGGCGTACTCCATCAGTTCCTGCAGCACGGCATTCTGGAGGAAGCGCCCCTCACGGGTGAGCGTCACGGTGCGCGCATCGCGCTCGATCAGCCCCCATCTCGCGAGGCGGTCGAGCGCGTCGGGGTGATCGGGCGGGCCGGCCCAACCGATGGCGAGCGGACGATCGAGCCGCAACCCGAGCATCCACCGCTCCCGCCGCCGCGTGTCGCCGTCGAGCGACTCGTGGGTGCGTCGCGGCGACCCGCCCCCGGCGAGGGCGGCGATGTAGGGGTCCAGCCCGCCGGCGTTCCGCCACCGCGCACCGCCGACGGTGCTGACCGCCCCCACGCCGAGCCCCACGTAGTCGGCGGCGCCCCAGTAGGCGAGCGAGTGACGGCATTCGTGCCCCGGGCGCGCGAAGTTGGCGGTCTCATACCACCGGTAGCCCGCGTCCTCGAGCGCGGCGACCGTCCCGCGGAAGGCGTCGGCGGCGGCGTCCTCGTCGAGCGGCTCGACGCCCATCCGCGAGAGCGCGGTCTCGGGCTTGATCTCGAGCTCGTACCAGGAGACGTGGTCGGGGTCCATCGCGCACACGCCCGCCAGGTCATCGGCCAGGTCGGCGGCGGACTGACCCGGCACGGCGAGCAGCATGTCGATGCTCACCGAGCCAACGCCCGCTGCGCGCGCACACGACACGGCGCGCACGGCCTGATCCGGGGTGGCGAGACGATCGAGCGCGCCGAGCACGTGCGGGCGAAGCGACTGCACCCCCATCGAGATCCGGGTCATCCCGGCCGCGACCAGGTCGTCGAGCAACGCGCGCTCCACCGTCTCCGGGTTGGCCTCGAGCGTGACCTCGGCGCCCGGGGCCAGATGGGGCCGGATCGCGGCGAGCAGACGCGTCAGGCGTCGGCCGCGCATCAGCGTGGGCGTGCCACCGCCCAGGTAGACCGTCTCGAGCGGCGCGAGCCGATGCGATTCGCGCTCGAACTCGACCAGGAGCGCGTCCAGATACGCGTCACGACGGCCGAGGGCCCCCACCTCCACGACGAACGCGCAGTAGCCGCACCGCGCGGCGCAGAACGGCAGGTGCACGTAGAGATGCCGAACCCCGGGGGCGCCCGCTATCGCTTCGCCTCGCTCGGCTGCGCATGACCGATGTTGAGGACGGACAGGAAGGCCTCCTGGGGCACCTCGACGGCGCCCACGTGCTTCATGCGCTTCTTGCCCTCCTTCTGGCGCTCGAGCAGCTTGCGCTTTCGGGAGATGTCACCGCCGTAGCACTTGGCGAGCACGTCCTTGCGCTTGGCCTTGACGGTCTCACGGGCGAGGATCTTGCCGCCGATCGCGGCCTGGATCGGGACCTCGAACATCTGGCGGGGGATCGTCTTGTACAGCCGGTCGACCAGCCCCTTGCCCCGGTCGTAGGCCATGTCGCGATGGACGATCAGCGAGAGCGCGTCCACGGGATCCCCGGCCAGCAGGATGTCGAGCTTGACCAGCGGACTCTCGCGGTAGCCGACGAGGTCGTAGTCGAGCGACGCATAGCCGCGGGTCCGGCTCTTCAGCTGGTCGTAGAAGTCGAGCACGATCTCGGCGAGGGGCAGGTCGTAGACGAGCTGCTGGCGGCCCTCGATCGGCTCCATGGTCACGAACTTGCCGCGCCGGTCCTGGCACAGCCCCATCACCGCGCCCACGTGGTCGGCGGGCACCAGGACCGTGCAGCGCATGTAGGGCTCCTCGATGCGCTCGATCCTGGTGGTCGGGGGGAGGTCCACCGGGGAGCGCACGAGCAACTCCTCCCCCTGGGTGGTGGTCACGCGGTACTCGACGTTCGGCGTCGTGGCGAGCAGGTCGAGATCGTACTCGCGCTCCAGCCGCTCGCGCACGATGTCCATGTGGAGGAGGCCCAGGAACCCGCATCGGAACCCGAAGCCGAGCGCCTGCGAGGTCTCGGGCTCGAACTGCAGCGACGCGTCGTTGAGCGAGAGCTTGTCGAGTGCCTCGCGCAGCGCCGTGTACTCGTCCGCGTCGGTCGGAAAGAGGCCGCAGAAGACCATCGGCTTGACCTCGCGGTACCCGGGGAGCGGCTCGTCGGCCGGCGCCGCCTCGACGGTGAGCGTGTCGCCCACACGCAGATCGCCGACCCGCTTGAGACCGGTGACCACGTAGCCGCTCTCGCCCGCCGAGAGCGTCCCGGTCGAGACGGTCCGGGGCGTCATCACGCCGATCTCCTCCGCCCCGAACTTGGTGGCGGTGGCCATCGCGCGCAGTTGCGTCCCCGCCGTGAGCACGCCGTCGACCACGCGGACGAACGCGACGACACCGCGGTACTGGTCGTACACCGAGTCGAACACAAGCGCGCGCGCGGGGGCGTCTGGCCGCCCCGCGGGCGGCGGGACGCGCTCCACGATCGACTCCAGCACGTCGTCGATACCGATCCCGGTCTTTGCCGAGACGCGAAGGACGCGGTCCGGGTCCTCGCCGATCAGCTCGGCCACGGCACGACCGTGGAGGTCCGGGTCGGCGGCGGGCAGGTCGATCTTGTTGAGGACCGGGATCAGCTCCATGTCCGACTCGATCGCCAGGTAGGCGTTGGCGAGCGTCTGGGCCTCGATCCCCTGGCTGGCGTCCACGACCAGAAGCGCGCCCTCGCACGCGGCGAGGCTGCGTGAGACCTCGTAGCTGAAGTCGACGTGGCCGGGCGTGTCGATCAGGTTGAGCTGGTACTCGTGGCCGTCTCGGGCCCGGTACATCACCCGGACCGCCTGGGCCTTGATCGTGATCCCGCGCTCGCGCTCGAGCTCCATCGAGTCGAGCACCTGCTCGCGCATGTCGCGCTCGCTGATCGCACCGGTGAGCTGGAGCACCCGGTCCGCGAGGGTCGACTTGCCGTGGTCGATGTGCGCGATGATGCAGAAGTTGCGGATCGAGTCCTGATTCACGCGGCTATCGTAGCGGCCGCACGATCCGCGCCAGCAGGTTCAACTCGGGCACCCAGAGCGCCCGGCAGGCGGCCGCGTACGCGGCCGACGCGGCCAGGAGCGCGACCGTGAGGGAGATCGCCTGGGCGATGAAGCCCGCCCCGAGCGCGTCCTCAAGCACCCGCCAACTCGACCAGGCCAGAAGGGCCGCCAGAGCGCCCGCGGCGGTACACCGTACGAGACCGTCGAACACCCATGGGAGCCGTAGTCCACCGATCCGGTGGCTGAGCAGGATGACCAGCGCGATCAAGGTCACGAAGCTCGCGATCGATGTCGCGAGCGGGATGCCGGCGACGCCGAGCGGCCGGTAGAGCAGCAGGTCGAGGATCAGGTTGAGCACGACGCCGCCCCCCGCGACTGCCGTCGGAAGCCACGGCAGCTGGAGGCTGAAGAACGTTCTGATGACGAGCAGACTTGCCCCGTTGAAGACCAGTCCGAGCGAGAAGGCGAACAGTGCCTGCGAGGTCAGGTCGGTGCTGTCGGCGTCGAAGGCGCCGTACTGGAAGACGAACCGGACGATCGGCTCGGCCAGGACGAGGAGGATCGCGGCGGCGGGGATCAGGACGAAGATGATCTGGCGGAGTCCCGCCGCCGACGCGTCGCGCACGCCGCGAATGTCGGCACGGCCGGCATAGCGCGAGATCGTCGGGAACAGCACCGTGGCGATCGCCACGCTGAACATGCCCTGGGGCAGAAGGTAGAGGCGGAATGCGGCGTCGATGGCGCGCGGCGCCTGGTCGCCGACAAGCGTGGCGAAGACGGAATCGACCGACAGGTTGACGTTGATCAGACCGAGGCCGAGCGTCACCGGGAGCATCAGGATGAGCACGCGACGCACGTCCGGGCTCCCGAGGCCGAACGACAGAGGGAAGGAGCCGAGACCGCGGAGCGACACTGCGACGTAGGCCAACTGCACGGCCGTCCCCGCCAGCACGCCGACCGTATACGAGAGGATCCGGTCGCCGTCGTCGAGGAACGGGGTGAGGACGACGAGCGAGGCGATGATCACCGCGTTCCAGAGCACGGGCGCGAACGCCGTCGGCCCGAACCGCCCCTCCGCCTGGAGGATCGCCACGATGATCCCCGTCAGCCCGAGAAGCACGACGATCGGGAACATGATGCGCGCCAGCCGAACCGTCTCGTCGATCTGCGCATCGGAGAACCCGGGCGCGAAGAACGGCATGAAGTAGGGCGCCAGCAGGATCGCGACGAGCGTGAGCGCTCCGAGGCCGATGCTCACGAGGCCGAGGAGCGCCCCGGCGAGCCGGCGTGCATCCTGATGGCGACCCTGTTCCTGGAGCTTGGTGTAGACCGGGACGAACGCCGCCGAGATCGCCGAGTCCGCGACGAGGCTGCGGAGCAGATTGGGCACCTGGAAGGCGATCACGAAGGCGTTGATCGCGCCCTGGGTCCCGAACAGGGCTGCAGCGATGATCTCGCGAGCGAGCCCCATGACCCGGCTCGCGCCGGTCCACAGCGAAAAGATCGCCGTGGACCGCCCGAGTCCGCCGCGCGCCGCCGGCTCCTCGCGGTCCGGCGCTGGGGCGCTCACCGAGGCGCCCACGGCACTGCTAGCATTCTGCGTCGTCCTTCGAACGGAGTCTTCAGCGCGTGGCGAACATCAAGCAGCAGATCAAGCGCAACAGGCGCTCGCTCAAGCAGCACGAGCGCAACACCCAGTACCGCTCGACGATCAAGACGCTCATGCGCCGGGTCGACGAGGCCCATCGCGAGGGTGACGCCGATGCGGCGGCTGCCCGGAGCGCCGAGCTCGTCAGCCTGATCGACCGGGCGGCCGGCAAGGGTGTCATCCACCGCAACACGGCCGCGCGTCGCAAGCGTCGTCTCGCCCTGATGCTGGCAGGCGACGGGGAGTCCAGCTCCGCCTGAGCGCCGATCGGCGGCGGGGATCAGGCTGATCGCTCCCCGCCGACGATGTCGACCAGATCGCCGACGGCGCGCTCGAGTACGATTCGAGCACCGTCCCCGCGCGACGCGCCGAGATCGACCTGGGCGGACACCCGGAGCTCCATCTCCAGCGAGGCGACGCGTGCGACCGCCCGCTCCGCCGCGTGCGGCGGGAGTGCGCGCGCCTGATCGAGCAGCTTCCGCGCCGGATACCCCGCCGCCCCGGTCGCGCGGGTGACGGCGTCGGCGTCGACCGTCGGACCGAGCGCGCCGACCGCGGCGAGGTTCCGGACGTGCTGGCCCAGGCTGAATCGAATCCGCTCGGGGTCAGCGGGCTGATCGCCCGACGCGAGGTCCTGCAGCAGTCCGAACGCCTCCCGTCGGTCGCGCGCGACGATCGCATCGGTCAGGTCGTAGATGCGGGCGTCGGGATGGGCCGGGACGAGTTCGTCGACCAGCGCGGGGTCGATCTGGCGCCCCTCGGCGGCCGCGACCAGCTTGCGGGCCTCCTGCGTGAGCTGCATGGCGTTGGCGCCGCTGGTGTTCGCCTCGGCACGATCCACCGTCCCACGCTCGAGCAGGCGTCGCGTCGCGCCCGGGGCGATGCCCCCGCCGAAGCGCGCCACCTCGCGTTCCGCGTGCTCCGCGAGCCAGCGCGCGCGATCGCGGCGGGACACCTTGCCCGACGGGCCGTAGACGAACTCCTTCCCGACCGCGCGCACCCGCTCCGCCAGCTTGCCGGGCGGGGCGGCGCCGCCCACGAGCGCCAGGCAGGTGGCCGGGTTTGGCGCGCCGAGATAGTCGATCACCGGCCCCACGTCGGCCGCGCGCCACTCCTCGACGCCGTCCACGATGACGAGCCGTCGTCCACCGAAGGAGAGGGCCTCGCACGCCGCGGCGACCTCGGCACCGGGTGTCTCGGCCGCGCGGTGGCGCTCGGGGGGCAACCCCCCCTCGTTGCCGATGCGGTCGATCAACGCCGCCAGCACCCGCTCGACGTGGGCGCGGTCCTCGCCGTGGATCGCGTAGACGGGACGGATTTCCTCCTCGGCCATGGGCGCGATGCTCGCACACGGCGTGGCCGGACGACCGCCCGAGGCATCGAAGCGGGCCTCGGCGCGGGCCGGCCCGATCGAAGGGCCCCGGGCGCGCGAGACGCACGGCCGGGTGACTCACCCCGGTGGGTGCGGGCGGGCGCGGGCCGACACGGTGAGATCGCCCTCCCGATCGGTACGAAGGACCGCCACACCGGCCGCGGCGAGGACGGCGAGGGTGTCCGGATGCGGATGGCCGAAGCGGTTCCCCTCCCCCACGGACACCAGCGCGAGCCGTGGCGCGTCGCGGGCCAGCACCCAGGCGAGCCCGCCGTCCCCCGACCCGTGGTGTCCGACCTTCAGCACGTCGATGCCGCGCAGCCCGCCGGTGGCGCGAAGCTGGCGACTCTCCGCGTCGCCGGTCAGGAGCGCGCGCACGCCGTTGGCCCGCGCACGCACGATGAGGCTCGCGTCGTTGGGATCGGTCGCGCGCACCAGATCCCCGGGCCGGGGCCAGAGGACCGACAGGCGCCACTCGCCGACGCGCAAAGCATCCCCGGCCGCGACCCGTTCCACGGGAACCCCGGCGCGCGCGGCGATTCGGCGCGCGCCGGCCCACCCGGCGTGATCGGGGTCGGCGAGCAGTAGACGATCGACCCGGACCGACGAGAGCACGGCGGCGAGCCCGCCGCCATGGTCTCGCGCGGGATGCGTGACCGTGACGAAGGACAGGCGGTCGATCCCATGGCGAGCGAGCGCGCGAACCGCGGGCGCCGGGGATCCCGGCGGGCCGACATCGACCATGGCCGCGGCGCCGTCCGGGCTTCGCAACAACAGCGCATCGCCCTGCCCGACGTCGAGCGACGTGAGCGTGGGAAGTGACGGCGGCCCGGGTCCGCCCGGCGACGCCGACCCCAACGCCGCGACGGCGGCGACCAGCGTGGCCAGCAGGCCGGCCACGGCGATCCGGTGCCCGGGGCGGGCGGAGGCCGCCGGAACACGGCGGGTGATCGCCGGCACCCGACCGCGGCGCCGGACGATCACCACGGCGAAGAGGGCCGCCAGGGCGACCGGGACCGCCGCAAGCGCTGGCAGCGTGGACGTCGCGCCGGGTGCCGACGCGGCCGCCCGCGCCAGCGCGAGGAGGGCGTCTGCGCCGACGCCCGCCGGGGACGCGACGACCACCGCCATCGGGTGCCAGAGCGCCGCCGCGCCGAGCGCGACAAGCGCGACGACGACGATGGGGCCGGCAAGCGGAACCGCCACGACGTTGAGCGGCAGACCCACCAGCGAGAGGCTGCCGAAGTGCCAGATGAGGACCGGCGCGGTGGCCACACCCGCGGCGGCGGCCAGCGCGGCCAGCTCAGCGATGCGCGGATGGAGCCACGCGGGCGCCCGCGCCGCAAGAGGCCCGGCGAGGGCGAACAGGCCGACCACGGCGGCGAACGACAACTGCAGGCCGGGATCCCCGATCGCCAGCGGCTGCGCCACCAGCAGCACCGCGAGGGCGACGAGCAGCAGATGCCACCGGCCGGAGGGTGTCGATCGCAGCTCTCCCACGAGGGCCACGGCGCCCATCACGCCCGCCCGGGCAACCGACGGCCCGGGCTCGCAGGCAAGGCAGTAGACGCAGATCAACCCCAGGGCCACGAACGTGGCGGGGCGTCGCGCGACCCGCAGGACCCGGAGGCCGAGGAGGGCGGCGAGCGCCACCACCGTGACGTTCTGACCGGACACCGCCAGCAGGTGCCAGAGGCCCGCATCGCGGAACGCCTGCGCGGCGTCGGGGCTGAGATCGTCGGCGTCACCGAGCAGCATGCCCCGCACGAGCGCCCCTCGATCGCCCTCGAGCCCGGCGCCGGCCGCCCCGTTCGCCCAGCGTCGCCAGGCGTCGTGCATGCCCGCGACACCGTCGCGAGCGCCGACCACGGTGACGTCGGACGCGCCAATCCGGCCGGCGATGCCCTGTCGGCGAAGGTAGCCGACCCACCACTCCGGGGCGTCGCCGCTCGCCGCCGGCCGGAGCCGGCCGGTGAGCCGCAGCCGGGCCCCGAGCACCGGTGGGCCCGCCGCCTCGGGTGCGAGGTCGAACAGGAGGCGCGTGCCGGGCGGAAGGGCGGGACCGCGAGGACCGACGAGATGGTTCACGACGACGCGCATACGCCAGCCGCCGTCATCGCCCGTCCGCGGAATCTGATCGACGGTCACGACGCCGGTGACGGGGCCGTCGCGGGCCGTCGCGGGGGAGTCCACGCTCGCGGCCCGCACCCCGCCCCAGGCGGCGGCCGCCGCCAACAGCCCGGCGATCAGGACGACCAACGCCTGCCAGGCGCGCCCCCTGCGCCACAGGACGGCCGCGACGATCGATGCCACCGCCGCCACCGGCACGGCCGACACCGCGGGTGGAGCGGCCACCGTGCCGATGAGGACACCGCCGACGACCGCCGCGGGAACCAGGCTCGGCGCCGCGCGAAGCATCGCGGGCGCACGGGGTGGCCGGCCGTCACGTCGAACGAGCGACCGATCGGCGGGCGGGCCACCGGCGGTGACGCCCCGCGTGCGCGGGTCGCGATTCGACCCGCACGCGTGATCTGGAACGGGAGCCGGTGGTGACTCGGGCACGGTTCGCGGGCCCGGTCGAATGCTCCTCAGGGGACCACCTTCTCCCGCAGCGACTCGAGCCTGGCCGGGCCGATGCCCGGGACGTCGTCGAGTTGCTCGATCGACGCGAACCCGCCGATCCTGGACCGGTGCTCCACGATGCGCGCGGCCAGCGCCGGGCCGATCCCGTCCAGTCGCTCGAGGTCCTCCACGCCTGCCGACGAAAGGCTGACCGGGCCGTTCCCGGACCCGTCCGCCACCTGGCCGGTCGCTGCGGACCCCTTGCGAGGGATCACGACCTGCTGACCGTCCTGGAGCGGCGCCGCCAGATTGATGGCCGACAGGTCCGCGCCTCCGGCGGGGCCGCCGGCCCGCCGGAGGGCGTCGCGCACCCGACGCCCGCCGCCGAGCTCGTACACGCCGGGGCGGCGCACGGAGCCCGCGACGTGCACGATCACCCCCGGTGCGGCTCCGGCGTCATCGGCATCCGCGATCCCGTCCTCCGAGGCGACGACCGGGACGCCCTCGTCCGCGGGACGCGTGTCGCCCCCGGCGGACACTCGCCAGGCGATCAGCGCCAGGCCGATCGCCAGGAGCGCATAGACCCACCCGGATCCGCGGAGCCAAGGGAGAAGTCGGTCCATGCGACGGACCGTAGGCGGCCCGACGTGAACGATCCGCGCGGGAATGCGCCGACTGCGCAACGACTTCGCGACGCGAGACCGCGGCGCGGTCGCGTCCCCGGGGCGTCACCCGCGCGGCGCGGATCCGTGACACCTGCCCGGCGACACGAGCACTCGACGACGCCACCATCACGTCATGCCGACGAGTCAGCCATCCCGCCGCGGACCGGCCGGCCGCCCATCGGCGCCCCGCCCGCGAACGACGGGGGCGGGGCGCCGTCGTTCAGCCCGCGGGGGCGCCCCGGTCCCGGACCACGAGGTTCACCAGGCGGCCCGGCACCACGACACGACGGACCACGACCTTGCCCGCGAGTGCCGCGCGCACCTTCGCGAGCCCCTCGGCCAGCGCGAGCATCTCGTCTTCAGGGGTGTCCGCCGGCACCTCGAGCCGGTCGCGGAGCTTTCCGTTCACCTGCACGACGAGCGTCACCGTGTCCGCGACCAGATACCGCGCGTCGGCGACGGGCCAGGGCTCCTGCCACAGGCGCGCGCCACCGAGGCCCTCCCACAGCTCGCACGCGATGTGCGGAGCGAACGGGGACAGCAACGAGACGGCACGCCGCGCCGCATGCGCGAGCGCCAGGTGCCCCTCGGGCCCGTCGAGCTCGCCCGCGGAGTTGGCTCGCGTCGCCTGGTTGACCAGCTCCTGGAGCGCCGAGATCGCCGTATGGAAGGAGAAGCGCCGGCCGAGATCGTCGTCGACCCGCACCACCGTCTGCTCTGCCTTCCTCAGCAGGTCCATCGCCGCGCCGCCACCGATGGCCGCCGGGTCGGGCAGCTCGCCCGAAGGCGGCGCGCCCGGCGCGGCGGCGGTGACCATCCGCCACAGCCGATCCAGGAAGCGACGCTGACCCTCCACCCCCTGGTCGCTCCACTCGATGTCGTCGGCGGCCGGGCCCATGAACATGACGTACAGGCGGAGCGTGTCGGCACCGAAGCGATCGACGATCTCGTCGGGCGCGACGACGTTGCCCTTGCTCTTGCTCATCTTCGCGCCGTCGCGGTAGATCATCCCCTGGGTGAACAGTCGCGCGAACGGCTCGTGCACACCGACGAGCCCGATGTCGTAGAGCACCTTGGTGAAGAAGCGCGCGTACAGCAAGTGGAGCACCGCGTGCTCGACGCCGCCGATGTACTGGTCGACCGGAAGCCAGTAGTCGACCACCTCGCGCTCGAAGGGACCCGTGGTCAACTGCGGCGCCGTGTAGCGAAGGAAATACCACGAGGAGTCGACGAACGTGTCCATCGTGTCGGTCTCGCGGCGCGCCTCGGCGCCGCATCGCGGGCAGGGCACGCGCACCCAGTCCCCGGCCGCCGCGAGCGGGCTCTTCCCCTTCGGCGCGTAGTCGTCGACCTCGGGGAGGACGACGGGCAGGTCGTCGTCGGGAACCGGCACCGCGCCACACACCTCGCAGTGCACGACCGGGATCGGAGCGCCCCAATACCGCTGACGCGAGATCAGCCAATCGCGGAGCCGATAGTCGGTGGTCACCTCGCCGAGGCCACGCTCGGCGAGCCACGACACCACGGCGGCGTTCGCCGCACGGACGTCGAGCCCGTCCAGGAACTCTGAGTTGACGGCGATGCCGGGACCGGTGTCCGCGGCGCCGTCGAGCGGCGTGTCGGCATCGGCCCCTTCGGGCGCGATGACGCGCCGGACCGGGAGTCCGTGGGCCTCGGCGAACTCGTAGTCGCGCTGGTCGTGCGCCGGAACCGCCATCACCGCGCCCGTGCCGTAGTCCATCAGGACGTAGTCGGCGACCCAGACCGGCAGCCGCTCGCCGTTGACCGGGTTGCGCACGTAGGCGCCGGTGAAGGCGCCGGTCTTCGGTCGATCGGTGGAACCTCGCTCGGCGGCGTCCAGACCACCCGCCCGGGCGACGTACTCCTCGACCACCGGCGCCTCTGGGCGGCCCTCGATCAGCCCCCCCAGCATCTGATGCTCCGGCGCCAGCAGGAAGAAGGTCGCGCCGAAGAGCGTGTCCGGTCGTGTCGTGAAGACCGGGATCTCCTCGTTTCGTCCGTCGACCGCAAAGACCACGCGCGCACCCTCGGAGCGCCCGATCCAGTTCCGCTGCATCGTGAGGACGCGCTCGGGCCAGTCCTCCAGGGACGCCATGTCGTCGAGCAGGCGTTCCGCATAGTCGGTGATGCGAAAGAACCACTGCGTCAGCTCTCGGCGCTCGACCGCGGTTCCGCACCGCTCGCAATGCCCGTCGACGACCTGCTCGTTCGCGAGGACCGTCGCGTCGACCGGACACCAGTTGACCGGGGCCGAGCGCCGCTCCGCGAGCCCGCGCTCCAGCATTCGCAGGAAGAGCCACTGGGTCCAGCGGTAGTACTCCGGGTCGCAGGTCGCGAGCTCCGTCTCCCAGTCGAGCGCGAACCCGAGACGCCGCATCTGCATACGGATGCGATCGATGTTCCGACGCGTGACGACCGCGGGGGGCTCGCCGGTGCGGATCGCCGCGTTCTCAGCGGGCAGCCCGAAGGCGTCGTAGCCCATTGGATGGAACACCAGCGCGCCTCCGCGGCGCCGATGGTGTGCGATCACGTCCCCCATGGTGTAGTTCTTGACGTGACCCATGTGGATCTCGCCGGAGGGATACGGGAGCATTTCGAGGACGTACGCTTTCGGCATGTCCGGAAGCGTCGGCGTCACGCCGTCCCTCGACACCGGCTCGGCGACGAACGCGCGCTCGGTCTCCCAGACGCGCTGCCAGCGTGGCTCGATCTCGGCGGGGTCGTACCGCTCGGGAAGGCGGCGGGCAGGCATCGGCGGCCGAGTATACGCACGCACGTGGGCGGCCTCGCCGTGACCACGCTCCGCCCCTCGGTCATCGTCCGCCCGGCGGACCTCGACGTTCATTTTCCGGGCATCCTCGGCCTCTACCGGGCACACGGGTGGAGCCACGCGAACGACCCGACGCGCCTTCGAACGGCCGTCGAGAACTCATCGTTCGCGGTGGTGGCCCTCGGGGACGACGGGGTCGTCGGATTCGCGCGATGCCTGTCCGACGATGCATTCGCCGTCTACATCGCGGACATTCTCGTGTCCCCCGACCGCCAGCGCAGCGGCATCGGCCGCGAGCTGGTCGGTGCGATCACGGAACGCTACCCACTCGAGCGATACCACCATCAGGTCCTGGTCGCGGAGCGGGGCGTGGAGGGCTTCTACCGCAAGCTGGGCCTCGTCCAGGTCTCCGCTTTCGGTCTGACGGCCTTCATCCGCGCCCGCCCGGGGTGAGCCCGGGGTGAGCCAGAGCGGCGCGCCGCGCCGCTCGTGGGACGTCCGGAACATGGCCCTCCCGTTGCTCATCGACGACGAGCAGGACGACCGTCGTGGGACGAGCGGCAGCTCGAACAGCCGCCTCGCGGGGAACCCGTGATCGTCACGCGCCTGCGGCGTCAGGGGGCCGGGGCCGCCGCGCACCGCGCCCATGGGCGAGCCCGGGCGGGTGGTCGGCGCGGCGTGGACCGCTCGCGCGAGACGACTCCAGGGGGCGGCGTCGGGGGAGGACCCCGGGTGGATGCGGTGCCGAGACCGGCATCGGCCGACGCGACGGGCCGCCGGCCGCTCGCGCGGGTCGGGCCGCGGACCCATCACCAGCCGCCGCTCGTCGCCGAGTCACGCCCGCGCCCGGCGCGTGCGATCCCGTCCCGCCGGGGGCGGTCGCGCTCGAGACGCGGGCCAGTCGGTGCTGGCGCTGGAGCCGTCACCGAGCCGCAGCCCGGCCCTCATTCCGCGGCGGTCAGCCCCTCGCGCTCGCCCTCGTCACCCGTCACGAGGAAGCGCACGCGCCCCCCGAGCTCCGCGGCGTTGTTCGCGACACGCTCGATGTGCCGGGCGACGAGAACGGCGCTCGCCGACCACCGGCGGGAAGTCTCCTGCTCGAACGCGCGGCTCACCTCGGTCAGCACCCGATCGAGCATCGGCTCCGCGCGAACCGACAACCGCCGCGCACGATCGGCCGCGTCAATGTCGCTTCGCGCGAGCGCCTCCGCCGCGGCCGCGAGCGCGTCGACCGCCAGCTCGCCCATGCGGCGGATCTGATCGTTGACGTGGGCCACATCCGACTGCGGCGGCGCGGTCTGCGTGGTCAGGCGGGCGATCTCGACGGCCAGGTTCCCCACCCGCTCCAACGCCACGGCCTCGATCAACCCGACATGCAGGAGCCGCAGATCCGCGCCGAACGCGCTCCAGCGCAGATGGATGCCCATGATCTCGTCTTCGAGCTCACGGCTGCGGCGATCGATCTCGGCGTCGGCCGAGATGACCTCGTTCGCAAGCGACGCGTCACCGTCGAGCCACGCCGAAATGGCCCGCTCGACCGCTTCCAGTACCATTCCGCAGAGCGTGCCGAGGCCGACGCGTGCGGCGTCGAAGCGCTCCGCGGGCGCGACCCAGTCATTCTCGGCGTCACCCATGGGCCAAACCTACCCCCCCGGCCGGGCGGCGACACATGCTCAGTCCGAGACACCGCCGCGGGCGACCACATGCGCCGGTGCCAACCTGACGAGCATCTCACCGGCGACCGCGTTTCGCCGTCCGAACTCCGCGGCACGATCGGCGCCCATGTATCGGCCACCGATCGCCGTCGCCCACCGGCGCATCGACCGCAGGTCCTCGTCCAGGGTGACTTCGCCGTCGATCCGCACGAACGCGAACGGGGGCCGCTCGTCGTCCACGCAGAGCGACGCGCGAGGGTCCCGGCGCAGATTGCGGCCCTTGACGGTCGTCGTCGCGCTCGTGAAGACGATCCGGCCCTCGTCGTCGAGAACGAACCAGATCGGCGTCACGTGCGCGGACCCGTCGCTCCGGACGGTGGCGAGCTTTCCGGTGCGTGTCCCCTCCATCAGGAACGCCCGCCACTCCGATTCACCGAGCACCCGCATCCGTGACCCCCCGTCCGTGTCCCGGGCGACGATACCTGCGCCCAACGCGCCCCGGGCCGTCTCAGCCGCCGGGTGCGGCGTCCTCCG
>Ga0055584_100003809_pt1 | contig 14807 bp, 13 predicted proteins | sample OSDHelmetaG_FD_58716 | JGI IMG/M metagenome (GOLD analysis project Ga0055584, IMG submission 58716) | Pelagic marine sediment microbial communities from the LTER site Helgoland, North Sea, for post-phytoplankton bloom and carbon turnover... | ecosystem: Environmental > Aquatic > Marine >... | reverse complement strand
GTCTTGGGCCCTGACTTGGGGCAATGCTGTGGTGGGAGAATGACGCTCCAGTTTGAACGCTGTACACCGGAGCAACTGCCGGCTTGGCAGGCCATGTTGCAAAATCCAGAAGCCTTTTATTGGTCGGTTTTCGACCCGGATCAGAGTGTGGTTCTCCGTCGGAGTCCTTCGCAAGCAATGTTAGACTCTTTGAAAGAAGAGCTCAGTCTTTTTCATACAATCGACACCCATTCATATCTGGAAAGGTTTGCTGAAAAGCGCTTGCCTTTGTTCCTTTTTGGTGCAGGGCATGTTGGGAAAGCTTTATCAATGGCGCTGGCAAGCCTTCCGATCAAGGTTACGTGGCTCGATAGTCGCGTAGAGGTTTTCCCATCAGTTGTGCCGAGATCTATCACGACTAGGACCTTTTCAAAGGCTTCAGCTGAATTGGAATCGTTGCCGCAAAAATCTGTTGTTCTCGTTATGACGCATGATCACAGTCTCGATTTGGATATCTGCAGCTCTGCTCTGGAGTGTGAGGCTTGCTCTTTCGTTGGCCTGATCGGCAGCGGAACGAAAAAGGCGCGATTTATCAAAAGGTTAACTGACGTTGGGATTTCAAATGATCGCCTTAAACGGTTTCATTGTCCCATTGGTATCGAGGGGATTACCAGCAAAGAGCCGGCCGCCATCGCGGCTTCCGTCGCTGCTCAACTTTTACAACTAAGAGAAGTCTTGTTTGGCAATTCCGCCATTAAGACCGTTTAAATGGACTAAACTGAATGTGTAACAAAGATTTTATGCAAAAGGCCGTCAAACTGTCTCGCGATCACATGGAGGCCAATGACGGCGGTCCATTTGGGGCAATCGTCGTTAAAGACGGCGAGGTAGTTGCAGAAGGTTACAACCGAGTGACCTCAACAAATGATCCAACAGCCCACGCAGAAGTTGTCGCCATCAGGGACGCCTGCGCGAACCTGAACACCTTTAGCCTCAAAGGGTGTGAACTTTACACTTCTTGCGAGCCCTGTCCCATGTGCCTTTCCGCGGCTTACTGGTCCGGTGTGGATGTAATCTATTTCTCAAATACTAGGAAAGACGCAGCGGAAATAGGGTTCAGCGATGACTTTCTTTACGAGCAGGTGAGCCTGCCTCTAGAAGAAAGATCGTTGCCGATTAAGCGGATTGAATTGGCAGAAGCCAATAAGGTGTTCCAAGACTGGATGGTCAAGGAAGACAAAGTTCTCTATTAGAGTAGTCAAACAAAACGAACAAAGCCGAATGGCTGTTTAAGCAGGCCTCAAACAAAGAGGCCAAAACAAGGGAGGGAGCAGAGTGACCGCTTTGCTTGAAGTTAAATCGATATCGAAAGCCTTTGGTGACTTTTATGCCAACTCTGATATCTCCATGAAGATCATGCCCGGGGAAATTCACGCTTTATTGGGTGAAAACGGTGCTGGTAAATCGACTCTTGTTAAGATGATGTACGGCGTGCTGCGTCCAACAGCTGGTGAATTCCACTGGAACGGCCAACCAATCGTTATGACGGGGCCCGCGTTTGCAAGAGAACTCGGTATTGGAATGGTATTCCAGCACTTCTCATTGTTTGAAGCTCTCACAGTCGGAGAGAATGTTGCCCTGTCGCTTCCCAAAGATTTGGCGATGAGCGATGTTAATCAAAAGGTGAGGGAAGTCTCAGAAAACTACGGCCTTCCACTTGACCCTGACCGTGCTGTTCATTCTCTCTCGGTTGGGGAGCGCCAACGTATTGAGATCGTGCGTTGCTTGCTGCAAGATCCCAAATTGTTGATCATGGATGAACCAACGTCGGTTCTGACACCCCAGGAAGCTGACCGTTTGTTTGAAACACTAGAGCAGTTGTCTTCAGAAGGTTGCTCAATTCTATATATTTCACATAAGCTTGATGAAGTTAGACGGCTTTGCAACACAGCGACTATCCTGCGGCACGGCGAGTTAGTAGCCTCCTGCGATCCGTCAAAAGAAACGCCGCGCAGCTTGGCAGAGATGATGGTGGGGACCAAAATTTCCTCTGTCAGCAAAGCAGATGAAGTGACCGGCGATGAGAAAGTCAGATTTAGCACAAGCAATTTGACTGTCCCAGCAGAGGATCCCCTTGGTACTGACTTGAAAGCCATCAACATGAGTGTGCGGTCCGGCGAGATATTGGGCATCGCGGGAGTTGCCGGTAATGGGCAAGATGAATTGTTCAATGCTTTGAGCGGTGAGGTGTTAGCCAATGGTTCTGATGCGGTGGTTATCGACGGCGTTGCTGTTGGTAAACAAGGCATCAACCAACGTAGAAAATTAAGTGCAGCCTTTATCCCAGAAGAACGAAACGGGCATGCTGCTGTCGGCGACCTTAGCCTCAGCCGCAATGCTTTGCTGAGCACGCATGCGACTTCGCCAAATCAACGCAGAGGTTTGATCGATGATGGGGCCTTGCGTGGCTACGTTGACGAGGTCGTGAAGCACTTTGATGTTCGCGCCTCGAAAGATAATGCTAACGCAGCCTCTCTGTCTGGTGGCAACCTACAGAAGTTCGCCGTTGGTCGAGAGATGCTGCGCGAGCCAGGTGTTCTGATTGTTAGTCAACCAACCTGGGGCGTTGATGCGGGGGCGGCTGCGGTTATCCGCCAGGCTCTGCTTGATCTCGCAAGTCGCGGAGCAGCGATTGTTATGATTTCTCAGGATCTGGAGGAGATTTTTGAAGTCAGCGACTCAATTGCAGTCATCAGCGAGGGGACGTTGTCAGAAGCCCGACCAGCGAAAGATATAACGGTGGAAGAAGTCGGCCTGTTAATGGGTGGAATTACAGGCGAAGGAGGTGATCATGTTCATGCGGCTTGAAGCGAGGTCTGAACCCTCACCAATCATGACTTACCTGTCGCCCGTCATTGCGGTTTCAGTGACGGTGATAATTGTCGGCTTTATATTCGTTGGCATGGGAATAGATCCCTTCGTCGGATTGAAAACTTATTTCATTACGCCTTTGGCCAAGCTGTCATCAATCTACGAACTTTTGGCAAAAGCTTCGCCTCTCGTGTTGATTGCAGTTGGTCTCATCTTTTGCTTTAGAGCGAATATCTGGAACATCGGTGCAGAGGGACAATATACACTCGGCGCCATATTTGGCGGTTGGGTTGCCGTCAGCTTTCACGAAAGCGAAAGTATGCTGCTGTTACCGGCGGTGCTTTTGGCTGGTGTTGTCGGAGGTATGCTTTGGGCAGCTATTCCCGCTTTGTTGAAAATCTATTTCAAAGCCAATGAAATCCTGACATCTCTCATGTTAACTCCCGTAGCCGTGTTGTTGCTCGACTATCTAGTGCGAGGTCCTTTGAGAGATCCAGACGGTTATAACATGCCGGAAAGCCGCTTCTTTCCTGACGCTGCAATTCTACCAACCTTGTTCAATAGCTATTCTTTCCATATCGGAATCTTCGTATCATTGCTTGTCGCTATTCTGGCGACGGTTCTATTATATAAAGCAATGCTAGGGTACAAAGTTGACGTAAGTGGTAGCGCTCCAAGAGCTGCTAGGTTCGGCGGATTCTCGTCAATACGCATGACCATTATCGTCTTTTTGATTAGTGGCGCTTGTGCTGGTTTGGCTGGCACGATGGAGGTCTCAGCGCGGACCGGCCAACTCATCCCAACCATACCCTTGGGTTATGGATTCACCGCGATCATCGTAGCCTTCTTAGGGAGGCGAAATCCGATCGGTGCTGTGTTTGCGGGGCTCCTGCTGGCATTGTCGTATATGGGAGGGGAGGAAGTTCAAGTGAAGTTACAAGTACCCTCTGACCTCACCGGTGTTCTGCAAGGATTGCTCTTGTTCCTCTTGTTGGGGTGCGACACCCTCATAAATCATCGATTTGTATTCTCACGTAAGGAGATCGCACATGAGTCTTGATATGGTTGATCTCCTCACCAACGCCATGTTGGGTATCATTGTTGCGGCAACGCCATACATGCTGGCCGCTACCGGAGAGCTCGTGGTCGAACGGTCCGGCGTTCTGAACCTCGGTGTTGAGGGCATGATGATTGTCGGTGCTGTCACGTCTTATATCGTTGCCTTTTCGACCGGTAGTTTGGTTTTGGGTGTGTTGGTAGGCATTCTCGCAGGGGCTTTCTTATCACTTTGTTTCGCCTTTTGGACGCAGACTTTGTTGACCAATCAGGTGGCGACAGGATTGGCTGTAACGTTAGCCGGGATAGGAATAGCTGGTCTAGCAGGCCGAAATTTCGTCGGCACAACGATTTCGCCAATCCCACAATTGTACATCCCATACTTGAGCGATATTCCTCTCATCGGTAAAGTCCTCTTTGGACTTGACCCAATTGCTTACTTTTCTTTCATCCTGATTTTCTTAGTGATTTGGTTTCTGTGGAAAACAAGGGCGGGGCTCATATTGAGAGCTGTTGGGGATAGTCATGATTCTGCGCATGCCCTCGGTTATCCCGTCGTAAAAATTCGCTACATGGCAATCCTTTTTGGCGGCGCATGCGCTGGCTTGGCTGGAACATATCTGACACTCGTCCACACTGCTTTCTGGGCACCGGGTATGACGGCTCAACGAGGATGGACTGCCTTGGCTCTGGTTGTTTTCGCTTCTTGGTTGCCATGGCGGGTGGTCTTAGGGGCCTATTTGTTTGGAACAGTGGGTTACATGCAGTTGTTCTCTCAAGGCATGGGCGTTCCGATCCCTTCACAGTTCTTGTCTTCGCTGCCATACCTAATGACCATCGTTGTGTTGGTACTCATTTCGCGGGATCAATTCCGCGCGAAGGCCAACACGCCTGCCAGTTTGGGCAAAGTGTTCAAACCTGATTTGTAGGATTGACCACGGGGCGGCCTGTGATAGGCTGCCCCAATGGTTAAGAAGATCAAAGACTTCATTCCTGATCCGGAACAGATGGCGCTTTGGCCGGACGTTTCCGGCAACGCTATCAACGGCCTCGGCGAAGAGGCATTCCGACGGCCTGGCTATGTCTATTGGACTGACCCGGCAACAATTCCACATGGTTCCGTCCAACAATGGTTCTATTCGAAGAACACAGCGCCGGAATTGATCGCAACGCGCGAGGAGCGTGCTGTTGAACAGGCCGTCGCGCTTTCCGATCTTGCTGAAACACCTCGACAACAATCTGCAGAAGAATGGACAGCCGCGGTTAAAGCGAAGGCTCTACAGCTCGGAGCAGAAGCTGTCGGTGTCGCGAAGATAAAACAGGAGTGGATCTACGAAGGGCGGACAGTCGAGTTCACGCACGTTGTTATCCTTGCCATTCAAATGGCCTATGAGGAAATGACCGCTGCGCCCGAACCCACCGCTGGCGCTGAGGTTGTCCGTCAATACACACGTGGCATGAAGACTTCTAAACGATTGGCCTCTTGGTTGCGGGAGCAGGGCTTAGACGCTAAGCCAGAACATGGTCCGCTAGCAGGAGACATCACGCTTGTCCCGGCGGCTCTTCAAGCCGGAATGGGGGAGCTGGGCAAACATGGCTCAATCATCAACCGAGAACTGGGGGCTTGTTTTCGGCTCGCTGCGGTTCTCACGTCTGTACCGTTGATTGAAGACCAACCGGATGATTTCGGTGCTGAAGACTTTTGCGCCTCATGTCGTGTCTGCTCCAACCACTGTCCACCAGATGCTATTCTGCCGGAAAAACAAACCGTGCGTGGGCAGGAAAAGTGGTACGTCGATTTCGATAAATGCCTTCCGTTCTTCAACGAAACCGCGGGCTGTGGGATTTGTGTCACCGTATGTCCTTTTTCACGCCCCGGAGTGGGGGCAAACCTTATTGCTAAGTTAGCTAAAAGGGCAAAAAATTGAGTCCGCCTCCTTTCCCTCTCTACGATTGGGTGAAAGCCTATTGTGACTTCGGCTGGCACAGAACGGGGACGATGGTTGAGGAGAATACATTGGTTTGGCTCGGAGACCTCATCACCCAGCTAGGGGGACAGGTCGAGCATCATTCTTACGAATTTCCTTACTATGAGGCCACTGTTGAGACCGCTATTGAAGCTTCAGGCATTCACCTCGAAGCGCTCTATTATTCGCATATCGGGGAGGGGACAGCGTCGTCTTACCTTGTTGAACGACTGGGCTTTGACGAACAACACGGCGAGGCTGCTATCGCGCAAGCCATTTCTAAGTTTACGAAGAAGGCAAAGCAACTTGATGCTGATGCGTTAGTACTGGCAACCGGGAATGATCATTCCAGTTTAGTGGCAGTCAATCAAGCGCCTACTGACCCTGGTGAGTTTCCTATCTTTCTTGCCGCTGGGAGGGATTTCCAAATGCTGCGAAATGAGCAGCCACAGATCACATTTTCGGCCTCAGTTAAGGATAAGGGCTCTAGAAACCTGATAGCTTGTTTCGGTGATTTCTCAACTGGAAAACCGCCTTTAATGATCACGACGCCGGTCTCGGGTTGGTTCTCTTGTGCCGGTGAACGAGGAACAGGCCTAGCAATCGCTCTTTCTGTCGCGTCAAGAGTTGGGGAAAATCATCCGGCTATGCTGCTTTGTCCCACGGGGCATGAATTAGGATACTTTGGAGCGGAACGGTTCGCGGAGAATTTCGATTTACCATTGAAAGCAATTCTGCATATCGGTTCCTGTGTAGCGATCAAGGAAGATCCCAGTGCATTGTTGACAGCACGGTCAAACGCCACATCAGGCATTTTCCAGAACGTAGCTGAAATCACCGACAAAGCCGGTGTGCAATTGGAGCGACCTGCCGAGCCCTTAAACCGTTACTTTTGGTACGGAGAAGCAGAGTGTTGGGCTTCATCAGGCATTCCTATGGTGTCCATCGCTGGAGCCTCACATACATTCCACACGATTGACGATCTGCCGGAACAAGCAACCGATCAATCCATCTTGTTGCAAAAGGAAGCCATGTTTTTATCCATAGCCAGAGAATTGTTGGAGAACAATCTATGACAGTCTTAATTGCTGGTGGAGGAATAGCTGGATTATCGCTTGCGCTAACCTGTCACCAAATCGGTGTGCCCTGCAAAGTTATAGAAGCCGCTCGCGAGGTGAAGCCCCTGGGCGTTGGTATCAATCTACAGCCCAACGCTGTGCGTGAGTTAATGGAGCTCGGTCTTGGTCCTCAATTGGGTCAAATCGGTATCTGCACTAAAGCCTTCGCGCTCTATTCAAAAATGGGCCGCCTCATTTGGGAAGAACCGCGTGGTGAAGCCGCCGGCTACAACTGGCCGCAATACTCTTTGCATCGCGGTAAACTGCAAATGTTACTCTTTGAAACTGCACTAGAACGACTTGGCGAAAGAGCCATCCTTACGGGCGCAAATGTCGTTGGATACGCAAATGAGCCCTGTCGTGTCACTGCGAAAATTGAGCATCGTGACGGCCAGATTGAAGAGCTGAGCGGTTCGGTGCTGATTGGTGCGGATGGTGTGCATTCAAACGTCAGAGCGCAGATGTACCCCGATGAAGGTGATGCTTTATGGTCGGGAAACATCCTATGGAGAGCAACGACCCGTGCTAAGCCGTTTGGCAATGGGGCGACCATGGCAATGGCTGGCCATGCGACCCACAAGTTTGTGACATATCCAATTTCTGAAATCGACCCAGTCACTGGACTAGCAGACATCAACTGGATCGCTGAACTTTCAAGGGATAAAGCTGAAGGATTTAGGCGTGAAGACTATTCGAGGGAGGCAGCGTTAGAAGAGTTCCTGCCGGAATTTGAAGGGTGGCAATTCGATTGGTTGAATGTTCCAAAGATCATTCGTGGAGCCGAACGTGTTTATGAATATCCGATGGTCGACCGCGATCCTTTGCCAACTTGGCGGGATGGTCGTGTCAGTTTGATGGGGGACGCGGCTCATGTCATGTATCCAACAGGCTCAAACGGTGCCAGCCAAGCGATCATTGACGCCCGCAAACTTGGGCGAGTATTCAAGGATCGCGGACTGAATGAGAAAGCGCTTTACGCTTACGAAGATGAGATGAGGCCACTGACAGAAAGAACGATTCTCGCCAATCGAGGCCAAGGGCCGGGTTACATTATGGAGATCGTTGAACAGAAATGCGGTGGAAATTTTGAGAAGATTGAGGATGTCCTGAGCCAGGAAGAAATGGCCGCGTTTGCTTCGAAGTATAAAGCAACGGCGGGTTTCCCTGTCGATAATTTAAATGCCTCGCCACCGATAATCCCAATTTGTACTTAATTGAGTTTGTCGATCTTTTCACAACTCTCGCTATGATTCCAATTGCACGCCTTACGGAAAAGATCAGTGGCTTTGGTTTGCCAGTGTTCGCCGGCGGTCGGCTTGTCTCTAAGTGCCTGACCTGCAAGGTGACAGTTTTGAGGAGCGGTTTCATTGCAGGCCATTTCGAAATACTGGCTTGCCATACCAAGATGGAAATCTTCACCTGACGTGAGCGATTCTTTAGCACTCAGTTTGATGTGAAAATTGGCCAGTCTTTCACAGGCTGCTGTTTGAAGTGCGATACACTTGTAGAGGGTTTGTTTACTTTCCTCGTCCGTCATCAATCTGGTATCGTCTGCTGACGCATTGCCAATCATTAGAAAAATTACCGTAAATGCCAGCGTCTGCGATTTAGGTAGTAGGTGGGTAATTTGCATGACGATGAGTTACCTTTGTGTTTAGGAATGATCGCGTGAAAGTATCGAAGTCAAACAACCGACATTGCCTGCAGCTTTAGAGAGTTCGTCGATCTCGGTTGTTTGGATGTCGATGTCAAAACTAGCAAAGAAGTCCTCAAATTGAGGCAACCCTGCAGCGAGTAAGATTTTTCTGGGCCCAAGAGTTACGAAGTTCATCGCTTTGTACGACGCAGGCTCATCCGCGAGCGGTGGGAATTCAATCTGATAGCCTCGATCTTTCAACGCATTCACGACAGAGACTGGCGTTCGACGTGGCCAGCAAAAAGCGAGATCTTTGTCGGCAATCCTCAACATGCCCATAAAATGCATTGTGCCATAGGGTAGGTCGGCCGCGATAACGTCACGTCCGATTTCATTCAACGTGGTAGTGATCTGGTCAATCGCGGCTTGGTTGGTCCTATGACCTCGACCAATAATAGCGGTTGATTTGTCCAGCCACATAAGATCAGCGCCTTCAAAGACCGCCGATCCTGTTAAAGTACGCAGTATAGGAATGCCTAAATCAACAACCCGTTGCGCGACCCATCGTTCTTCACCTGACCGAACTTGTCCCGCCGGGCGTGCCAAAATAGCGCCTTCTGGCGTCATAGCCAAAAGGTCGGCGCAAAACATGAGGTTTGGATAATTGTGTTGATCGGGTTCAACAAAATGAACAACTACATCATTTAACCGGTAGATTTCAGCAATCGTATCATGTTGTTGCTGAGCAAGTTCTAGATCAAGCTTTTCAAGCATCAGTGCTGCTTCGGGGTCATTTTGAGCACTGATCAGTTCGGGACCGGGGCGATGCAACAAGACTGCTTTTAGGTCAGACCACTCATTTGAGACACGATAGGGAGCCCAGATTGAACCAATCTCGTCACGATGCTCAAGTTGGCGTGGAACCCATCCGTCACCGCCGTAAGCTGATTTTCCAAAAGTTGACTTCGAATTGCTCATTGAGAAAGCCTAGCGAAATGTCACGCGTTCCTCAATGGAGCTTTTCATTATTCGACGATCTTTGATAATGTTTCAGACTGCCAAAATTACGCTTCTGTGGGTAACTCGCTTTGTCGAATCTCTCAACTCTGTTAGTGTCTTGTCCGAATCGATTACCAGACGTCTTAAAGGGAGAATAAGATGAAAAAGATCCTTATTGGCATGGCCGCTGCTGCGGCGATGACGCTGACAGCATTTAGTTCATTTGCTGACGACAAACTAAAAGTTGGCTTTATCTACATTGGGCCTCCGGGCGACCATGGTTGGACTTACCAGCACGACCAGGGTCGTATTGCTGTTGAAGAAGCCTTGGGTGACCAGGTTGAAACAACATTCGTTGAAAATGTGCCAGAAGGCCCAGACGCAGAGCGTGTTATTCGCCGCCTTGCAGAAGACGGCCATGGCCTGATCTTCACAACTTCTTTTGGTTACATGAACCCAACTTTGAAAGTTGCTAAGAAGTTCCCAGATGTTAAGTTTGAGCACGCAACTGGCTACAAGCAAGCTGACAACGTTTCTACTTACTCAGGGCGTTTCTATGAAGGCCGTTATGTGATTGGTAAGATGGCTGGCCATCTGTCTAAGACAGGTGTCGTTGGTTATGTAGCTTCATTCCCAATTCCTGAAGTTGTTCGTGGCATTAACTCCTTTATCCTCGGCATGCAGACTGTTAACCCTGACGCTCAAATCAAAGTTGTTTGGGTGAACTCATGGTTTGATCCAGGTAAAGAAGCAGACGCTGCTAAAGCTTTGATCGACCAAGGTGCGGACATCATCACACAACACACTGACTCTCCTGCACCAATGCAGGTTGCAGAACAGCGTGGCATCATGGCGTTTGGCCAAGCTTCTGACATGATTCACTTCGGTCCAAAAGCACAGGCTACGTCAATCATTGATGATTGGGCTCCTTACTACATTGCTCGTACACAAGCAGTATTGGATGGTACTTGGGAATCACAGGATACTTTTGGTGGTCTAGCTGAAGGTATGGTTCTAATGGCGCCTTACACTAACGTTTCTGACGAAGTGGCTGCTCTTGGTGCTGAAACTGCTGATGCGATTGCTAGCGGTGCTATGCATCCGTTCCAGGGTCCAATTTACAACCAGGCAGGTGAGCTCAAGGTTGCTGAAGGCGAAATTCTTCCAATCGGTGATTTGCTCGGCATGAACTGGTATGTTCAGGGTGTTGACGATCAATTGCCTGAGTAAAGATCTTTGCTAGATTTCTTAGAAATCAAAGCTTAGAGAAGGGGTCGCTGGTTCAGCGGCCCTTTTTCGTTAGTAAGTAGAAAACGATGATCAAAATTTCAAAGAAACTCCAAAAACTTGAGAACTTCTTGTTAAGTCCTTCAGTGGACGAAAGTGGCATGTTGCTAACTGAGCTCGACGGATTCTTGGCCGGTGTTGCGGTTTGTCCTGACGACATTAAGGAAGCGGAGTGGCTAGAGAAGATTTGGGGTAACAAAGAGCCCGAATTCCCGTCGGCGGCTCAGCGGACTGAAGTTCTGGCAACCATTTTGGAACGTTCGACTGAGATCTCTGCGACACTCAAGAAGGGCAAATTTGAACCAATCTTGGAACCTGACGACGATGGTTCAATTCTTTGGGAAGGCTGGGCCGCTGGTTTCAAAAAAGCCGTCATGTTACGTCCTGCGTCATGGCTGATACACGATAAGACCGGCGGGAACGATGGACGACTATCATTCTCCCTGTTGATGCGCCTCGCGGAGCTGGAGGAGGGAGACACAGACCCTCAAGAAGGAGACGAGGCCTTGGAAAGAGATGCGTTGCTTTTGATCCCCCATTGTGCAGAAAAACTCTTTAAAGCCAAAGAGAAGCTTTTCGAACCGAAGATTGGTACTAGTTCCTCTGATGTTGTCGGTCGCAATGATCCTTGTCCCTGTGGCTCTGGCAAGAAATTTAAAAAGTGTTGTCTGGACTGAGGAGAAGTCATGATTGAAGAACTAGTTAAAGGTTCAGCCGTTGGGATGGCCAAAGCCATCCGCGAGGGCCAAGTGTCTTGCGCCGATCTTCTGGAAGCTCAGCTGGATCGTGTTGATCGTTACAATGAGGGCCTAAACGCCATTATTTGGCAAGACCGTGAAAGTGCGCGGGAACTAGCAATTCAATTGGATGTGGAAGCAAAGAACGGTACTTTTCGCGGATTGCTCCATGGCGTTCCTGTCACAATAAAAGAAGCTTTTGATCTGAAAGGAGCGCCTAGCACCTGGGGTTCGCCTGCACTCAAAGACAATATTCCTGCGGAGAACTCAGCGGTTGCGCAGCACTATATTGATGCCGGTGCGATTATCTTTGGTAAGACAAACGTCCCGCTCAATCTCGCGGACTGGCAGACTTTTAACGACGTCTACGGCACAACTAACAATCCTTGGGACCTCAACCGTGGCCCCGGTGGCTCGTCGGGTGGCTCTACCGCTGCTCTGGCGGCTGCAATGACTGCGTTAGAGGCAGGCAGTGATATTGGTTCCTCAATACGCAATCCGGCGCACTATTGCGGAGTTTTCGGACACAAACCCACCTGGGGTATTGTGCCAGGGGCTGGGCACATGGTGCCGGGGTATCTCATGGACATTGACATCGGCGTTCAGGGACCGTTGGCAAGGAATGCAGGTGATCTGTCTCTTGGGTTTGATTTGTTGGCACAAACCGACCGTTTTTGGCGCGGCGCTTGGCGGCCCGATCTTGCAGTTGATGCGCGAGAAAAGCTGAGCGACTTCCGTATTGCGATTAAATTAGGCGATCCTGCTTGTGCTGTGGATCAGGGCTATCTTGATTCTATTGCAGCCTTTGGTGAGAAATTGGCCGCAACGGGGGCGAAAGTGTCTTTCGAAGAGCAGCCCGAAATCGATAGCGAAGCCCATTTCACCAACTATATGACTTTGTTGGGAGCAGCTTTGTCCTTTGGGTTTTCTGAAGAAGACGATGCCAGGGATTTGGCTAAGGTCCAAAGCCTCAACGATCCCATGGTTTCCAGACTGGTTGAGCCGCGTATCAACGGCAGAAGCTTTACGCATCGGGAGTGGTTCGCTGCCGATAATGAACGCCGACAATCACGTCTCAAGTTTGATGATTTCTTTACCAATTGGGATGTTTTGATTGTGCCGGTATGTTCATCAGCGGCTTTCCCTCACAATCAAGAAGGCGTGCGCTTTGAGCGAAAACTGACCATTAACGGTAAAGAGCAGCCAGAGATGCAACAGCTCTTCTGGTCTGGCTATTCCGGTGTCGTAGGATTACCAAGTACTGTGGGACCAATGGACTTTGTCGATGGTCTTCCAGTGGGGTATCAAGCAATTACAGGCTACGGGCGCGATCACACTGGGTTGGCGTTTGCCTGCGCTGTAGAACGCGAAATCGGCGGTTTCGTTGCGCCGCCAGGATACGACTAATTTCTCCTGGGATCAAAACAGATAGCCGTGCCAACATGATCGGCAGCTGCTGGATGATTGCGGCCATGGCGGGATTCGCTGTTGAGGATAGCTTCATCAAGTTCTCCTCTTCCTTGCTGCCAATTGGGCAAGTGTTGCTTCTATTTGGCTTGGGTGGTGGATTGGTGTTCGCGACAGGCGCGATCATGAACGGCGACCAGTTGTTTACTCGGCAAGCTGTTTCTCCAACCATGCGTGTTCGGATGTTGTTTGAAATTGTCGCTAGACTATTTTTCGTGCTCGCTCTAGCGCTAACCCCCTTGTCCTCCGCTTCCGCGATCCTTCAAGCGACCCCAATCGTTGTTGTCGCGGGCGCGGCGTTGTTATTTGGTGAACAAGTTGGCTGGCGCAGATGGTTTGCTATCTGTGTCGGTTTTGTCGGGGTGTTGATCATCATTCGCCCCTCGGCAGATGGCTTTACTATCCTATCACTGCTTGCGGTCATTGGAATGTTCGGTTTTGCCGGACGTGACTTAGCAAGTAGGGCCGCACCATTGGCGCTCAGTACCTTCGTCTTGGGCTTCTATGGTTTCATAGCAATCATGATCGCGGGCGCTCTTTACTCTGTATGGAGTGGAGAAGCTCTAGTTTGGCCAAACAGTACAGCTCTGCTTGCATCAACAGGTGCAGTTGCCTTTGGTGTTTTCGCCTACATCAGCCTGATGAAAGCCATGCGAACTGGCGAAGTCTCTGCAGTCACGCCATTCCGGTATACGCGATTGTTGTTTGGCATCGGACTTGGTGTCCTGTGGTTTGGAGAGAAAATTGAGATTTCTATGATAGTAGGCAGTTCTCTAATCGTTGTTTCCGGGCTATTCATCATGGCCCGGAATGACAGCAAGAAACACCAAGTTAACCCAACACTCTAAACTTCTGGACTAGGAAGTCGAAGAAAGCTCTCGTGCGTGGCGGCATGTAGAGCCTCTTAGGATAGAGAGCCGAGATTGCGTATGAAGTTGGCTTCACGTCGGGCAACACAATCTGCAATCTGCCCGCTTCAAGATCCTCTGCGACGTAGCGGAAATCCTGCATGGTGATGCCCTGATGATCTAATGCCCAGTTGTGCAGGACTTCCATCTGGTCCGCATCCATCGTTCCCGTAAGATTGAGTTTCTTGGATCCGCTTTCTGTTTCTACCGTCCATTGATATTGCTTAGAGCCGGGAAAACGCAGCAACAGACAATTGTGATGATTGAGATCTTCTAGGGTTTCCGGTGTTCCGTGTGTCGCGAGGTAGACGGGTGAAGCGCAGATTACGCGCCTGTTTTCCGCTAGTTTTCGAGCTACGAGAGCTGAATCAGGCAAGTTGGCTATTCTGATGGCCAGATCATATTGGTCATCAATCAAATTCATTAGCCGGTCGCTCAAATGCAACTGCACAGAGATGCCAGGGTGGTCTTTGTTGAATGCTGGTACCAAAGGCGCGATAAAGTCCCTTCCCAGTCGGATCGGTGCCGTCACTGTAATAGGGCCTGGTGTAGGAGTGTGATCTTCTGAAAGCTCCGCCTCAGCACGCTCCACGACGTCCAGCAGCTCTTGGCAATGACTCAAAAATCGTTTGCCCTCGTCGGTAAGCTGTAACTTTCTGGTCGTGCGCCAGAACAGTGTGGTGCCTAGGTCTTTTTCAAGACGAGCAATGCGATGGCTGACGACCGCGACGGACATTCTAAGTTCGCGTCCAGCAGCGGACAGGGAACCACGCTCCGCAATG